>Ga0114923_10002639_pt1 | contig 12104 bp, 15 predicted proteins | sample SumtaG_FD_89578 | JGI IMG/M metagenome (GOLD analysis project Ga0114923, IMG submission 89578) | Deep subsurface microbial communities from Indian Ocean to uncover new lineages of life (NeLLi) - Sumatra_00157 metaG | ecosystem: Environmental > Aquatic > Marine > Oceanic > Sediment | place: near... | reverse complement strand
CTTATACCCATATTGTGGTTTATTGGTAAGCCATTATTGGTAATAACTATCAGCGAGGCAATGGCCTCTGATATCCAAGAAATTGTAATTGAGCAAAATGCCCCCATAAAAAGTGCTTTTACAGTATTACTCACTAGGGATATAAATTCCCTTCGGAAAGAAATTGCGGCACTTAGATTTCGCCAGCGGAACAGTGAGGATTGGGAAGCAGTCGATGCCACTTATCTCGAGGATTTACAAATAGAATTGGAGGCCCTTAAAGAGGCCCGGGAGGAATTAGACGGTGAAATTAGGTAAAAAACAAGAACTTTTCGCTAAACTTTATGCTGAGCATTTGGTCTGGCTACATGAACAAGGATATAAAACTCGGCTTGGTGATGTATTTGCTCACGATGGGCATAGGGAAGGCAGCAATCACTATTTAAAATTAGCCGGGGATATTAATTTATTCCTAAATGGCCAATATCTTACAACGACTGAGGACCATCTTGAATCTGGCCTGAAATGGGAATCTCGTCATAAGCTCTGTCGATGGGGCGGTAATTGGGACAAGGACGATCACCCGGGTGAGCCGGGGGAAAACGATGGAAATCACTATTCACTGATACATAGGGGACATATGTAATGGCTATTCCATTCATAGGCGCATTGCTTGATAAGGTAATAGGTGTTGGTGGGGGCATTATTAAGGAACTTGTCCAAGATAAAGACCTTGCCAAAGAACTCGATCATGCGTTTCGTACGCAACTCAGCATGCAAGCTGCTGAATTTAAGCAATTGGAATTGGCAGCTGAACGGGATATGTTTAAAGCGCAACAGGAAACCGTTCAAGCAGAACTTCATCAAAATGATCTTTACACAAAACGAACTCGCCCAAAAATTGCACGACAATCTTGGTATATTACGGCTATATACGCTTTAAGTAGTATGCTGTTGCCCGTGGCTCCGGAAGCTTGGGGATTGGGCGAACCTGCGATTGACTGGCAAATTTTTCTTGTACTAGCCAGCCCGGCCTTAACCTATATGGGTGTACGTGGGTTTGAAAAATGGAAGAACGGTGCCATTTAAATCAGCCAAACAACGACGGGCAATGTACGCGGCGGCTTCCGGAAAGTCCAAGATCGGAATTTCCAAGAAAGCCGCCAAGAAGTTTATTCGTCATTCGAAAGGGAAGCGGAAAAAGAAGCGACGCGGAAGGAGTGGTTCATAAAATTATATAAAAGTTTGCTTATTGATACAAGGTGATGATTGTGACCCACTGCCCCCCCTGTGTAATGCTCATGTACAGTGATTCCGTTTAGAACACGATTGATTTTAACCATGGCAACGCACGGTTGATAAACTTTCATTAGATCACTTACTACGAGTCGTTCTTCTTTAACCTCGACGGTAATATCAATCCAGAGGACTCTTCCCTGTTTGTCCCAGAGGTGTCCGCATTTTCCAGGATCAGGTAAACACTTAAGAATCTCACTAATTCTTCGATTACGATCTTGTCTTCCCATACCATGCACCCTGCCATTAGCCAATCTTCAATTTTAGTTGTGTAGACAAGGGAGGGTACGTCAGCACCCGCAACCAGTACGTATCCCCGCTTGTCACGAATAAGACTTTGTGCCAGCAACCACGGCTGTCCTCCAGCTTTAACTCTCTTTCGGAACCATCCGGATTGTGAAGGGCGAAGGCGAAATCCTTTCTTTTCACTATTTGTGAATTTGAGTTCAAGATGGTTCGTATATCCGTTAATACAATATCCAACGTCAGGAGTTCCGACAGCTGTTTCATGACTTTCTATCCTTTCAAAATGGCCATAGGGTTTAAGTTTAGGCCCCAAATATTCCCACATTTTAGTTTCACCGCTCATTGTTCCTTCCCCATTGCATCCAGTTAAATAACCGTCGGACCCCGTAACTTTTAATCATTGCCAACAGTGAGAACATTAGCCCTATTTGTATATTTTGGGATAAGGGTATGTGAGTATTGAAATACAGCGGTAATATTATCACTTGGGCTGTTACATACACTGCAAATCCCAGCACTTTGCCAGTAATCATTTCAATCATACTCATTATTTTAGATTGCATGCCTAGTCCTCGTGCTGCGCTACTCCATACTCAAATTTCCATGTACGGCCCATGTTAATCTCCATCTTGTTACGTATCGCAGCTAGTGGGTCTATGCCTGAAAGCTCGCAAATATCTAGGGCAAGTATAAGTACATCAGCTATTTCACCCTCATCTACGTATCCAGTTTCTTTAAGAGCGCGCCAAAGTTCCGGCACCTCCTCCATTGACAATTTCTTTATAGCGTCCGCTGGTACACGATTTGGCATAATTACTTCAGCCCACTTGTAGATAGCTCTAGAAATAACTCTTATATCTGATCCGTTTAATGCCATTATACTAATCCTATGTCATTGTAGGTGGGTCCAAAACCAACCCATCTAACTGTGCTGTGTTCATCAATATGAGCCACCATTTCGGCAACCCTCGCTTCCTCGACGTAATTGGCGAAATTAAGGAAAACTAAATCAGGTTGACACCACCAGCAGGCTTCTTCTATTTGCATTCTGCTGTAAGTAAAGATGCGACGCACCCGATCGGTAACAGTAGTTCTTTCCTCAGGGAGTCCTAACTCTTCCCAACTAAGTTCTTCCTGATCCGCGTAGCAATCACCACTTGTCCCCCCAACCCGGATGGGTAAAGTACGGCAAGTACCAATTATCATATCAAGCATCCCAATAGGGATACCTAAATTAGAGAGAAAGGCCGCAGGTGTACAATCTCGACTGGTGGTGTAGGGATAGAATTGGGTATTTATCCCGAGACTAAACCCCTGCGACCCTTCTGCAAGTATACCGGTTGATGCCTCAAGCCGGATTCGCCATTCTGCATGGCTGCAAAGATACTCCTCGAATCGGGTACCTTTAAGTATTGTTTTTGCCGTTGATGCTTTTACACGCCAAATTTTTTCAGCCAATGCAGCTGCGGACCCTTGTTGTGTCGAACCTATGTGGGTCAGCTTCTTTCTTTCTTTTTCCCAATGCTTCGGCTGTAGCACCATTGCGTTCGGATGAATACACAATATTTGATCTGGTCTAAGCCAGAGCATTTCTCTTTGTAATCGTTCTAGACTAAACACTGATCCTGGACCAATCAACACTTGTCTGATGCTTTGACCCACAAACGATGCGGGCAGCACCTTGGTCATATATTTCTTGCCCTCTGCATCTATATAAGTGTGTCCTGCATTAGGCATATTGGCCGATATGCAGGTATCATAATCCCCTGTTTCGGATAAATACCCACATATGAGTCCTTTACCGGTACTCCCGAATTGGAGGTCTATTACTAAATCAACCTTCGGTTGTAAACTTGTCATACGGTGGGACCTTGTACCGCCACTTTCTAATGCCTTCCGTGCGAGGCCTGTGCTTAACGAATCCATATTGTTCTACCTTTTTATAAAAATGGGCTGTGCCCTTGGTTCTTATTTTCTTATTATCAGCCCATCTGTGAAAGGCCTCAAATAACTCCATACGATCAACATCACTTGGCCAACCGCCCTCTCCATCATCTGTCTTGCAACCTAATTCCATAAGACCAACACATTCATCGAACCATATATCAACTGCATCACCAGTAGCCTTATATATTGCTCGTTGTGCTTCTAGTCCCTTAGTCACTATGGCCTTGTTTAAATTACTTTTAATTTTACGAGTCTGGAGGTCAAACATCATCGCTTCAAGACCCCCTTCATCTAACATTTGTGTGTATAAGAGATCGAAATAGTGCCGATCATTGGCATGTTTATCATTTACCTCTAATACAAGCCATCGTCGGGATTCAGGGCCAGCGGGGATAAACCAGTCCTCGTTTGAAGCCACCGCAAGCCTGATTCGATTCTCATACATAAAACTATCTACACCCTTTCTTTCACAAACAAGTTGTTTCTCAGTGACCATGCTCTTGAGTATACCAGCGGTGCTTCTTGATCCACCATAAATCACCTCGTCCGCGAACACAAATAGTCCGTCCATTAAATGGTAGTTAAAATTACCGGTTAAATGGCGTTCATTAGTTACGTGTTTGTAATGTGCTCGGCCCACTATCTTACCAACCATTTCGCAAAAAGTCCCCTTTCCAACCCCTTCTTTTCCGTGCATCACTATTGCGGTACCTTTAGGATTCATTGGGTCTTGTATTATATCGGCTATCCAATCTAGGACAAAATTATGTAATTCCTCATCACCACCACACATTATGAGTTTAATGTGATTATCAAACATTTGCCAGTTACCTTCTTCGGGTTTAACCCCCCAGCCTTGCCACAAGTTGACATAACCATCGTGCCACAATGGTTCATCAGGGAAAAAGCCCATGCCCATAATACATTCTCTTCGGTCGGGGTGGGCCATCCAAAGATCAGCTTCCGTGGGGGCTTTACCCCGTTTACCCGGGACAGTTACCTTTTTATTATACATTAGGGTATTGAAGTCCTGTGTCCCCATTATATGAATTCCACTTCTTTTATCCCGGTGAACAATTCGTACTTTACCACCAGTTAGGAGTATAGCGTTATCCTCGTTCATTCGATCTACTAAATCATTATAGTCCCCTGATCTTGCAGGATTACTAGTAACATCATAACCACCTTGCTTGGCGTAGTAAATAAGCGATCCCATTCGAATGGTACCAGCGGGATTAAATCCCGGCCATCTTTTATTACACTCTCCAACGACGTAACGTTCACCCCCTGAACTCCATGCATCCCAAAGAGCAAGACCATCCTCAGTGGGGTGTTGTGAATTAATAGCTTGTCCAATGAACAACCAATCCTCATATGATAAAATGTTAGTATCAATATGGTCCAACATTGCGGCGATTTGGTGGAGTTCATATTTATATTCTTCATCTTGCTCTCCTACCTCCTCATTGCCACGGCCAGCTTTGGCCGACCATGGCACCCCCATAGCGTCACTGACCCATTGTGGTGTATCAGGTACCTCGCCACCATCTATCCAACTGTATGAACCGTCGTCGGTTTTCGAGGGCCATGCCACCACGTGGGAGCGAGGGCTACCGTCACCGCCACGGGTATCGACGCCACGTGCCAGCTTCCCAGAGGATGATGTGAGGTTTTCCCGCCACCGTAAATATAAATGCTGGCCTCCGGTCGGAGTGAGAGCGATGGGACAATTTAATTTATTTTTACCTTTAAACTCGGCCCAATTTTTAAGTCCATTTTCCCTGCCGTGTAAGTCTAAATCGATCACAAAGACCTTTACTCCACAAACTACCCCGATGTTCCAACCTTGATATCGCCCATCTTGGCCAAACCATTTATCCATGGTTTTTAGTTTAGTGGAGCCTGAAAAATAATTAATACCCGTCTTGCGCTCGGGAAGTATCTTGCTATTCGGGCGTAGCGGCACAATGGGAATACCCTGTGACGCATATAATCTTGCCGCTTGATGTATCTTGGTATTGAAATCCTTTATTGATTCTATCGCTCTAATTTCACTTATTGGTAATAACACCCTCTATCCCCTAAGTCCGATGTCCGGTTCCATAATACGGACCACCAGCAATCCCTTCATTCTGTAGGGCCGACCACCAGTTCGGTCCTACACCATTTAAATCTAACAGTAACGGGACACCTAAAAATTCCCGTTCTACCGCTTTCTTTACATCCTCCATTGTCCGCGCCATTGTATCATAATCAACGCTCATACTGTAACTATCGTGTGTGTTTAGGACTATCCGCCCCCGCCCATTCAATGCCTCATTAATAATGCACCAATTCTCTTTATTGATATCGGCTGAGGTAGCTTGTATTAAAATACCGGAGGCCTTGTAACTTTTATACCTTTTAGGGAAACGAATGTGTCTTCCAAATTTAGTCCGGAGATAACCACGCGCTTCAGCAATTTTTCGAGCGGTTTCGGCAAGTTTACGTACTCCTCTAACTTTAGAGTGATACAGATCGATAATTCGATGTGCGTCATTTCCTGCTTTTTGGTACTTAATTGTGTCGCCCCATGCGTCTTTGAATTCTGCATCTGTTGTCTCCATGCCCATCTTTTGGGCGGTTGCTCCTGCCCCTTGGCAAAAGATCATACTAAGATTAAGTTGCTTGGCGTTAGGTTGGCCTCCATACTCAGCATTTCGGACTAGGCCCGTTATATCAGCCACAAATTGGTGAAAGTCTAGGGTAGGGTTTGCTTGGTACATCCTTACTAAGTAGTCATTATACATTCCAACCAACGCCGCAAAGACCCGAACCTCAAAACTGGCTAAATCGTAGTCAAGCCAAACTTGCCCTTCGTCGGGTAAAAAACAGGGCTTAACGATTGCTGCAGTAACTTTGTCACGGCTAGGGATTTGCTGCATTGCCGGTTCGACGTAAGATAAACGGCCCCACTTGGTGCCCCCTGTTTCTCGAACTGTTTGGTTAATGGTGGGATAAACTCGGTCACCCACCGCGTGTTCAAGGATGTGTTTTGCAAGAAAAGTGTCTCGTGTCTTGAGGGCGGACCTAATATCAGTAACCATTCGCGCCCGTGGGTCGAATTCTGCAAGTTCTTCAAGGTACTCCTTCCGAAAGCTAGGTGCTCCCTTATCCGTTGTTCCTATCTTATTGGGTCCGACCCACCAACCAGAATCGGTCTTGGTCGGGTCAAACATTTTAATCATCTGGGGGCCGGAGTTCACATTAAAATCCCACCCCGCTAATTGGTTCATCTCTTGTTGGAGTTGGCCGATGTGTGGCGTCATTGCAACCATGGCCCGTTCAGCTTCATCGAGGTCAACACGAATCCCCTTCATTTGGGATTCAATTATAATTGGCATCGTACGACGTTCTAATTGCTCGATCTTGAAAAGATTTTGATCAATTATTTGATCTTGTTGCCACTCCCAAAGCTCGAGGGTTAGGATAGCATCTTGTACAGCATAGCCCCTAACCTCTGCTAATGGCAGATTTTCAATATTACCTATGTCAATCTCAAATTTACCTTTCTTGAGATATTTGCGGCAAAGGTAATCGAGACTGTAACCCCCGGGCTTTCTGTGCCTATTCCAAGGGAATACGGACGCTTCGTGTTCGTTAATTAGACAAGCACGTATAACCGTGTCATCTAATAAATGTAAGGGTATACGGATTCCGGCGACAGCCGACATCGATGCATCGAAAGGTGCATTGTGGCAAATGATACGGGAGTTGCATTGCGCGAATTGATCATTTAGCCACTCGATGGCTTTCGGCTGCCGCCGAAAATCATAGTACCACGATTGACCACCGGGGACCGCTATTGAACAGGCAAATGCCTTATCAATTGGGTAATGTAATCCGGTTGTCTCCGTGTCGTACGCAAAGTACGGGTATCGGGACAAGTCCGGATACATTAGAACGGTATGTCGTCGTCTATATCTTCATCCGTTCTAACAGGAGTTTCTTTAGGCTCATAAATACTAAAGAGCAAGCCAAAATACTTACCTGTCTTTTCTTTCAAATCGTTAACCCAAGCCGAGATTCTAAACTCTTGCTTGTGGCCACATTCAGGACAAACTATCTTGCAAGCCCCCTGATGGTCTGGGTGCTTATCCTCGGTCTTGTATTGATTTTTGAAGAGAGACCCACTGTTATCTTTGTGTTCAAATGCCATTACAATACCCCCTTATCTTTTAGCCGTTTAGTGAGTGAAGCAATCATGGATTTGGCACTTTGATCCTGCCTGATTCTGATGTACTTTTCACTACGTGCAAGAAATAACGCGCATTTTTCTCTTGTGTATTCGAGAGTATGCAGGTCAAGGTTTCTTAAGATATTGCCGTTGGTTGCTTCGTGAATTGCCACTGCAGCATTCCATACATCAACGTCCACCTCGGGATCGCCATCTTTTCTTTTAGACATTTCGCACTCCTTGTGTGAGTAAAGAGAGGTCCCGACACCGGGACCCCAAATATCTTACATATTGTTATCCTCTTCCTTCTCGTCCGTCTTAGGCTTGCCGCGATCTACGTCGCGTTGCCCTGTCTTGATCGCCTCATACAGCGACTCTGCTTGCGCAAAGACCGCCTCAGACACAAAGCCTAATTGCTCGACTCTCCAGTTGCGGTAGTCCTGACCAGCCTGATTTTGCGCTTCGATGGACGACAGCCTGTAATAGCGCTCCCATCGGTCACCTTGCGCGATTCGAATTTGACTGTTGAATTGCCGGGATGGTTTCAGCTGGGACCTTGACATTGAGATAACAATCTCAGTAGCACGTGGGTCTTCTAGCGGTGAGTTGGGGTCCATCAATAGCCCAAAATGCTGAGCCGTATCATGGACTTCAAGTACTGGTTCACCCTTCTCAGTGGATTGACCAGCATTGGGGTGTGCCCCAACCGCTGCGACTGCCTCTTCCTGCGTTGGGAAAGCCCCAACAAAGCCGCCGCCAGCGTCCCGATTTTTCCAAACTACCCATTCAAGGCGGTAGTACACTGGGACAAAGATAACTGAATTATCATACAGACTCATCGTTACCGTATCAAACAGCATACCAACCTCAGCACCTTCAATGTACTCAGCCTTATTCTTCTTGTGCTGGGGACTCAGGTCCTGAATAATCGACAGTCGCGGTATCGTGACGTCGTTAATACCGACTTCCTCACTACCACGTGTACCTTCGCCCATATATGAAGGTCTCTCTGCCACTTCGGTGCCTTGTGCTACCGTTACTTCTCTACTTTTCGCCATTTTCCTATCTCCATTCTCTTAGTTTAAGTTCTGGCCGCTACAGTTTGTTGGTCTAATCCAACCCGGGGCGGTTCCCCCTCCGGTGTTATACCCTCTCCTGCTTGAGATTACCTGCGAGTTACCCGGAACTACCGGCGCAGGCTGTATCTAAATGAGAATGGCTCCAGCAAGGGAGCACCTTATCAGTACATTGTCAATGTCTAACCATCCTCAAACTTAAGTTTAATTTTAACTAGCAATCCACATCAAGAAGCTAGCAACTAGTACCCCTGCAGCAAAATATATCACTGCTACGTAAGGTGTGTCTCGTAATACCCGTTTGGTTTCATCAACAATAATCATTTGTCTTTCTCCTTGCGATAAAACTTAATTTGACGTGGCACGATGTCCTGAATATTTACAGTTCGATGATGCCACGGGAGTCTCTCCTTCCTGTCACACTTCGAGCATTTAAAGTCCGCAGAGTGTCTTGGACTTAATTGAAGTAGACACCGCGTCATTGTGTATCTCTAAGTACCGCATCAAAAGCTCGGGTGAACGCACTACACTTCAAAAACTAGGCCCGAATTGTAGAGGACTTGGGCGGGCAAGAAACCAAGCACACAGGAGCGATTAAGCAACCTTCCTCAAGGAGGCGGTACTGTAAGCACTGACCTCACAAATGTCGACAGGATATTCATCACCGGCTTGCATTTGAGCGCGTACATACGCGGCCAAGGTGCTAGAATTCACTGTCTCACTGATAATATCAGCTGCGTCGTGTTTGCGCAGCCAATCCCTTAAAAGCATCCTGTTTTCTTCTGGCGTTTTAACACTTACCTGAGCAAGAACCAACAGTTGTTTCTTAGACCCATCGGGCAAGATAACTGTGATGTTTTGGATTTGGTCCTGTTCGAATCGCTCTGGAATTATTTGACGTGCGATAGTGCAAACGTCACCCCAAGCCTCCGACGTTGCTGATTTCATTTCAGCATGAAAATCTTGTGCATTGATCAATGCAGCCACTAACTCATTATAAGTGGCTCCGTTTAACGCAGATTTGAGCGCGTCAACTCGTAGATTGTCCATTGTAATACTCCTGTGTTAAAGTGGCCATGTGTGCCACGTCCACCAGTATACCACATCCGGGGTACCTCTGTCAACCCCTAGTTCTCACGAGCTAATATTTCTTCGGCATGGATAAAATCCCCCGCACGTAACTCTCTTATTTGCATTGTGTCTTCAACCTCTCTTGTATAAAATTTTGGCTGAGGTTGTACCCATCTAGCTGTTACCACGTGTGCCTCTGTTCTATTCTGTAGCAATATGGCATTTTTACCAAATCGCCACTCCTTATAAGCTGCCGCAAATTGAGCAAATGGTCTCAATGCCTCCTCTAATTCCTTAATTCTTTTCTCGTCACGGGTCATGTTAGTGCCTCCTCTACTTCCTCTGCTAAGTTTCTTTTCTTTCTAACTGCTCTCATTATCATGCGATCCTGTGGTACAGCCATTTCAATATCTTGGTACGTGACATGTTGGAGTTGCCCCTTTCTATGAGGACGACTTTCTGATTGATACCTATCCTCATATGAGAACGTATTAGAGTAGTAGACAACGAAATTCGGAGTCGTCCAAGTCTGTCCATACCCTCCGACCGTTTGATTGCTGACAATAAAACGGCATGTTGGGTCATCTTGGATTCGCCTGCTATTTTCTTTACGTTGCTCTGTATCTGTTGCGCCATAGAAAGATACAATGGACCCGGGTCCATATTCCTCGTTAAGGGCTTCGAATATATACTTAATCTCGGGCACAAATCTAGCCCATATGATAACTTTGGCTGTTTTTGGTAAGAGTTCGATGTAGTCAAGGATTGCTTCGAGCTTGGGATTCTTGCCACTAATCGGTTTTGTTTCATAACGCCCATCCTCTTCAAACGGGAAGGTACCACCTATAACTTGTTGATAGCGTAGGGTCCGCTCTAAAACTGTACTTACTGTGATTTCTTTGCCATCGTCTTCCATCGTGTATTCATATTTCATTTGTTCCATAACGCGTTTCTGCTCAGTGGTGGGTTGAACAATTATAGGTTCTGGATACACTTGATCTGGTAAATCGAGACAGTCTTCCTTGGTGACATAATCTACATAGGGGCCAATTTTCTTCATTAAATCGTCTTGAAATTGATACCCCAATACTTGTTTACCTTGAAATCCGCCCATTACACAGTAGCGATTCCTGAATACAAAATAGTTTTTGCAATTGATAATTTTAGCATTTAGGAAAAGGAATTGCCCAAAAAGATCTTCAAGTCCCTGTGTGACCGGTGTTCCTGTCAAGATTAGCCGATATTCTGACCACCCGCCTATTTTAATTACATTCTTGGTACGGGCCGCCTTATAATTCTTAATTTTAGATGACTCATCAACAATGGTCATGCATCGATGAAATCGCCTAAAATATTCAATGGCTTGTATAGATTGGCCGTTTTTAATGGATAACGACTCAATACCTATGACTAGGATTTTAAATTCAGGTTTCTTGGCCCTTGACCAGTTCGCTGGTTTATCACCAGATTCATTGACCCACACTGAGTAGTCTATTGGGCAAAATTTTTCAAGTTCTAATTCCCATACAGATTTGATGGGGGTAGGGCAGATTACGATAAGGGCATCTATTAAGCCCGCTTTGAAACGAGCGGCAGCTAGATTGATTGCCGTGTATGTTTTTCCTGTTCCCATTTCATGGAAAAGGGCATATTCAAGGGGGGTCCATGCCTTCCGCAGGGCCACCAACTGGTGGCCCATTGGAGGGACTTTGTACTCTAGCTTTGCCACTTACGCGGCTTTTGCTTTCGGGTCCTTCTTTTCCTTGGCGGCGTCAGCTTTTGCCTTGGCATCAGCCTTTGCTTTCCGATCAGCAGCATCCTTTGCCTGTTCAGCCCGACGTTTGGTAACGGCTGCTGTACCCTTGCGGGTTTCCAGCTCTAAAGTCGGGAGTCCAGCAACAACTGCCTTGTCCGCTTCATGCGCCTTATCGAGCTTGGCGACTGCGCCCCGAATCCGGTTGCGCAAATTCATGATCTGCATGCCCTCATTCAAGTGAGCATACTTGGTGGTATAATCACCTACCGAGACGTCGGTCATTTTGCTGGCGACCGCCCGAACTTCATCGAGGGTAAATCCATCAAGAGCCTGTGCAATATCGTCACCACAGTTCTTGGTCTTTTTGCCTGAACCTGATACGCCATTGACGTACTTGCTCAGATCCGGTTTGATCCGGACTTCCTTAGGACCTTCGTCCTGTACTTCTTCTTTTGCGTTTGCCATTAGTTTCTCCTTCTGGCGTTTGTGATTCGTAGCCCCGCTAGGGACCCCCAGT
>Ga0114923_10002638_pt1 | contig 12104 bp, 13 predicted proteins | sample SumtaG_FD_89578 | JGI IMG/M metagenome (GOLD analysis project Ga0114923, IMG submission 89578) | Deep subsurface microbial communities from Indian Ocean to uncover new lineages of life (NeLLi) - Sumatra_00157 metaG | ecosystem: Environmental > Aquatic > Marine > Oceanic > Sediment | place: near... | reverse complement strand
CCTCTTGGGTTGATTTGTCTCTACGCGAGGAACCGGAGCCCGCAGTGCTCGCCCGAGTCACCCGGCGGCACCTCCTCCGTCGTGTCGAGGAACCGATTGCCCGCGTCGTCCCGACGGATCACGTGCGACCAGACCCACGTCTTTGTTGCTGTTTCCAACTGGATCACCACCGCGTCAACATGGTCGGGGAAATCCGCCACCGCCTTGCCGGTCGCAAGTTCCGCGAGTTCCTCCTGGGTCGCGTCCTGGAGGATATGCGCCTCGTCGACAAACCCCACGACCTCGTAGCGGTTCTCCATGCAGAACTCGCGCATCATATCAAACGTCGCTTGTTTGCCGCGTTGGCGAAAGTATTGGTTGATCTGTAACAGCGCCTGAGGGCCACTCCCGTGGGGGTTTATCAGCATCAAAGGAGCCTGCTGTATTCCGTCGCCGATAACTTTGGCCGCGCACTCCAGGATGCTCGTGTGGAGCTGTTCCGCCTGTTCGTTTTTCATGGTCTCTCTCCTTGGTTAAAAATCGACTTCCAACTGAGCGAGCCCTTCCGCGTTCGTATCGATGACCCAGCGGCCCCGCACGATTCGATCGGCTCTGCCGGTGTCGGAATCCGTTCGGACGCCGCCCGCAGTATGAGTGGGATCGTCGCCCCGGGTGTGCCTCATGTACACGTCGGCTCCCACCGTTACACCCTCCTCCGGCCTCACCCACACGCGGCCCTTGATGATGCCCAGGTGCCGTATCTGGAACAGAACGGTAGCGGACCGTGGCGGCGGGAACAGGTGGGCGGGGAGCTTATTTTTCATCGCCTCTCTCCTGAATCGGGATAGCACCGACCACACTGGCGGCGCCAATTATCTACCGCGTCCTTCGCGGTTAGCCACTTCTCCAGGGCTGTGCGTTCCATCGCGCGGGCGATGTCGGCTACTGCGTTCTCCTCGGCCCCACCTGCGGGTTGGCCCCGCCCTATGCTGGCCCTCCACCTGTCATGGGCCTCAGCCGAGGCTTCACAGGCCCGCGCATGGGCCTCATGGGCTTCGCTCTCGGCCTGGATTAAAACCGTGCCTTCGTCGCTCATCGGTCTCGCTCTCTATCGGGCTCCGTTTACTGCCTTTCTTTAAGTGTTAAAATAACAGTAAGCCCAAACCCGAACCCTGTCAAGCGGAAAAACGCACCTCGACCCAACTTTAGATTTGACAGTGTGATTTTTACAGTGTAATCAGGAAGGGAGAAACACGCGGACGCCAACAACGGGAGGCATCATGGCGAGAGAGAGAGAATACGAGGAGTTTTTGGAGGGGAAGACCGCGCCGCGAATCGACGCTGGCTTTGATGTAGCGGGCCAAGAGCTAAACGCCGCTCTGTTTGAATTTCAAAAGCCGATTGTTTCATGGGCGCTCAAGCGCGGCCGCTCTGCCATATTCGCGGACACCGGGCTGGGTAAGACGATCATGCAGGTCGAGTGGGCGCGCCACGTCCAGGCTGAGACCGGCGGGATCGTTTTGATCCTCGCGCCGCTGTGCGTGAATATTCAAACGATTGTGGAGGCCGAGAGATACGGGATGGCCGTTACCGGCGTCCGCGAGCAGCCGACGGAACCCGGGGTTTACGTATCCAATTACGAGATGATGGATCACTTCGATTTTGCGGAACTGGCCGGGCTGGTGCTCGATGAAAGCAGTATTCTGAAGGGGATCGGATCGAAAACCCGAAAGCGACTGATCGAGCAGACGGCGGGCGTGAAATACAAACTCTCTTGCACCGCCACGCCGTCGCCCAACGACTTCATGGAATTTGGAGGCCAGTCTGAATTTCTGGGAGTGATGGCCACGTCGGAAATGCTGGCTACGTTCTTCATCCACGACGGCGGGCACACCGCCAAGTGGAGGCTGAAGGGTCACGGCAAGACCAAGTTTTACGAGTGGCTTGCCACGTGGGCGGTGCTGATAAGGGCACCCTCCGATATCGGGTTCAGTGATGAAGGGTACGACATGCCCGCGCCCGTGTTCGAAGAGCGCATCGTGGAGTCAACCGCGCCTCCATCGGACACGCTATTTCCAATGCCGGCTCAAACCCTTTCCGAACGAATTGGAGCGCGTCGTGATTCCGCGCCGGATCGTGTGGCGGCCTGTGCCGAGATTGTGAACGGGAACGACGAGCAGTGGGTTGTCTGGTGCAACCTGAACGCCGAATCCAGGGCGCTAGAAAAGCTGATCGACGGCGCACTGGCGGTGGAAGGGTCGCAACCGACGGAGGAAAAGGAGCGTCGGATTCTGGCATTCGGAAGCGGCGAGGCTCGGGTCATTGTGACCAAGCCGTCAATTGCGGGGTTCGGGATGAACTGGCAGCACTGCCGGAACGTCGCCTTTGTCGGGCTCAACGATTCCTACGAGCAATTTTACCAAGCACTCCGTCGGTGCTGGCGCTACGGGCAAAAGCGCCAGGTCAACGTCCACATTATCTCGGCAGACGTGGAGGGGGAGGTGCTGGCCAACATCAAGCGGAAGGAATCGCAAGCCGTCGAATTGCAAAGCAGCATGGTTGCGCACATGCGCGAGTTTACCAAAAAGGAGGTTTTCGGGATGACGGAAGACAAGGCCGAATACAAGCGAGACTACAAGGCGGACGATAATTGCCGATGGCAAATCCACCTAGCGGATTGCGTTGAGTTGGCGGCCGAGATTGAAAGCAACTCCATTGGCTATTCCGTTTTCAGCTCGCCGTTCAGCAGCCTTTACACCTACTCGAACAGTGACCGAGACATGGGCAACTGCTCCGGGGACGAGGAGTTTTTCAAGCACTTCGGATTCCTCGTGGAGAATCTCTACCGGATCACCATGCCGGGCCGCTCCGTCAGCTTCCACTGCATGGATCTGCCCACGTCGAAGCAGGTGCATGGGTTCATCGGATTGCGGGATTTCCGTGGGGAGTTGATCCGGCTGTTTGAAAGCCACGGCTTCATTCTCCATTCGCAGGTCACAATCTGGAAAGACCCGGTAACGGCCATGCATCGGACAAAGGCGCTGGGGCTTCTCCACAAAACGATCCGCAAAGACTCAGCCATGTCCCGAATGGGCCTTCCCGACTACGTGGTCACGATGAGAAAGCCAGGCGAAAACCCTGTGCCGATACCCCACGACCCGGAGGACTTCCCGGTTTCGCTTTGGCAGAAATACGCCTCTCCCGTCTGGGATGATATCAACCCGAGCAATACCCTCAACAAAAACGGCGCAAGGGAAGATGAGGATGAGCGCCACATAGCACCGCTCCAGCTTGATGTGATAGAACGGTGCATGTTGCTCTGGAGCGCCCCCGATGATCTCGTGTTCTCCCCGTTCGCAGGAATCGGGAGCGAGGGATACGTGGCGCTCAAGATGGGCCGCCGGTTCATCGGATCAGAACTGAAGGAATCATACTGGCGCCTGGCGGCGAAAAATCTCGCAGGCGCGAAAACTGCGCAGATCAATCTTCTCCAAGGAGACGAGACTTGAGAAAAATCATCATCGAATCGCCCTACGCGGGCGACACGGACTCAAACACGGCATACGCCCGGGCCGCCCTGGCTGACTCGCTGGAACGAGGCGAGGCCCCGCTCGTGAGCCATCTGCTCTATACTCAGGTGCTGGACGATTTGATCCCCGAGGAGCGCGCGAAGGGCATCCAGACGGGTCACGGCTGGCTGAAACATGCCGACGCGATGGTGCTCTACATCGACCTTGGAGTTTCACCGGGAATGGCGGATGCGATGGTGGAGGCGGAAAAGAGGGGGATTCCGGTGGAGACCAGGAAAATCAACTGGTAGCTGACCATGCTGAAGGGCATGAGCCGTGCGGCCTTTGGGAGGGGTGACTCCTCGGAACACTCTCCGTCGATGATAAAGCCCGAAAGGGTAGACGGCCACGGCTCACCTCACCGACCATGCTAAAGTAGACTGGAAATAGAAATGGAAAAGCCAAAAACGCGCAAACGACAGGCCAGGGGCGTCAAGTACGGCGGGAGGAAGAAAGGCACGCCGAACAAGAAGACCCTCTACATGCAGAGCCTCAAAGAGAGCGGCTTCGACCCGTTCGAGATCGTCAGGATGGTGGCGGCGGGCGAGGTGGAGAATACTGAGATATGGAACGACAAAATAACAGGCGCGCCGATGGAAAAAAAGGTGCCGCTCGCTTGGGACCTCCGCCTGAAGGCCGCCCTGGAGCTGTGCAGCTACATCGAAGCGAAAGCCCGAGGGCACGAGCCGGTAGACCCCTATGAGCACGACCGTAACGTCGCCGAGACTGGCCGAATTGCTGAGGGGCTACGAGAGCTCGAGGAAATACTTGACGGCGGAAAGCGAGCAGCAAGCGAGGCAGACGCTGATCCGCCTGATGGTACAGGCGAAACCATCAACTAAGACTTTCTTCGAGTACTGCCCTCACATCCCCACGGAACGCCAGCGGCGGTTCATGGCGGTCTCGAAGAAAGAGGCGTTTTACGGCGGCGCGGCCGGCGGGGGAAAATCGGACGCCCTCCTGATGGCCGCCCTGGAGGACATCGACGTCGACGGCTACAACGCGCTCCTGCTGCGGAAGACCTACAAGGACCTCTCCCTCCCGGAGGCCCTCATCAGCCGCTCCCACGAGTGGTTCTCCAAGACCAAAGCCCACTGGAACGGCATGGAGCACAAGTGGTCGTTCCCGTCGGGCGCCACCATCAGCTTCGGTCACCTCGACCACGAGAACGCCAAGTTCAACTACCAGTCGGCCGCGTTCCAATATGTCGGTTTCGACGAGGTGACCCAATTCACCGAGACCCAGTACAAGTACCTCTTTTCGCGCCTCCGCCGGCTCCAGGGAAAAAACCTATCGCTCAAGATGCGCTCCGCCGCCAACCCCGACGGGATCGGTTTCGAGTGGGTCAAGAGGCGGTTTGTCAAACCGGGCAACCCCGAACGCCCGTTCATTCCTTCCCGCCTGGCGGACAACCCACACCTCGACCAGGAGAGTTACCGCGCCAGCCTGGAGGAGCTTGACCCGGTCACGCGGGCCCGCTATCTGATGGGCGATTGGGATGTCCGGCCGGAGGGCAAGAAGTTCCGCCGGGAGTGGTTCGAGATTGTGGACGAGGCGCCGGCCACCTTCCGCAAGATGATCCGTTACTGGGATATGGCCGCGACCGAGGCGAAGGAGGGCAAGGACCCCGACTGGACCGTCGGGACGCTCATGGGGATCGCGGCGGATGGCACGATATGGATTGTTCACGTCAATCGGTTCCGCAAGACGCCCGGGTCGACCGAGCAGATTGTCGCGCAGACCGCCAAGTCAGACCGGGCCCGCTACGGGATGGGCCTCGTGGTGGGCATGGAGCAGGAGCCCGGCGCTTCCGGGATCATCGCAAACGAGCACTACCGCAAGGATGTCCTGATGGGGTACGTCTTCCACTCCGACGCCGTGAGCGGCAGCAAGGAGGTCCGGGCGAACCCGTTTGCATCCTACGCCGAGGCTGGTAATGTGAAACTCGTCGCTGGCGCCTGGAACGAGTCGTGGCTTGACGAGCTCACGATTTTCCCCGATGGCGAGCACGACGACCAGATTGACAGCGGCAGCGGGGCGTTCAACTTCCTGGCCGGCCCCAGGCTTTCCACCGCAGAGCTGCTCGCCAGGGCCGCCCAGGCAGGGAGAATTTTATGACCCAAGCCATCAGCATCCCCACGACCGCCGAGACCAAAACTCCCCAGATTGTAGACTCCGGCACGGCCGTCGCGGTCGCGCAGAACGCCGCCCGCCGGTATGACCGCTGGGAGAACGCCGTAAACAAGTTCGGCGGCGCCAACGACCCGATGTCGGTGACGATCTTCCAGCCGGGGTTCCGTCTGTCCCGGCAGGAGCTGGACAATATCTACGAGTTCGACTGGATCAGCGCGAAGGTCGTGGACATCCCGGCGCAGGATGCCACGCGCAACTGGATCACCCTCCACCACGACTCCGACCCGGAAAAAGCGGAGGCGGCGAAGAAAGAAATGGAACGGTGGAACCTCCAGGCGCTCGTAGCGGAGGCGGAGACGCTGGCGCGGCTCTACGGGGGATCGCTGCTGGTGACGGGCGCGTTCGACGGCGGCGCACCCGAGGAGGAGGTGAAGGTAGAGAATATCCGGCACGTCAATTTCATCCACCCGGTCGATCGCTTCATGGCGTTCCCGCAGGAACACTTCCGCGATCAAAACGAGCAGCGCTTTGGCGAGCCCGAGACCTACATCATCCACCGAACGCGCGTGATCGGCGTTGAGCAGTTGACCACGCACTCCTCGCGGGTGGTCCGGTTCGATGGCCGGTATGTGCCGCCGGTGCGCCGCCTGCGGAACTTCGGCTGGCAGAACCCCGTGTTGACCCGGCTTTACGAGGTGATCCGGCAGTTTGGGGTGTCGGTCCAGTCAGGCTCCTCCGTGCTCCAGGACTTCGTCGTCAAGAAAATGAAGATCGCCAACCTGCAGGACTTGATCGCGGGCGGCCAGTGGGAGGTCATAACGAGCCGGCTCGCTCTGGTGGCGCGCGAAATCTCCGTCAACAACTTGGCCGTCTACGGGGACGACGAGGACTTCGAGAAGATGGGCACGCCCGTGACGGGCCTCCACAAGCTGCTGGAGCTGTTCATCGACTACGTGAGCGCCGCGGCGGACATCCCGCGGTCGAGGCTGTTCCAGAACATGACCGGCAGCCTGGGAGGCGACCCCGGCAAGAACGACTTGCGCGTCCACTACGACAACATCAGCGCCATGCAGGAGAACAAGCTCCGCCGGCCAGTCCAGCAGCTCCTCGACATCATCCTGGCGCCGCTCGGGTTCAAGCCGGGCGAGATCACCTTCACATGGAACCCGCTCTGGCAGATGTCCGACACGGAGCAGGCGGACATCGAGCTCAAGACGGCGCAGAAGGATCAGATCTACATGGGCGCCGGCGTGGTCGAACCGGAGGAGGTTGCGCTATCCCGGTTCAGCGGCGACACGGTGGATCTGCGAAACATGGAGATCGACGTCGAGCGGCGCGTCAAGGCGCTCAAGGACCTCGAAAAGATCGACTTGGTGGCGCCGGAGCCGGAGTTTGACGAGGAGGGAGGGGAGCTGGGGAATCGGGCAGCAGGGAGCCAAAATGGGCCTCCGCAAAACGGCAACGGGGCGAACGGCGGTCGCCGGGCCGCGGATAACCGGCAGGACTCGCCCTCGAACGTGACCAACAAGTCGGGGGCCAACCCGCACCGGCACACCTTCGAGATCGACGACAACGGGAACGGCCAGACGATCGACGTGATCGACCAGCAGTTCGAGATCAAGGACAACCACGTCCACATGATCCGAACGTGGGGGCCGGTGGCCGGCGGGGAGGACGACCACCTTCACGAGCTCACGTCGATCGCCAAGATCACCAGCACGGAGAATTGAGCATGGCCACGGGGACGCTGGCGCTGATTATCTGGGTTGCAACGCTGGTCGGCGGAAGCCCGCTGACCGTCAACCGATGGCTTGAGCTCCATTCTGTCCTGTGCAGGTACGAGCCGCGGCAGACGGAGTTCGTCGTGGAGAGGGGGCCGAATACCGTGGGGGTGCTGTGCAAGATCAAGGAAAAGAAAACCTAACCGACACCGAGGAGGACGAGCATGGATGTCACTTTTGAGTCACTCAGAGGCGGCGGGATCAAAGTCGAGATTCACTCCGATAACGATAACGACAGGGCGCTCCTCGGCCTGCTGGTACGGCGCGGGCCGCCCGACGACTTCGAGTGCGACCCGATCGGCGGAGAGACAAAAGAGGCAAACACCGCCACGATGATTTGGAAATGAACAAGCCAAGCGAAATGCCGGGCACGACGAGGCGGTGGGCGACCGCGAGAGACTTCCCGCAACCTCCAGGCAAGGGCCCGAATGGTCGAGGGTTCTGCCGATGGTGTCACGAGGAGGTGCCGAAGGGACGGCTGACCTGGTGCTCAGATACCTGCGTCGACGAATACTGGATCAGGGCGAACGCGCAGGAGGTACGCCGGATCGTGCTGAAACGTGACATGGGGGTGTGCGCACTTTGCCGCATCGACGCGGAGCGTCTCTTTCGGATCATGCGTCACGCGGCGCGAATCTTGTGGGCGGCGCCATACTATAAGCGACTGGGTGCCGCCGTAATGCTCAAGCCGCTCGGCAACTTCGGCGCCTTTGGGGGCTCCTTCTGGCAGCCGGATCACATTCTACCGGTCGCGGAGGGGGGCGGCCAGTGCGGGCTCTCCAACTACCGGACACTCTGCACGCCCTGTCACCTCGCCGAGACAAAGCTCCAGTCGGGTCGGAAGGCGGCCAAGGTGCGGGCCGCCACCAAGGGCGGGATGCTGGAGGCGGACCAACTGGACTTTGCCGTATGACCCTGCACGTCGTACCGCCGATGGAAGAAGCGCCGCGTGAGCGCCGAATCCGGCGTGTATCGCTGCGAACCGGGTTTGTTGAGGTTCCTGTCACGCTCCGCCTGGACCTGCTTCAAGAACTTTGGGACGAGGTGCCGCATGAGGATGGCGGGGTCGCCTGGGTGGAGGAGATTCCATTTTGCGAGGAAAATTGTAAACATTACGACCGCACCAGAGCTGGCGCCGAGGTGAAAGGGAAACGATCTCCCTGCGCTCTGGGCCATCGCTGCGTATTCCGCGTCCCGAGGGACTACTCCGAAGGGCATACTGGATATTATGGCGATTACCGGCTCTCCTGCAACGACCGGATTCCGCATGACTGAGACCGCCCTGACGCCCGCCATGTTCCTCGTCCGGGGCCGCCCGCGCCGCCGAGGCCGTCAGCTCCGACCACCCCGAATGAAGCGCCACGAGGACAAGCTCGCCTCCCGGATACTCGGGATCGCCGAGTCAGTCCAGGAGAACATCCTTGAGGAGCTTCTGCCCCAGCTTGACGGGATCGTCGCGGAGCACGAGAGCGAGGTTCAGGTGCTGCCGGCGTTCCGCCTCGACGACTCAGCCGACCGGATCGCGCGCACCTTCGGCCAGATCAAAGTCTTCGCCGAGCAGCTACTCCCGGAGAGCAGGCTGAGCAACGCAGCCGCCCGGAGCGCGAACGAGGTCAATCAGACCAACAAGGACTTCAACTCAGAGAACGTCAAGAGCGTGCTGGGGGTGGACGTGCTGACGCCGGAGCCGTGGCTGGTGCCGGTGGTGGAAAACTTCACCCGGACAAACGTCTCCCTCATTCGGGGCGTGAGTGACGAGGAGATCAGCGACATCGAGCAGCTTGTGTTCCGCATGGTCCGGGCGGGCGCAAGCCCCCAGGGGATAGCAGAAGCGATCCGGCTCAGGATGGACGAGACGAAGTCGCGGGCCAAGTTGATCGCGCGGGATCAGATCGGGAAGTTCAACGGGGCGCTCACGCAGGCGCGGCAGGCGCAGCTTGGCATCACCGAGTACACCTGGAGGACTTCGGACGACGAGCGGGTGAGGCCGAGTCACGCGCGGCTGGACGACACGGTTCAACAGTGGGCTCAGGCGCCGGTGACGGTCACTTCCGGCAAGAGGGCCGGAGAGCGCAACCACCCCGGATTTGATATTCAGTGTCGTTGTATCGCCGAAAGTATCTTCCCCGATGAGGCGGTACGGAGGTAGTGCTGCGCCCGCCTGGTTCCTTCTGTCCCCATGCGCGCGAGGGCTTTAGGGGTGCCGGGGCGCGGTGCTTCGCCTGCTGCTACGGAGCGTAGGGCAACGGTGCCACACTGTCTCGAAAGCAGCCGCCCGTAACAGGGTACAGGGTTCGACTCCTTGGCGCTCCGCCAAAAAGATTTGACAACGCCAGCGCCTGCGCGCGATAAACGATGGCAGTGACGCCTTTCCCGAGCGAGAGCATCCATGCCATACCGATACGACCTCGTTGAGATCAAAAGCCCGACCGTCGACCAGAACGGGTATTTGGTAGCGGACGCCTTCCCGACCCGCGTGGGGGTGTTCAAGTACGTGAAGGCGGACGGCACGGTCACGAGGGAACTCAGAGCGCCGGAGGAGGTATTTAGCCCGGCCAGCCTGGAGAGCCTCAAGCATCGCCCGATCGTGGACAACCACCCGGACGGCGGCCCGATGGACGCGGGCAACACGCGCCGCCTCTCGGTGGGCCACGTCGGCGAACAGGTTGAGGCTCAGGGCCAGCACGTCAAGGCCAACGTCGTCGTGACGGATCGCGACATGATCGCGAAGATGATGGGGAAGAACGGCGAGGCCAAGCGGGAACTCTCCTGCGGCTACACCGCCGACACCATCGAGGAGAGCGGCGTCTGGAAGGGCCAGCCCTACGATTCCAAGCAGACCAACATCGTTTACAATCATCTCGCCTCGGTCTGGAAGGGCCGGGCGGGAGCGACGGCGCAGATCCACCTCGACGGCGAGGACGCGCTTTCAGAATCGTTTGAGTCGCTGATGGACGCGGCGGACCCCTCGGACGACCCAACCCCTCCAAGGGAGGACAGCATGACGATCAAGCTCAAACGTGACGCCGTTTCGGTCGGCGAATACCGGCAGGACGCTTTCGACATCCAGTTCGAGGACAAATCCGAGCCGGCCATCAATACGCTGGCCTCGAAGCTCGACGAGGCGAACGCCCAGGTGCGGGTGCTCCAGGACAAATACGACGGCGAGAAGGGCGAGCACACCAAGACCAAGGCGTCGAAGGATCAGCTCGAGGAGGACGCGAAGAAGAAAAGCGACGGGCCCGACCCGGTCGAGCTGAACCGCCTCGCGGCCGCCCGCGCGGACGTGATGGGTGTCGCGGCGCACGTCGGGCTGACCGGCGTCGATGAGCACACCGACGAGCAAATCAAGGCGATGGTCGTGCAGAAGCACAACCCCGACCTCAAGATGGACGGGCTCGACCCGTTGATCGTCGAGGGCCGGTACGACGCCATTTGCGACGGCATCCGGCAGGAGAACAAGAACCTGGACTCGCTGGCGGCGCTCAAGCGGATCACCACGCCGGATGCGGAAAGCGCGCGGAGAGAAGACAGTGACGATGCCGGCCCGCGGGAACGGTTCGTCCGGGACATGCAGGGGCTTCACGAGTTGACGCCCGCGCAGATCAAAGAGAAGTGGGCCGCCAACTAGGCCCACCAGAGGCGACACGCTAGTCGGGACGGGCTGGTCACGGACAACCCTCCTTTTGGGAGAAGCACATGCAAACGGATTACCAAGATCAAGGCGGGGCGCTGACCCTGGCGATCGAAGGGGGCCGGATCGATGCGAGCTTTATGGACATCGTGACCCGTTCGGCCGGCGCGAACGTGTCGCAAGTCTCCACCCTGACGATTGGAACCCCGACGGCAGCGGTGGCCCAGGTGGAGCGCCTGACCATCGACACGGCGGTTGCGGGAGACACGCTGGTCATCACGATTGGCAGCTTCATCTTCACCATCACCACCGTCGGAACGGACAAGACCGTCCAGCGAGACGCGATTCTCGCGGCGTTCGCGGCGAACGAGGACTTCGCGTTCCAGTACGCGGCGGTTGCCCAGTCGACGGACTCCATCGACGTGACGGCCGTCCGGGCGGGAACTCCGTACCACGTCGACGAGACTGCTTCCGGCGCAGGGGTTGCGCAGATCGACACCCTGACGATTGGAACGCCGACGGTGGCGGTCGCTCAGGTTTCGACCCTGACCATCACGACCGCCGTTGACAACGATGTTTTCAGCATCGTAATTAACGGCATCACAGTTGCGGCGGGCACCTCTTCCGGCACCGACAAGACCGTACAACGGGACGCCGTCGAAGCGTTGCTCCTGGCGAACCAATACTTCAACGACAACTTCAGCGTCGCCGACAACAGCACGGACGCGCTGGACATCACCGCTCTCGTGGCTGGCGAACCCTTCACGATGGAAGCAAACATCACGGTCACTTCCGCGTGGGATGTCACCGAGGACACCGCCAACATCGTCGGGACGCAGTTCAAATTCACGTTGGACGACAAGGAGTTTCAGTACGCGGCCGCTACCACCAACATCACGACCGAGCGGGACGCCCTGCTGGCGCTTCTCCAGGCCGACACGGACTTCGATGATCTGGTGGGTTTCACCTCTTCCTCGACCGATATTATCCTGGTGACGGCGCTGGTGG
>Ga0114923_10002637_pt1 | contig 12105 bp, 9 predicted proteins | sample SumtaG_FD_89578 | JGI IMG/M metagenome (GOLD analysis project Ga0114923, IMG submission 89578) | Deep subsurface microbial communities from Indian Ocean to uncover new lineages of life (NeLLi) - Sumatra_00157 metaG | ecosystem: Environmental > Aquatic > Marine > Oceanic > Sediment | place: near... | reverse complement strand
CATCGAAGTTGGATGAAGGCTATGAGCAGCATATAAAAAAGGAATCCTGGAGCACCATCCATAAAATCAGCATAGATACGCTGCAAGAGTACTTTAATCATGGCCTTAAACCGGGTCAGGAAATCCCTGCCAATTCAAGTCGCAATACCATCTATTCAACCGATGGGGTGCGCAGTCCCAGGCCCACTTTAGCCGAAACCGAAAAAATAACGGAAACTATACTCGACGTTAAAGACAAAGCAGCAGAAGCTGGTCGTGTCGGTATAGAGGTAGTATATGGAAAAGAAATCCATGTTAAGCCGTTAGACGGCATGGAAGGAGTATCCAGGGGATTCAAGAAAAAATTTGACCGTTTTCCCGTCAATTACGGAAACTACCCGGAACCTCTGCCGCTTCCTCATTGGGTATTCGATGAAGAAACCATCCCACCTGTCACCATACCTACTATACCAGAAGACCTGGCCCGTGCATTGGACCTATTGAAAACTCCCATGCTGCAATTGCTAAAAGACAAAGAGGCCATCGATAACGTCTGGCCATTGGTTTACCCTGTATTGAGGAAATACAGCGTGCTATAGTTTTAAAATTTGCCGCGGATTTGTGCAGATGCCTATAGATTTTTACCACGAAGGACACGAAGGTTAAAATTTGGATGCCCCTTTTTTTTCGAATGTCCCATTCTTATTTTTTCGGATTGAATCAAAAGGAAAGGCAGATACTCAAAGGCATGGCTTTTCAGAATTTCAGGCGTTTTATCGCAGCGTTCCGCGTGAAATTCTGGCTTTGATTGAAGATTTTTAATTGATTATTTTCCTTTGTTCTGTTAAACTATAAGATAAAGAAAAACAACCAACAGGTTTAGGGATGTAAAGAATGAAGAAGTTATTGTTAAAATATTCCATGTATGTGGTAGGTCTTTTAATGCCTTTGGTGGGTATATTTATCGAAAATGAACCCATGAAAACTAAATATAAAGTCTATGGGCTATTGGGCCTATTGTATTTAATTATTGTCTTATTCTATGAATCTATAGAACATAAAGAAGAGAAAGAGAAAGAAAAGAAGGATGAATTTAATATTCGAGAACGAGCTAAAGAAGGGTTGATTATTCGAAAATTCTCGCCTGATTATGTAAATGGACTTCCAGATAATCCTTTTGTTAGTAATGATTTTAATGAGGGAGTAAAGCTGTCAGAGGAAAGTCGTTTTGAAGATGCCATTGATAAGTTTGAAAAATGCCTGAATAATCCAAATGCAACGGAATCAAATATAGTGGCAGCCCATATAAAAATAGGGGATTGTTATTCTAATTTATCCCGGCTAAAAGAGGCGGAAGATCATTATAAGAAAGCACTGAAAATGTCCAGGAAGGTCAAAGATAAAAATGAGAAAATAAATGGAAAAGCTGTTGCCTTGGCTTGTATGGGGGGTGTATATATTCAACTCGTTAAGCCACATAAAGCCAGAAAAAAATTTAAGAAACGGTTGAAGATAGCCAAAAGAACTGGTGATAAGACTATGCATGCATATTCACTGTTTGGTATAGGGATAACATATATTAATCTTAATAAGTATGATGAAGGTATTAAAAAATTTCAAGAAACGCTAGAGATAGCAAGGGAAATCCATGATGATGAGTTCATTGGAATTACTATGAGCAGTATCGGGCTGGCATACTATGCCATTGATATGCTGGATGAGGCATTAAACTATCACAACCAGGCTTTACGCTTTGTAAAACCCAAAAAAGAATTGCAAAATATGAAAAAGAAAATAGAATATATCATAAAGAGCATAAATAAACAAAAAGATAAAGAACAACAACCAATGATAATTTGGGGACAGGCTAAAAAAAAGCAAAATGATGAGTGCTGAGTGATGAATGATGAATGATGAAGGAAACCAAAAAGAGCCGCAAAATGGTGAAAGGTGAAAAAAGAAGGTGAAAGGCGGTGCCCTTCGGGTACTAAAGAACTTAGAAGATAAGAAGTCTCGCACGAGGGTCGCAAGCTCCCCTCGATTTTAGATCCAAGAAACTCTTGCCAAATGCGGTAGTTCCTTGGAAGGTTAGAAGGAAAGAAGGTAAGAAATGTGCCAAAAAGAGCCCATTAATGAGCTCGTTTGGTAGTTCCTGCCTTCTTCATTTTTAACCTACCTTAACTTTTATTTTCAAAATATTCTTTACACAGTTGGACCAGGCGTTCATAGAGTTCTTTTTCTTCGCTGACGCACCATTGATGGTTATTGTCGTCCATGAAATAAATACTGCCGTCGTCCCAACCGTATAATTTCGGATATTCTTCTTTTTTCATTAATCGAAAATCCTCCTTTGTAAGGGTTGTTTTTGGCTGTCACTTTTTTCTATTTTTTATTATTACCACACCACTTTTACAGTTTTAGTAGATAACCGTGAACTCCCTGTTAAATGCCAGCACAGAGCATGAGTATCGGTTACATATTGGCTCATATTTCTCGATTTTCCATGCTTTGCCACATCTCACGACGGACATCGTCAATATCTTTATCATTGACAATTTCTTCTTTCCATAACCCACCCAAAGTCACTGGTTGATATGGGGTTTGGGTTTGAGATTTTTCTTGAAATTTAAAACAGATGTAATCAAGGAAATTTAAAACTTCCTTTAAACCATCGGGGGGGAGATTATCTACAGAGAGCATAATTTTTTGTTTTAAATTGTCATCAGGTATTAATAAACCCATTGTTCACCTCCCGGATGAAGACTGTCATTTTTTTTTTGTTATTATCATCAATTGATAATAACATATGCGTCTCAATATTTCAAGCCTCCCAAATCCACTTCCCAAATCCACTACAGCAATTTTAATTCTGCCAATTTACGGGCGACCACTTAGTGCTCCCTTTGGTGGTTTTTCTTGTCTGTCCCTTTTTTCTCCCTGTTGGAGAAAAATATGAAACAGAGTAAAGGGACTTTTTATATAAGGAATGCCCTGGCCGCCCTGACAAGTCAGGCAAATCTAAGGGAATTTGGCACTGATCCGGGAAAATGGAAAAAAAGGAAATCCCAGAACCATCACCTGTTCAAAGAATAAAATCCTTACCCTCCCTAATCTACTGTATCCTTAATTCCTTGTCTAGTAAAGAAAATAATAGAAGAAGACATGAAGTAAAACAATTTCCTGTCACTTTTAAGGGACACATTTTCAAGATATACCTGGAAAACAAATTGCTGTGATTTTTATATTAATAGGAATATAAAAACAGGGCCCCGAATGGGCCAAAAAGGAGGTGAATTTGATTCCTATAAAAAAGATAACATCACTTAAAGTAACAGCAACCCTATTATGTCTTGCTTTTGCGGGACTGTACTTGTTGGTGACTGCCGGCTGCAGTACCGGGAAATATAACATCAATACTTTGCCCCTTTCTTCCCGGGGAGAACCGCTGAAGAAATATGTAATGAAACAAAAAATGTGGACCCTGGATGATCGGTTTGTCATAACAGATGAAACCAGGACCCCGGTTTTTTATGTGAAAGGGAAAGTGTTTTCCGTGGGTGATAAGCTTTCGTTCCGGGATATAAACGGAAATGAACTGGCCTATATTTCACAAAAAGTATTCAGTTTTAGACCCAGGTATAAAATTTACAGGGATAAACAGTTAATTGCTGTGGTAGTAAAAAAGCTCGTATTTTTTAAAGACAAGTATATTGTGAACATTCCCGGACCGGATAATTATAAAGTGGCCGGTAATTTTGGGAATTATGAATACACTTTCACACGTGATGGGAGAAAAATTGCTTCTGTCTCGAAAAAATTTTTCTCCTGGTCCGATACATATGGTATTGCCATCGCACCTGGAGAAGATGATATTTTAATCCTGGCTGCGGTAGTGGTCATCGACATGGTCTCTCACGGTGACCAGCAATATCAGTCAAAAATTGTTTACTGATATTTTTCCTGTCCCGTGTTTTTTTTCATGGAAATTTGTGCCAGGTAATTAATCAACAGAAACGGAGAAACGGGGCCGGGGGTTTGGGACAGGCAAGAATGTCATTTACTTGTGGCGGCTAACGTCTAAAGAAATATCGTATGCCGATGGATGCATTGATATCAAAATCGGTTTCCGGCACTACATCCAATATTGGCACAATTTCAAAAAAAACATCCAGGGGAGCCGTTTTAAATAGATAACAGATTCCCACCGGGATACGAATCCCTACTCGTATTTCCTCTTCAAATTTTATCCTGCCGCCGATCCCATAATACAACGGTAATCTCCCGGACTTTGATTTTATTTTAAATATCTTGTAATTATGGATAAGGTAGTCCAGGTGAAGATTTAATTTGTTCTCTTTTCTGAAAGACCAGGCAGCAGCAGCATCAAAAGCAGTTGTCCTCCCCGTCCATATTTTGAAGCTTAATCCTGTGGGTTCACCAAGAATAATTCCGATTCCCCACCCATCCTTCGATTTTCCTTCAGCAACCGCAGGAATAATAAATAAAAATACCAGTAAAACAACCGTGCTGTAATATATTCGTTTCATATCAATCACCTCCGTAAATTTAAAGTAAGTAAAGGGGGTCACGTCTCAACATTGGACATTTACTCATAAAACCTCATCAGACGGGTATTACAGCTAATAGAATAGCTGTTGGTTTGGGGATAAAAATGGGGATTTGAGTGTCCCTTTTTCCCATATATATAATGACTTCCTTTAATCCTTTGGAGTACCCATCCATGAGCTTCTAGAATTTTACAAAATTTTTTCCCGCTAACTTCTTTCATACTGCAATTTCCAAAATCCTTGCATCTGTATCGACTGCAATATCTTCTTGTCTGGCTTCAAGGTAACCTTCGACGGCTTCATAAAGATTCGTTATCAACTCCTCGATTGTTTCTCCCTGAGTTCCACAGCCAGGCAGCGATGGAACTTCTGCCCAGTATCCGCCTTCTTCCGCATCATGTATGATAACTTTCATTTTCATGCTGTCCTCCGAAAATATAATATATACTCAAAATTTCTATCTGTCAAGCACAAGAAAAAAAATACACAAATTGTTTCTTGCCTGGAGCCAGAGATCTCTGTGGAAAAATGGAAAATGGGGACTATGCCTATGCCAGCGTTTTACCATGACAAAGTAACAAAGTAACACACCGCCCCTGCTTTTAAGCTTTTTGCTCCGGTTTTGAGCTTTCCTCTTCAAAAACGCCAGTCCCCTTTTCCCATTTCCCCTGTGACCGCTTCTTGAAATGGAAAACCATTTCCGGTAAAATAGAATTCTAATATATTTAACACAGAAAGTCGGAGGTAATCCATGATGAATTATTATTTCTATTTTATTGCAGAAATCGCTCTGTCTATATTATTTGTATGGTCGGCAATTTTTATCTAATGGGAAGGTCTCTTGTGAAAATTATTGGCCCGGTAAGAAAAAAAACGAGACTTCGGGCCGTTCACTTTATCGTTTTCTTTATCTCACTCCTGGGACTGCAATTGATCTACTGTTTTTACCTGATGTTGAAAGTCGGTCTACTTCATGGTTCTAAAACCCTGCGGGCTCAGTTACCCCTGCAGTGTTTCCTCTCTTCTATTGTCACCGTGTTACTACCCATGGCTGTTTTATTCTTATATCACCGTACGCGGTCAAAGCGGGTGCTGGTAATATCACTGTTGGTGTTCTTTCTACTGCTTGGATTGAGCTGCGTGTATTTCACCCCCGGTGCCGGTGCCAGACTGGTGGATAATAAAGGCAATCCCCTTGCCGGTGCCTATGTATTTTATTCCCGGCATGTTCATTTCCTTTTTTCCGATTGGGGTTATGTTCGCTTCACCCGAACCGGAAAACACGGTGATTTTACAGTTCCCGCGCAAATTCATATTAATCTCCCCTTTGAATATAGTTTCGGGTTCCAAAAACCGGGGCCGGTAAAACTACCTGTCAAAATCTATGTCCCGGAACTTTACAACTTTTGCAGTATAGGAGACACTTATACCTGGCGGTATAAAAAAGAGTCCGGTGATATCCTATCCGTCGATACATCGACAACTCCGGTAATTATCACCCCCCGCGATTTTAGACAAATACCCCGAAAGTGTTTTCATACCCTTAATCGACTGGTTTTCCATTCATCTCTCCCGGGAATCAACCAAAGCAAAAGATACAAACAAGAACTGCTTTCGATAATAAAAAAGAAATATGGGCAATTTGCATCGCAGTATGGAAGTGGGCCGCAAAAAAGCGACGACATCTCCAAGAAAAGAGTTGATTCGGAAGAAGCGAAAATAAAGAGAAAAAATGTACGTTCTTTATTGGAAAGTACGGAACATGGCCGTACATTAAAAGAAGAGATTGCCCGGTTAGAGAGACAGTTGGCCGGTACACCGGAAGAAGAAAAACAAACCGATTTAAAAGGGCAGCCGTTAGTCCCCGCGAGTGCGGCGGAATCCGGTTGGCCCACCTATGGAGCAACTCCGGGTCACACCAGGTATATTGACGGCCGGGCAATACATTCTCCAATCCTGGTAAAAGACTTTAAACATAAAATAAGGTCGCGGGAGGTTTTGTTCTGCGACATAAATAAAGACGGCATCCAGGACCTGGTGATTTGCGGTTTAATGAACAAAGGGGGATGGTTGGATGTCGCTGCCATCGACGGCAGGACGCGAAAAATTATTTGGAAATTAGAATGCCGGGCCATATTTTTTTCTTTTCCTATCACCGATAAGGGGGTACTTTATTTTGCTTCCAGGGAAAAGAAATTCCAGGGCTTATATGCCGTGGACCTCTCTTCCGGCCGTTTATTATGGAAATACAAGCCGAACGATGTCGGCGGTTCAAGGTTTCTTTCTTCCCCGGCCGCAGATAATGAATGTGTCTATTATGGCTCGGAAACAAGAGAAAAAACCGGTAAAAATATGTACAGATACGGCAGTCATATTTTTGCGTTGGATAAAAAAAATGGGGAACTGCGCTGGAAATTAAAGACGGATGCCTGGGTTCCCGAATCCCCCCTTATTATCGCCGATAAGCTTTATTTTTTTGAAAAAGAAAGGCTTGGTTTGTCGTCGTATATTACTTGTGTCGATTTAAAAACCCGGAAGATCCTGTGGAAATTTCAAACCGATCATGATAAATATGCTGTGCCACCATCCCTGGTAGGCGCCGGCGATGTACTGCTCTGCCCGTACAGCACCTTCCTCTATGCCCTGGATACGAAAAACGGCCAATTGAAGTGGAAATATAAAACTCCTTTCAGGATGGTATCGTCTGCTGCTGTAAAAGACAACGTTGTCTGTTTTAACTCCGGGGGGATTTATGCATTGGATATTACCACCGGTGGTCTTAAGTGGAAATTTGCCGTAAAAAGTCGCTTTTCCACTTCCCCGTGTATCGTTGGGGATGTCGTATACGCCGGGGGCGTTGAGGGTTATGTCTATGCCTTACGCCTGGAGAACGGACAAAAATTATGGGAATATAAAATCGGTGGATTTATCACTGCCATTTCAACGGTTGGGACGGTTATTGCCGTTATCACCGGCAGCAAGGAGTTATATTTTTTAGTAACCAGTTAAGCTGGGTTTTGAATATGTGTATATATGAGAGAATTTCGATTAAAAAGGGCGGGGGGACCGCCAATTTTGCCGCCATTTTCTACCTTGACATATAAAGAAGGGGACAGGTGAAGAAAAAAAGGCAAAAGAAATCAAGAAGGACGATTGCAAAAAAAGAAGCAATCATATATAATTGTTCTGGAGATAACCAGAGAATATGAGCGTTAGCGATAATGATACGAAGATCAAAAAAATCCCTTATGGGGTGACGGATTATGAGCGAATAAGAACTGAAAATAATTATTATGTCGATAAAACCTGTTACCTAAGAGGTATTGAAGATACCGGCCAGTATTTGTTCTTTATCAGACCCCGGCGATTCGGCAAATCCCTGTTCCTTTCCACCATGGAAACCTATTACGATATCTCAAAGACGGACAACTTCGACTTTTTTTATAAAGGCACCCATATCCATAAAACACCGACCAAAGAGAAAAATAAATACCTGGTTTTAAAATTTAATTTTTCCGCGGTCGATCCCCATCCCAAACGCCTGGAAACCTCATTTTTAAACAATGTTCGGGTGAAAGTCAATACCTTTTTATACAAATACGCCGACTACCTGGAACCGCATGCTAAAGAAGAATTTCGAGAGAAACTAAGTCGAATAGGTTCCGCTTCGGACATCGTAATTAATGTGACAGAATTATGTAATATCTCGAATCAGAGAATTTATATTATTATCGATGAATACGATAATTTTACCAACACCATCTTATCCGGTTCCGGCAGCCAGGCCTATGGAGACCTGACCCACGGCGAAGGATTTTTCAGGGCCTTTTTTAACGTTTTAAAGGAGGGCGCTACCGGTTCCGGCGCCCCAATATCACGATTGTTTATTACAGGGGTGTCCCCGGTCACATTGGACGATGTGACCAGCGGTTTTAATATCGGTAAAAATATTTCTATTGAACCTGCGTTCAATGAGATGCTGGGATTCACTGATAATGATGTGATCGAAATGATCGAATATTACAAACAAAACGGATTGATCACACATCCCACCGAATACCTTCTCAATATCATGGGCCGTTGGTACAATAACTATATCTTTTCAAAAGAATGCCGGACGACTCTATTTAATTCGGATATGGTGCTTTATTTTATCGACAAATGCATAAGACTCTCTAAAATACCCGATCAATTGATTGACAGGAACGCGAGAATCGATTACGGCAAATTGAAGCATCTAATCATTATAGATAGTGATAGAGGTACAGCGACCAACGGTAATTTCAACCGGCTAAAGGAGATCATCGAAAAGGGAGAAATTGAATGTGAAGAAATTGTAGATGGTTTCCCTGTAGAAGAACTCATCGATACGAAAAATTTCCTTTCGCTGTTGTTTTATTTTGGCTTGTTGACGGTTAAAGAGGTGAAAGCAGAGCAAGCGGTTTTACAGGTACCCAATGAAACCGCCCGGCGGTTGTACTATGATTATATCAAAGAAGCCTATGAGGAAACCGGGACCTTTTCAATGGATTGGTATGTCTACGGCCGGTTAATGCACGGTATGGCTTACCGGGGGGAATGGGAGCCATTATTTAAATATATTGCCCAACAAATGAAAAAGAGCATGAGTTTGCGCGATTTGATCACCGGGGAAAAGTCTATCCAGGCCTTTTTAAATGTCTACCTGGGGATAAGTCAACTCTATATCATCCATCCGGAAAAAGAACTAAACAAAGGTTTCGCAGATATTGTTATGGAACCCTTTACCGCCAGGTACAAGGGGATGAAATACGCCTATATTTTGGAGTTGAAGTATCTAAAAAAGAAAGAAGCGGGTAAGAGATTGGAATCCACTGTCAACCAGGCGGAAGAGCAATTAAAAGCATACAACCTGGATGAAAAATTTAAAAAAGCTATTGAAGGTACAACCCTTATCAAACTGGTCCTGGTATTTTCCGGTACGGAACTAAAATATATCGACGAAGGTGGCTAACGTTTCCTTTGCCCTCTGCGCAGGCTTATAGTCCGGATCGGCATCCTTCCATACTTTTACTGCGATTTTTAAATGTTTCACTGCTTTATCTTTATCTCCCATATCCAGGTAAACCAATGCCAGTTCATAATTTGATTTCGGGTCGAAGGGACTTGTTTTTAACGTTCGCCGGATATATTCTTCGGCTTTTTTATATTGCTTTAGGTGCCGGTAACAGCGGCCAATATATTTGAGTGAGGAAGTGGATGTCGGAGCAATTTTCAATTGTGCTTCATAACTCTTGATGGCATCCTCATATTTTCTTCTCATTTCATGAATTTTTCCCCGGGCAGCATGGAGGATAGCCTGGAATTGTTCAATACCAAAAGTCGCTATTAAATCCTGCAGCCCCGGTAATCTCTTCTCAGCTTCACCGGGTTTCTCCAATTCAAGGTACGCCATTAAATACCCAATAGAAAGGAATTTATCAAGAGGTGACGTCAATTCCGATTCGAGGGCAGCAAGTCTCTGGAATGCCTCTTTCTCTTTGCCTGCGCGAATGTAGCTTTTAAAAATAAAAACCTTTGAAATTACTACCATTAAGGGTGGCGAATATTCCTCTATTGCCTTAATGTAGAGCTGACTGTATTCCAGGGCTCTTTTCATTTGGCCCTTATGTTCACAAAAGGATGCTAAAAAACGGTATACTGTCGCCCTTTCTTTCGGTGTTTGAGATAAATGTAACGCTTCCTCCAGTTGTTGAAATGCTTTATCGAAGTTTCCCGAGTTCTCTTCAATTTCCGCCAATACGGTTAAAACCGAAATATTATCCGGTTCCAGCAGCAGTGCTTTTTCGTAATAATCCTTTGCCTGCTCAAGGTTTCCCTTCTTTCTATTTAATCCGCCGATAATTTTAAAGGATTCCGGGTCTTTAGGGAAATGTTCCGCATACTTCTCGTAGTAAACCGATGCCCGGTCAAATTCACCTTTTGTTTCATATGAGGCGCCGATCTTTTTAAAGATTTCATATCGCTGCGGATCGATCTCCAGCATTCGTTTATAGGTTGCGATGACTTCATCCCACTGGTTCCTGGCAGTTAAAAACAGGGCCAGTAATGAATGAGCGTTTAAATCTTCCGGGTATAGTTTTATAATCATTCTCAGAACAGCCAATTGTTTGTCCGGGTCTTGTTTTATCAAATAGTAACCCATTTTTACATAGAGCTGCCATCTTTCCGGTAATTTATAACTGTACTGCATTAATGTTTGATAGGCCTTGACCCATTTTTTCGTTTGATTGGTCCACAAATAAACGGCAGCCAAATAGTTGTGTGCCAGGGCAAAGGTAGGGTCCTCCCGGATGGATTTTTCAAAATGATGTTGTGCATTTGACCAATTGGTTTCAAAAGCCATTAAATTAAAGCCGAGGGTGTATAAACGGGCAACCGGCAGGTCATTGGCTTCTTCAATGTGGCTTTTCGGTATTTCCAGGTCTTCTTTTAAACGGACGGACAAATCATCGATTAATTTAAAAATGTCTTTTCCCCGGACTGTATTTTTGTCCGCCAGTTTCGCGTTCTTTGTATGATAAAGAGAGCTTTCCAGGATAAAATCCTCTCCTTGGCGGGATATTTCGCCGGACAGGAAATAGTCCATGCGTATTTCCCCCGCAATTTTTTTTTGCAGCATTAAAGGTAAGCCGGTGCCGTCTTTATAACCGGCTTTTTTTATTTTGTTGTAGATATAGAAATCGCTTCTCTCTATTCCCTGTGAGTGGGGCGTTAATACTTCGATAAACAGGTCTTGTCCCAAATCGAATTCAAGCATTTGTGAAATGCCGTACTGCAGCCAATCCAGGGAAGCATCGCCGGTTTCGTTTTTAAAAAAGAAAAGCGCCAGCTTTTTTCGGAACCGGCTTTTGGGAACCACCCGTTCAATTTTTTTCCCGGTTTCATCTTCTAAGGTAACGGTCCGGGACACCGAACCCAAATCTTTACCGCTGAAAATAAACAAGACAAGAAGTACTGTAAGGGCCAGGTTAAAGGGAATTCCGATTTTCTCGGTTTTTCTCCATTTATCCCGTCCGGGTCTGCCGTGATGATAGGCGATAATAATGGATGAAGGTATCAGTGATAACAGGATGACTATTGTTAGATCGATCAAGTGGGGTGAAAACATATAGCGATCGACCAGCCACTCGGTAAATTGAATGATGCCCCAACTGACGCCTAAATAAATTCCTATGATCTGGGGAACCCGTCTGCGTACCAGTTCCCTGAAAAATGATACCTCTTTTTCTTTTGCTGTTTCTATTTCGGATGAAGACATTTAATTACTCCTTTTTTCCTACAATTAAAAAAGGTATTGTATCCTATATTGACAATGATTTCAATAGACACCGGGGGCTTGATTTCTATTTTTTTGTCCTCTATAATAACATTCTAACGAAAAATAAAAGGAGAAAATATTATGAGCACCGATGTAAACATTACCTATGTCAATAATTCCCTGAATACTGACCAACCGACCATTTTTGTATTTACCAAAAACCTGGTACCAACATTTGATGTGTTGAAACACGGAGTG
>Ga0114923_10002636_pt1 | contig 12105 bp, 15 predicted proteins | sample SumtaG_FD_89578 | JGI IMG/M metagenome (GOLD analysis project Ga0114923, IMG submission 89578) | Deep subsurface microbial communities from Indian Ocean to uncover new lineages of life (NeLLi) - Sumatra_00157 metaG | ecosystem: Environmental > Aquatic > Marine > Oceanic > Sediment | place: near... | reverse complement strand
TGCAGCTGCTGGGACATGCCGAACAGCGTCAGGAGGCTGTCCGGCTGCCGGACAAAGGGTGGATCTTTAGCACCGCCTGGGACATGCCGCCCAGCTCCTGGAGCTGCGCCGCCAACCACATGGCGGGACCGATCCCGAGATCCGCCAGGTGGATCGCACCGTCCGGCACGTCGTCCTCCTCCACCACGCGCGGGACCTTGGCGCACAGCAGGATCATGTGGATCGCTTGCTCGTAATACTCCTCCTCCTTTTCCTGTGGCGTCCTGGTGTCCTCGGAGTCAGGACCCAGCGCGATCGCCGGCAGGGACTTCCGGATCGTGGTAAACAGCCGCATGTCCGGCTTGAATACCTCGATCTCCGTGTAGCCTCCCGGCGTCATGCCCTCCGGGAACGTCAGCACGGTTGTGCGGCCGGTGGACTTCTTGGGTGGTTGTTTCTTGCGCTTGGGCATGCTGTCCTCCTCCTGGGTTGTGGTGAGCGTGCTGCTGCTATGTGAACAGCTCCAGGCCCTGGACCTGGAGCTGGCGGATCACCAATCGGTTTCGTCGTCGTTGTCCACCAGGATCGCCTGGAGGGATCCGGTGGCGGTGGTGTCGAAAAACGCCTCCCACTCGTAGGTGGCCACCAGCCGATCGCGGCCGGACACGCCCGGCTCCGCTTTGGTCAGCTTGGTGTTGTTCATGTTGATCGTCAGTGAGTGAGTGCCGTCCGTCATGGCCACCGCCACGTCCGTGGTGGTGAACCCCAGGAACGCGGCGATCATGTCGTCGGCGTCACCGCCCACAAAATGGATCTCACTGCTGCCCGTCACCACCAGCAGATTGTCGATCGGCTCGGTGGACAGGGAGCTGCTGCCCAGCTGGAAAGTCTCGTCCGTGGGCCACTCGCACGTCAGATCGAATGTGCGCGCGTTCAGCGCTGCCGGACCACCGGGAGGATCGGGATCCATGGTCAGCGAAACGTCCGCCGGCGGGATCGGCCGGAACGTCGGGAACGTGGGAGTGCCGGGCCCAGCCACCGCCCCGGTCTTGCCCAGCCATCCGAACGTCATTCGCGTGGTGCGATCGTTGGCGCTGGACACGTTCCAGCTCTGGCACTTCAGGCCGGAGTACCGGAAGCTGTTGGACGCGCCCGTGTCGCGCAGCACCTCCACGCAGAAACTGTCCGTCCGGTCCGCCAGCCCGGTGGACTTGGGGTACGTGTGCGTGTAGATCGGTCCCGCGCCGGTCCGGTCCACGTTGCCCAGGAACGCACGCAGCAGGATCCCGATCTCCTCGTAATTGGCCAGCATCTCGAAGCTGCCCTTGACCACCTGGGTCAGCTCGAAGATGTCGATCGGGACAAAGGATCGGATCGTCGCCAGGGACTCTTGCTCCCTCTCGACGTGCAGATCCTCACTCAGCGCTTCCATGTAGTGCGTCGGCGTCAGCGCCAAGCCGTACGTTACCTCCTTGGCGATTCCAAGATGCCTGCTCATGATCGGCTCCCTCCTGGTGGTGCTGCGTTAGTCGGTGGCAGGCGCTGGCGTGTCGGCTTTCAGCTTGACCAGTCCGGCGCGTTGGTAGTGCGCGGCCTGCTCTCGCGTTTCCGCCGTTTCCTGGCCAACCTTGTGGTGGAGCGCCGGGATCAACCAGATCACGGGCACCTTGTTGCTGTCCGCCTTGCTGCTGTCTTTCTTCCTAGAGTGCTCCGCGTTCATAATCGTACCTCACCGCCACCTCCAGGGTGGCCCGGGGGATGTTGGTCTGCGTGCGATCCTCGCCCTGGTCGTCCATGTCCGCCTCGATCACCGTCACGTCCTGGACCGTTCCCTTCCCGGCCACCGTTAGCGAGGCCGTGTTGGACTCGGGCAGCTCCAGCTTGTTGCGGAGGTTGTCCACGAAATCCATCAAGTCCCGGTCCGTGTTAGCAGAGGCCAGAAAGCACTCCACCTGAAAGCTGGCCACGCCGGCGCCGGTGCGGTTGGTGTATGCCTCTGCGTCGGCCTCGAACACCGGACCGCTGCCGCCCGGCCGCACACCCACCAGCGCGCTTACGCGCTCAGACGCCTTGCCCTCTACTACCTCGATCGTTTCCCCGGTGGGCACTGTGGCCAGCGCCAGGTCCAGCAGGAGCTTGTCCAGGATCAAGTTATGGAAGGACATGTCAAACCACCTTGTCCAGCACGCGGCCGCCCAGCTCCTGCTCCACCAGCTGTTTGCTTTTCTTTTCGGTGCGGCCGAGGTAATCGTTTTTCGGCATGCGGCCGGTGCTCCTGCCGCTCTTCGCCTGGCGGCGCTCGCCTTTCGATCCAGCCTGCACCAGGTGCGAGTGGTAGCCCTTTCGTCGGTTGCTCGGGCCCACGCGCATGGACAGGCCGCGCCCGTTGGTGTCCCAGTCCACGGACTTGCGCAGGTTCTTGGTTGGGCCCACCGGGATCTCCGGGATCATGATCTTGGCGATCTTGATTGCAACACGCCGCAGCGCCTTGCGCTCCTCCGCCTCCAGGCGCCGCCGGGCGCCCTTGTATCGCACGCTCACCTGGCGCACCGTGCCGCTCAGTCCGATCGAGAAACTCACCACACGCTCCCGGGATCCCTGTACGGCGACAGGATCCGCTCCTCCTCGCGCGCGAGCTGCCGCGGGGATAGCAGACTGACGGTTGCTTCCCCAACGTCCTTGCTGGACATCAGCGGCGCCTCCCTGGTGTAAAACCGATTGACCACCAGGCTATTGACCCAGCCCACCAGGCCCTCCGGGATCGGATTGAAACCCGCGATGTAATCTATTTTCCAGTTGCGCGCGCCCTGATCGAACACCGCGCCGTCCACGCGCTCCAGCACGCCGCGCAGCATGCCGTTCTCCGCGCGCTGGCCGTGGATCACATACTGGTACTCGTCCAGCAGCGTCAGCTCCTCGCCCCTTGCGCCGGCGCCTGCGTCCACGTACTGCACGCAGTTGACGGAATTGATCTGCACCACAGGGCCTTGTTTCAGCGGCAGCCGGTTGCCGTTGCGGCCGTTCAGGTACTCGGCGGGATAGGAGAACTGTCCGATCACGCGGCCCAGCCGATCCTGGATCCCGTTGGACTCCTCGGTGATCAGGGAGGCGATCACGCCGTCCAGCGCGGTGCGCGTGTCCGGCATGTACATCCGCTCGCGCACCCTGGCCAGGCTGGTGAGATCCCGCGCGGTGGCCGCTGCGATCTCCGCCTGCGTCAGCGCGGACACCGTGTACACGTACACGCCCGCGTCCGTGCCGGGCGGGTTGGTCAGCGTCAGCACCCAGCTGCCCACCGCGTCCGGTGTGAATTGCGCCGTGTAGTACCCCGAGGTGCCGATCTCGGTGATCGTCACCGGCAGCGCGCTGGCCGCCATGCCCTCGTCCAGCAGCGCCTTGGTAATCACGCCCGCCTGGCCTGTCACCGTGGCTGTGTCCAGCAGGTTCTTGACCGGGTGCAGGATGGACACCGGGCTGTTTACCACCACCTGGTACGCCATGGACTACCGCCGGCGCGATCGCTTGCGTGTGGTGGTTTCCTTGCCCTCGGGCTTGCTCGTCGCCTGGTCGTCCTCGGTGGACACCAGGGCCATGGTGTGCGCCTCCACGCCTTCCCTGGCCTGCTCCGGCGTCACGTCGTACTCCTGGCCCTGCACGCGGTGGACTTTCGGCCCGCACGCCGTGGCCAGCGCCTTGATCCTTACGGTTCCCATGGTGCGCTCCCTCCTCCTGGTGTGGTGGAGCCCGGGCGGGGACCGCCCAGGCTCCAGGGGTTGCCCGGCGACAGCAGCCGGTTGTTGGATCTCAGGCGGTGCCCTCCGCCGGCGAGGTGTGCGCCTCGCTGGCCGCCACGGTGGCGTCCTGCGTGGTGGGCAGCTTTTTCGGCCCGGTAAGGATCGCCGTGATCCCCTCCAGGGTGGCGTTTTGCGTGGCGCGATTCACCACGCACTTGACGTACCGTTCGCGCGGCTTGACCACCTCCAGCGCCAACACCTTGTTGTCCTGCGCGTCCGTGATAGACACCAGGGTGCCCAGCAGCGCGGTGAAACCGGAGCCCGAGGCCGCGGACTGGTGCGCCTCGATCGAGGTGACACCGCCGGCCACGATCGCGCCGAACTCCGCGATAAATAGCACGCTCTCGAAATTCTGCATGTCGATCGCCGTGCCTGGCGTGATCGTGGAGACTCCGGCCGCCACGGTGTTGCTGTGCCGTACGATCTTGCCCTTGTGCAACAGCGCCAGCTTGCCCATGTCGATCTCCCTCCAGGGTAGTGCGGCAGCCGCGTGCCGGCCGCCGGCGTTTGGATACAGTCACCGCCGGACACGCCGGCGGGCCGTTCGCCTCCAGGGAGGAGGATCAGATCGTTCTAGCTGTCGTCCGTCTTGAGGCGCACAAACGCCTCCTCCAGCACGGGCATGCCGTCCAGCTCGGCGCGTCCGATGTAGCCGATCTCGTTGCTCTCGGCGTACAGCTCCGTGAGCACCTGGAGATCCAGCAGCAGGGAGTCCGCGATCATGTAGCCGCGCGCCCAGTCACCGAGGATCGCCACGTAGAGTCCGGCCGTGAACACCGCGGGCACGTACTCACTCATGTGGATCGGCATGCCGTACAGCATGTCCGGCTCGCCCACCTTCTGGGACGGCTCCCACATGTACACGCCGTCCGCCACGGACTTGATCTTGGCGATCAGCTTCTGCCCCTGGCGGTGGATCAACCAGCGGGCGGTGGGCCAGTACGCGGCTTTGAGCGCGTACTTGGCGTCCTTGATCCCGTCCGTGGTGAACGTGGTGGTGCTGCCCGTGTCCACGTCGCGGGCGGTGCTGATCCCGTCCGCGCTCGCCGTGAACACACCCAGCGGCTGGCCGGCGCCGGTGCCGGTCAGAAACGCCTTTTCTTGCGTCACGCCGAACTTGTACGCGAGGCGCTGTCGTACCAGCGTGTCGATCGGTAGCGCGGCGGATCGCAGCAGCTTGCGCGACACCTTGATCCGTTTCGCCACCGGGTGCGGCGTCAGCTCGCGCTTGCCCAGCGTCATGGCGGTGTCCTCGTCGCCTGTCGCCAGCTCCGTGGTCCAGTCCGCGTCCGCGGGATCGGTGTCGAGGGACGGACGCCCCAGGCTGTCCGAACCCACCACCGGCACCACGTTGGCCCACTGGCGGATCAACACCTCATCGTCGATCCCCTGGATCAGGTCCGTCACGAACTGTTCCGGGGCCACCGCGAAACCGCCCTTTACGGCGTCGTCCGCCTGGAGGTTGCGCACCTCCATGCTGTTCTTGTCGTCGCCCAGGAACATACCGCGCGGGGACCCGGTGCGCAGGAACCTGCCCACGAAGCTGGCCCAGTATTCCTTGTCCATCAGCGGCGCGATCCTGGCCCCGATCACCTCGCCGTACTTCTTGATCGCGCGCTCCTCCGTGGTGCCGTCGCCGGCGCTGCCGGCGTTCTCCCGGCCGGCCTGGCGCCCGTCCACCGGCGGCGCTGCCAGCGCGCGCTCCTCGCGCTCCAGCGCGTCCTGGCGATCGAAACGGGTTTTGTAGTCCGCCGCCTCCGCCATGTACGCGTCGTACCTGATCACCTGCTCGGCGTCCAGGCTGCGATCCTCCGTCTCGGCGGCGTCCAGCATCGTACGCGCCTTCGCGATCGCCCGGTTGCGTTTGTCCAGCATTTCCTGGGATGTCATGCGATCGGCCTCCTGATCGGGTTGGGTGCCCGGTGAGGCCAAAAGAAACGCCACCGGGAACACCGTTGGGTTGGTGTTCTTTTTCCGGTGGCGTCAGCCAGGTGTCCTGGCGGCGGGCCACGTCCCGCGGCGGCTGGTCAGCTGGGTGCCGGCGTTGCTGTGCTGCCCTGCACCTGCTCCGCTCCCCGATGGGAGGCCGCCACGGTGCGGATCGTTCGTCGGCCGGGATACTACGGCACCGCCGGCCGCGGTGTCAAACCTGGATCACTTTCGCCTTTTGCCGATCCTGGCCCTTCGTTGGCGGAAGAGCCCCGAGAATCCAGGCGGCGCGCGGGATCTCATTCCCGTACGAGCTCCGCGGCTTTCGCCTCACACCAGCGCGAGGTGCTCCAGGCGCCGGCGCCGCATGGCCAGCTGGTCCCTGTCCCTGGTGCGCTGCGTGGCGCGCTCCTCCAGGCGCTTGATCACTCTGGACTCCAGCAGCGCGGACCCTTCTTTGTCCGCGCCCAGGATCTCCTCCACCAGGCTGCGCAGCTCCAGCTTGCCCAGCTCGTCCTGCACCAGGTCCCGCAGCTGCTCCTCCAGTCCGCCCAGGCCCAGGCGCGCCTCCATGTTGCTGCGCACCTCCGCCGGCGTGTGCGGATTCAGGAACAGCGCGCGCACCTCCACGTCCGTCTGCCGGAACGCGGGATCCGGGGTGGGCCCCAAGTCGAACAGGCGCGCCCGCGTCACGGTGCGGATCTGCACGTCGTCCTCCCGGCTCCACTCCTCGTCCCGCGCGATGAAACCGATCGAGGCGCCGCGCACGTCCCCGCGGTCCACCAGGTCCACCACCCACGCCGCGGAGTCCGGCGGATCCGCCTCGAAAGCAAGACCCACCCGATCCTCCGTAACGCGCAGCGTGCCGCCGGCGGTGGAGCCCAGGACGTGCCGCGGATCGTGGTGGTAATACCCCATGATCGGATCGGCCGCGATCGTTTCGCTGAATGCTCCATCCTGCACGCGCTCGCGCATGCCGAACATCTCCTCCGACAGCACGCCCCACACCGAGGCGTGCCCGCCGATCTTTTGCAGATCCTGGTTGGCGTCCGCTTCCCCGTGCTGCCGCAGCTCCAGCGCGGCAGCGTAGTTCCTACGCTCGATCCCGATCATGGTGTCGTCCCTCCGTGCGCCCCGCGGCGCCGTTCTGGTTTACGTTCTGCTGCCCGATCTGCGTTCTAGTTTACACCGCTTGCCACTGTCAACCAGATCACCGGCCCGCGCTGATCGTGCAGTCACAGCCCTTGTGTAGCGGTGGGTGCTTGATCCCGTGGCGCATCTTCAGCGGAGACACGCCCTTGCCTTTCACCATGTCCCCCTTGTCCAGGAAACTCTTTTGCCCCTTCACGCGCTTGCCCTTCATGGAGAAACACAGCGGGCAGGACTTGCCGCCGGTCAGCGTCCACACCAGCGCCGCCACGCCGGCGGACAACCACACCAGCCTGGTGGTGGCGTTGCTGCTCTGCACCGTTTCACGCGCGGCCATCTGCCCCGGCCGGTGCTCCTCCAGCGGTCCCTCCCAGTCCAGCAGCCGCTCCTCCATGGCGGCCGTGAGGATCACCGGATCGGTGTCCGCGATCATCGCCTGGAGCTGGCCCAGGCTGGCGTCCGCGGTGCGCTGCCCGAGGTGCTCGGAGTACGTGCGCAGGAAGTCCTGGAGCTGTGCCGTGTCCACGTCCTCCACCGTGATCCCGATCTCCGTGGCGGCCAGCTCCGCGATCGCCTCGCCCAGGGTCTGCACGGACGGCAGCATGATCCGATCCACCGTGGCCGGGTGCGCCGCATAGAAGTCTTGCAGCGCCTGGTCCAGGGTGGCGGCGGACCGTTTCTCCAGGTGCGCGCGCATCAGGCGGCGCACCTGCCGCGTTTCCCGTTTCATCAACCGGGAGGCCGCGTCCTGGAAAATACGCAGGTGGGCCACCCGCAACCGCTCGCGCCCCTGGCTGCTGCGCAATTCCCGGCGTCCCAGGAACATGGCGCCCCGCCGCAGCAGCCGCTGGTCTGGATCGGCGCCCTCGCCGTCCCCGTCGTCCGGCGGCCGGCCTCCCAGCTTGCCCAGCCTGGAGCTGCCGTTGCCGGCGCCGTCGTCCACCAGCTGGTCCAGCGTGGTCATGTTCAGCGGCACTATGTACACCTTGCCCAGGCCGTCCGCCAGCGGCGCCTGATCGTCCTTCGCGCGGATCTCGTCGGCGTTCATCCAGCCACCCATGCGGGCGGTGTTGAAAGCCTTGTTGCGTTTCTCGCTGTCACCGCGCAGGAAACCGTCCACATTGAAGTGCGCGAACAGGCCGCGCTCGCGCTCCGCCGGCAGGAACAGGTGCGCAAGCATCGCCATCTCCCAGCGCACCAGCCAGGGCATCAAGGTATGGATCACGAAATTCAGTCCTTGCTCCTCGATGTTGCTGAACGTGGCGCGCTCCAGGTCCGCCAGCATGTGCGGCGGGATCCTGTAGAGTCGCGCGATCTCCTCCAGCTGGAACTTGCGCGCCTCGACAAACTGCGCCTCCCCGGGCTTGGCGCCGATGGACACCCAGTCCATGCCCTCCTCCAGGACACCGATCTTGTGGCTGTGCTCCAGCCCTTTGTGGTAACTCTCGAACGTCGTCACCAGGTTTTCGCGTGCTTCATCTGACAGCTTTTCCGGGTGCTTGATCAGTCCGCCCGGCCGGGCGTTGTTGCGGAAGAAACGCGCCGCGTATTGCTCCAGCGCGATCCCCAGGCCGATCGAATTAGCCGACAGCCGCACCGGCGTGTAACCGGAGAGCCCGTCAAACCCCAGGCCGTGGATGTGCATGATCTCGGTGGGCCGTTCGCGGGGACCCTCCGGCCCACGGAAAGTCTCCACCTCGCCGCTGTCCAGCCGGTGCTTGTACAGGATCCTGCCGTCCTCGCGCACCGCCCGGGTGCGATCCGGCCGCAGCGTGATCAGCTCCGTCACCTCCCCGCGCAGCGTGCGGACGACACGCACGTACGCATTGCCCCAGCTGGCCAGGTGCGCCTGGAGGTTTTCCCGCCAGTCGAAGCTGGTTGTCTCGTTGTTGGGCATCGTCGCCAGCTGGGTGGACAGGTTGTGCTCCGTCACCTTGTTGGACCCACCGCCGGCGGTGGACTGAAACACACCCAGCGGCAGCTGCGCCACGGACTCCGACAGGATCCGGACTGCCGCGTACACACCCGTGTGCCACAACGAGGAGGCCGGCGTGACACGCACGCCGCTGTCAGATTCAGGCCCGCCAAACCAGTCCCACAACCAGGACGCTGGCTCTTTCAGGCTGGACACCGCCTTGCGGAACGTGGCCCGCTTGTCGGGTGCGCCGTCTAGAACGTGCGCGATCGCTCCCATATGATCACCTCACCCGCCGGGCACCTCGCGCTCCCAGCAGACAGAAAAGGGACAGGGCCGTACCTGTGAACACCAGCGCCCAGGATCTGCTCCACCACCAGATCCCGGTTGCGATGGCGCCCACTCCCAGCAGCAGCCCCATGTCCCACGCCCACCCCTGCCACAGCTTGAACCTGCGCAGCGCCCTGGTCAGCCGCTTTATCATACTGTCACGATCCCCCTGGACTCGTACACACTCGGTTTATTTTCAGGCTGCACCATGGCCCTGGCCAGTGCGATGATCAGCGCCACGATCCCGTCTATCCTCTCATGTGATCGCTTCTTGTCCGGTTTCATGTTGCCGGCCGGATCCTGCTGCACGCACACGTTGCGCGCGCACCACGCCAGCACCGGGTTGCCGCCGTGGCGGATCTTGCCTGACACGATCCGCCGCTCCAGCTCTTTGGACGGGCTGGACATATCCCGCCAGCCCTGGCCCACCTTGGCCATGGTGATCCCGTCGCTGTCCAGCTGCGTGGTCAGCTGGGTGCTGTTCCACCTGTCGTACCCCACCTCCTGCACGTCGTACTGCTCCGCGCTGTCCCCGATCGTTTCGCGGATCATGTCGTAGTCCACCACGTTGCCCGGCGTGCAGGTGATCCACCCGTCGTCCCGCCAGCGATTGTACGGCACTTTGTCCCGCTTGACGCGCTCGATCAGATTCTCCTCCGGCACAAAGAACCACAGCAGCGCGTCCGCGATCTGTTTCTCGTCCAGGAACAGCAGCGCGTACGCCGTCAGGTCCAGGGTGCTGGACAGGTCCAGGCCGCCCCAACAGCGGCGGCCGGCCAGCGCCTCGGGCGGTGAGGCCGCGCACCGATTCCACTTGCGCATGGACAGCCACCTGGCGGCCGCCTCCGTCCACTGATTGAGGTACAGGCGCCGAAAGACATTCACGTACCCCGGCGTGTTGCGCGCCTTGACCGCCTCCGCCTCCAGAAACTCCAGCTTGACGGACACTCCCAGGTTGGGGTTGGCCGCCGCCCATATCTTGGGATCGTCCCAGTCCGCGTCCGCCGGCGCGGCGTAGATCACCGCCAGGTACTCCGGATCGTCCACCGTGCCGTCCAGCACCCCGCGCGCGTACTGGTGCTCCTCCCAGCAGATGCTGTTCCGGTCCCACCCGGCGGTGGTGATCATGAAAAGGATCGGCTGTCGGCGCGTGCCCTGGCTGGTGCGCAGCACGTCCAGGAAGTCCCGATCCTTGTGCGCGTGCAGCTCGTCCACGATCACCGCGTGTGCGTTCAGGCCGTGCTTGCCTGGCACGTCGGCGGACAGCACCTGGTACACGTTCCCCGTGCTGGCCACCCGGATCATGCGGCGCAACACCTTGCCGTCCTCGCACGCCTCCAGCAGTAACGGGTTTGCCTCCACCATGCCCTTGGCCGGATTGAACACCATGCCCGCCTGGTCCCGGTTGGTGGCCGCGCTGTACACCTCCGCGCCCGGCTCCCGGTCCGCGAACAGGCAATACAGTGCGATCCCTGCCGCCAGCAGGGACTTGCCGTTTTTCCTGGGGATCTCCACGTAGCACTTGCGGTATCTCCTGGTCCCGTCGCTGCGGCGGTGCCAGCCGAACAGCCGCCGCACGATCTCCCGCTCCCACGGCTCCAGCAGGAACGGCTGCCCGGCCCACTCGCCCTTGACGTGGCATAACCACTCCTCGAAAAACGCCACGGCACGGTCCGCGGCTTTGGTGCTGAAGTAGTACGGGCTTGACGGTTTCTTCCGTGGCATCAGTCCAGCATGCCGCCCGGCTTGCGCTTGCCCTTCCCGGCCGCCTTCACGCCGGTGCGCGAGCTAGGCGACAGGCCGAACTCTGCCGCCAGCTTTTGCAGCTGTGCCAGCGCGCGGTTGGCGATCGCCAGGTACGGATTCTGGATCGGGTGCCCGTTCGGTGTCTTGATCAACAGGCCCATCTCCTCCACCTTGCCCTCCGCCTCCACCCACCGTCCCCAGGTCACGCAGTACCCCGCCAGCATGGCCAGATCGATCCGCGTCACCAGGCCCAGGGTGCGCAGCTCCGCGGTGATCCTCCACCACTCGACGCGCGCCAGCTCGCCCAGGTGCGGCGGGCACTCGGGGACTGCGGCCTCCGGCTCCGGCTCGCCCTTGGGCAACGCGCGCTTGCCCGGGTTGCCACGCGCCAGCTTTAACGCGGTGGGCTGCGGCCTGGGACCCTTGCGTGGCATCAGATGATCCGGATCCGGCTGCGCAGCCTGATCGCCGCGCACTGCACGCACGGCTCCGTGGCTATGTGGGAACAGCAGACCCCGCGCCGGCAGGGCCACCGGCCGGTGGCGCGGTAGTGTTGCAGCGCCTGGATCGAGCTGCGGATCGCGCGCTCGAATCCCGAGGCGTCATACTCGATCTGCACCCGCACGCTCTCCGGCATCAGCTCCTCCACGGGTTGGGCTGTTTCCTGCCGTTCACTGCGCGGACCATGGCGCACACCGCGCACGGCTCCACGCTGCTGTGCTTGAAACAGTACGCCGGCCGGACTGCCGGCGCGTGCAGCGGCTCCTGCTGGTCCAGGACTCGCGCCACGGCCTGGACGATCAGCGCCTGGCAGCACGCATCTGCGGCGGCGCGTAGCACGCTCACGCCTAGCACGCCGTCCGCGCTCACGCTGCCACCCGCTTGCACGTCCAACCCAGGAACTTGGACTCTTCCACGCAGTCCACCAGGAAGAACGGCCGCAGCAGCTCCTCCCACTCCGCGCGCTCCATGCGGCGCTGGTAGCCGCGCGAGGTGCGGCCGGACTCAGGCACGTCGTTGCGCACCGCGATCAGCACCCGGCCCTTGGCCTCCACCAGGTGGAACACCAGCGCGAGGATCTCCGTCACCAGGTGGAGCGCCGGCTGCACGTTCAGCACGTAATTGCACATGACCGTCCTGTACCGGGCCAGCAGCAGGCTGGTGTCCGGCGCGTGGAACGCATCGAAACGCGCGAAACCGTGCCCCTCCCGGCCGCTGCCGAAATCCAGCACCGGCTCGCGCAGCAGCTTGCCCTTGCGCCAG
>Ga0114923_10002635_pt1 | contig 12108 bp, 11 predicted proteins | sample SumtaG_FD_89578 | JGI IMG/M metagenome (GOLD analysis project Ga0114923, IMG submission 89578) | Deep subsurface microbial communities from Indian Ocean to uncover new lineages of life (NeLLi) - Sumatra_00157 metaG | ecosystem: Environmental > Aquatic > Marine > Oceanic > Sediment | place: near... | reverse complement strand
TTTTTCGTTTCTTTTTATGCCTAGTATCATGGATATTAAGAAATTTTTTTGTATTTTTTTTAATAAATCTCATCTGTTCAATATCCTTTTTACTTATTTTGCCTTTTTTAAGATTGTATTTATTATATCCAGTTCCTGAAGTTAAATACTTATACATATATTCGCGGAATCTAGATCTATACTTTTTTTTAACAATTTTACCATACTTTGAATCTATAAAACTATCAATCATTTTATGAAATGGTATGCTATACATATATGGATGTAAATGTAAATATTTAATCTTTGGATGTTTCATTTCAATATGATATTGGTCATCTAAGAACATAAATTCGGTATTTTTATTGTACTCTGTGCATTTTATTAGATCATCATATGTTTTACTGTGTGTTGTTCTACAATTATGTTTTTTGTGAGGCCTATATGCGGTAATAACCTTGTCGAAAATATTATAATTAATTTTTCTTTCTAAGTACCGTTTTATAATAAGTGTCCATGATCTGGGTCCCATATTATTTGTATATATCACAACTTTTACACACTTGTTACGTCTTTTAATTTTTGCAATTGACTCTAATAAGTCTATAATACCTGGACGTAAAAATTGTGGCCATAAATCAATTAGTTTATATAAATATTTGTCACTTATGTTTTTATCGACACTAAGCTGTAATCCATTTAAAAACATAGACAGCTGTTCAAAATGTCCAATGGTATCATCTAAATCAAATACTATTACTTTATTTATACATTTAGGCATATATATTAAAGAAAGAAGTTTAAATTATATAATGCCTAGAAAAGCTAGTAAGAAAAAGAATAAGCAATACAGAAAAGAAACTATACCTAAAGCTTTAAGAGAACAAACGTGGTTACAAACTTTTGGAAAATGCTATGAACATAAATGTTATATTAATTGGTGTGAAAATGAAATAAACGTGTTTGATTTTCATGTAGGTCATGACAAACCGGAAAGCAAAGGAGGTAAATTAGATGTAAGTAATTTAAAACCGATATGTGCGAGATGTAATTTATCAATGAGCAATAATTATACTATTGAACAATGGAATAATTTCAATAAAAGACCAGCGCGTTGTAAATGTTTGCCTTGTTTTTAGAAATAATATTTAGGTAATATATAATGCCTAGAAAAACACGAAGAAGAAGCCGAAAGGCTGTACCGTGGGCCGGTTGGTCTAAAATTTCACCAAAAGGTCATGCAAGAACTGTTATGAAAAGAAAATGTGGAAAAAAATGCTTTTTAGGACCTAAGAAAAGTTTCCCTGTTTGTGCCAAAGGCACCTGCAAAATTAACAAAAAAGGTTTATACGCGGCTTATATCAGAGCAAGACAGTGGGGAAAAAGGCGCTCTTCATATAAAGGTCGTTCGCGCCCTACTATGAGACAAAGTACGTATAAACGTATTGCAAGAAAAGCAAAATCTATGCTTAAAAGAAGAAGAGCTCTTCGCGGTGGTAAAAAATGCTTGAAGGGGCAAAAACGTAGTCGTTCTGGACGTATCATAAAGCATGGACATTATGTTAAATGCAAGCGTAAGTCGCGCTCTCGTAGAAGAAAAACGCGAACTCGCAGAAGAAAAAGAAAGAGCAAATCACGCAGACGCAGTAGATCACGCAGACGCAGTAGATCGCGCAGACGCAGATAAATTGTAAGAAATCTTAATATAATCTCTTACAATTACGAATATTTAATATTCTTCATCATCCATAAATTCATCATTGATTGTTCTACGAACTTCATTTGAAAAACCAACTGCCGCTCCGCTAGAAGGGTCTTCTTCTAATTGTTCTTCCAAATCAGTTGCAACGTCATCAATCTCCGAATCATCTAAAACTTCATTATCATCTGAGTTAGATGAACCTGCGCGAAATACAAATAAGGGAGGTGAGAGCTCAACTGTTCTTCTAGTAACTCTTACTATTCTTCTTCCAAATGTTGGTTTATCTGTAAAAAACTTTTCTAGTTTTTCAATAACAATAGTTTTATTTATACTTCTTACGGCAGGATTACAAGACATAGTAGAGTATAAATGTAGTTTTAAAATAGGTTTTAATTGTTTTACGACATCTTTCTTCTTACTATCTGACAAATCTAAAGATAATCGTCTTCTCCTAAGTTTTCTTTTATGACATGCTAACATATTAACACAGTCTAGAAACAAAACATCAAATGGTGAACTAGATATATGATTTTCAATTGCTTCATCTATAAGATCAGGGTAAGCCTTAACTCTAAAAAGTGTCAAATCCATTGAACAATTTATAAATTTTTGAATAATATTTGGTATGCTAAATTTTGCGTTATCTTTCATACACATATAGAAATGAAATAAATGACCTTTATTAAAAGACATATTTAAATAAGGATTTTTAGGCATTACTGGTTGAGGTGAAAAGGTAATGCTCTGGGTTAAAGATTTAATCCATATATTTGCTATATCTGTTAATCTAAATTCATAAATCATTCCGTGGTGAAGAATCTTTGTCTTTTGAGAATCAGGAAAACTCTTCAAAGAATTCATGTATAAATCAATATCAACGGATGCGGGTTTTGATCTGTTCCATCTCCATATTTTAACAAATTTCTTGAGACCCCAATAAACTGCCTGCATTTTTGAAAACAATGAAAAATTATACGTTTTCTGACCTTCATTCATAAAGGAGTTTTCTAGAACACCTTCGTTTAATTTTTCAAATTTATTTGAATCTTCTGTCAAAGGTAGATATACAAAATAACCTCCAAATGTAAAGGTTGATGTTCTACTAGCGGGATCTCTATACTTATTAGTAACTGTATTTGATATGTATTTTAATATGTTCATATTAAAGTATATATCTAAGAAGTGTTTAAGTCTTTTTTAAAATCCAGGATCATATTCATCATCTACGTCTCCCATATCAGTAGCATGGATCAAGTCAGTATTATTACTAATTGTGATATTTTGTGTAGAGCAAGGACCAATAGTATCTTCAACTGCCAACATATCATCAATATCTTTTTCAGTTTCTAGTTCTTTACTACCCGCAAGTTTACCTAACTCATTTATGTCAAGCATAACCTGGAAGTACCCTGTACCAAAATAACCTTCTTGACCACACATAACATTTGCTGAAATACCCGTCATTATATCCAATTCAGCGTGTCGTGCAGCTCTTAGGAACATTTCAGGTGTCTCTTCAAATGAAGCCTTAGCTATAGGACCAATATCATCATTATTAATACCGTGTCTAAACACTGATACCATTTTTTTAGTTGCGGTCATTCTATCGCAAAGTAATGAAAGATGGTGATAATTAATATAACTTTCATCGAATGCTTCTTGAACCTCTTTCAAAATACACGCTCTTGCCGCCTCTATTCCTAGCGTTCTATATACTTCTTGAATATCATTACTTGATGCTTTATTAACATTTACATCTTGTAGAGTTAAGATATCAGGTAGATTGCTTCCCACAGTATCTAATACCCATGTATCTTCCTTCTCATAATTACCATCAACAAATTTTAGTTGATTAACAGATTTTCTAAGCAATACCTTAGGTATCTTTTTGATGCCTCTTAGAATAATATTATTTAATAGATTATGCTGAAGATTTTTAAGTTTGTAAATTTCATCGGATTGATCGAGTGATTTCTTTTTACTATTTGTCAGAGATTTATCAAGACGTGCTCGCATAACTAATTTGTCCGCATTGAAATCGGAATAAATACAAGATATTTCACCTTTAAAACTATGCTCTAAAGCAAAGTGAACATCGTCCATATTAATATTTTTATCAAGCATCGCCTCCTTGTCCATAATAAACCGCAATATCCATTTTGACTTTTCACTACCTTCTTCGGCCTCGTCAGCACCACTACATTCTTGAATCATTGACGAAAATGCTGCGTATTCTTCCATGAGTGGCTTGTCTTCATCAATCAGAGTTTGAAGATCATCTGGATCAAAGCAAATGCTTACAGAAGATGTAATATCTTTTAAACTAGTATACTCCAAAGTATATTTAAGTTCCTGTGCTCTAACTCTATCCGTTTCCTCTTCTTCTTTAAGATAAATAGTTGTAGATGGCTGTTTAGGATTCTCAGATAGTGATAGAATTTCTTCAATCCTAGGCACACCCCTTGTTACATTAGATTTACTTGCTACACCGGCAAAATGAAATGTATTAAGAGTCATTTGTGTTGTCGGCTCGCCAATACTCTGCGCCGCAATCATACCAACCATTTCCCCTGGATTACAAAGAGCATTCTTATACTCCGAATTAATTTTAGCACAAAGTAGTTCTAGACCTTTTCTATTGAATCTATGAATCGCTAACAATTGTCTAGGTGACATATAATACAAATAAGCTGCTTTAAACAACTCAGTTGGTGCGCCAAAATGTAACGATTCTAGCGATTTGAAATTGTCCAATACAAGTCTATACGTTTCTAATGGCGTAATATTAACCATTGAATTATTTTGATAATTGAGTTGATTTGCAATATTATTAATTATACGTTTGAAATTTACAGGAATATGAATAGTTGATCCTGCATTGTGTCTAAACACATATTGTACTAGAAGAGATCTGATATCAAGCATATAATCAATAATCTGTTCAGTTTGTTTCTTTAACTCTTGTTGTTGTTTATTCAATCGTTTTATAGTCGATTTAGTGTAGTTTGCTGTTATAACCTCATCAGATATGTCATCAGAAGGTATTTGATAATGACTATATATAGCTTCCACTGACATACTTGTTAGTGGCAATGATATGTTCTCAACCTTTGTAGTATCAATATTATCATCGCCATATCTAAACTGGATAATCTTATTTTTATTATTTCTAACTGTCCCGTCATATGTAAATTTAAGATCTTCCAATGCCTTAATGAGCCTTCTTTGTATATATCCAGTCTGTGAAGTCTTAACAGCTGTATCAATCAAACCAACACGTCCACCCATTGCATGGAAGAATAATTCTTCAGGAGTTAACCCTTGAATAAATGAACTTTCAACAAATCCTCGCGCTTCAGGAGAATCATCAAATTTTTTATAATGTGGAAGTGTTCGATTATCAAATCCATATGGAATACGTTTACCATCAACATTCTGTTGACCTAAACAAGATATCATCTGAGCAATATTAAGATTTTTACCCTTACTACCTGAACCAACCATAATAACAAAGCGATTATCTTTTGATAAACTCTTCCTTCCAATTTTGCCGGCCTCATTAAGAGCTGCTGTAAGTTGTGCATTTACTCTTGTTTCAAATTCAAGTTCATTGCTTTTACCTGTATTATTCTCAAATGCACCAATATGTGTTTCATTAATTAAATCAGCAACCACTTTCTTTTTTGTAAGAATAGTATCCGCGATCTTTTTATTTGTCTCATCGTTGGCAATTAAATCACTAATTCCTACACTATAAGAACTGCTTTTCATGTAGTCATTTACAATATTCTGTAAATTATCGATGAAATCAGCCGATGCTTGAAATCCATAATCATTAAATATAGATTGGATCAATCCTTTTGAGCCAGATCCCAAAGCATCTTTGTCAAGCTGACCATGTTTATAATTACCAGCTCTGATATTAATTACATTTGTAATGCCATCACCATCCTGGCCATTTTTAAATTTTGCACTAAGAGGAGGCAATATCTCTGATAACAAATTAAATGAATTGATGGATTTTTTAGGATTTTTAAACAGTTTAGGATTGACATCCCTAACACTCATTAGAAGATTCATTGCTGTGCGCATATCAAATTTAATATCTGGTCGTGTCAATCTAAAACTTCCCAAAAGTGAATCCTGAAAGATGCCGACAATAGATTTATTACTAGCAGGGCTAATAATTTGTCTAGGTAAAGCTGCCAAAAGACGTAATTCAGCGGCACTCTCATCATCTTGTGGCCCGTGTAAATTCATTTCATCACCATCGAAGTCGGCATTGTACGGCTTAGTAGCGGCTACGTTAAGACGAAATGTAGAACCAACATGTAGTACTTTTACAATATGACACATCATTGACATTCTGTGAAGTGTGGGCTGTCTATTAAACAAAACTGGATCTCCATCCATAAGATGTCTGTGAACAATATCACCATTTAAGAGTTCAATGTTTTCTCTATCAGTATATCTAAGTGAGATAGAATCACCTGATTTTCTTTCTAGAATTTTTGCACCTGGATAATTATCAGGACCATTCAATATAAGTTTAGTAAGGAAATCCCTATTTCTTTTATTTACAGTTACAGGAAATGTAATATTCATAGCAATTTTCTTTGGGACGCCCAACTGACCAATTCCTATATTTGGATCAGGGGTAATAACAGATCTAGCACTAAAATCTACTCGCTTTCCCATAAGATTTCCTCTTACTCTACCTGTTTTCCCAACCAAACGTTCCTTTACCGATTTCAATGCGCGACCAGATCGTTGCGCAACTGATGCCACGCCAGGAATCCTGTTGTCAATCATTGTAGCACAATAATACTGCAACACCGTATGCCAATCATCGATAACCTTTGATGTAGCATTCTGTTGAAGCTTATCTTGAAGAGTTTTGTTTGCTTTAATAATATTCACAATAATATGCGAAATATCATCCTCACTTCTTTGTTGTGCGTCATGTTTTACAGATGGCCTTATAGCAGGCGGTGGTACCGCTAAAACCTGACAAACCATCCAGTCAGGTCTAGAAAATGTCGGACTAAAACCCATAAAAGTAACATCTTCATCAGATATTCTCCTGAAAATCTTAAGAACTATTTCAGGAGTTAGGCGCATTGTTAGTTTCTCCTTAATATTGCCTTCATCATCGGCAATTCCATCAATATTTGCCCACTCTGCTATAATCGTAGCCAGACCTTCTTTTTGAATTTTTTTAGGCTGTTTACATCCGCAGCCGTCGCAAGTATCATCACCACAACGCATTACCTTACTTGCAATTGGAAACACATAAAGCCATCTATCACGTGCATTCTTTGTTTCAAGAATATGCTTGTGTTTACTTTTTGAAATCAGCAACTTACTACATTTAATGCAAACGCAACGTAGAATTTTAAGAATAGTATTTAGGTATTGAATATAAAATACTGGTCTTGCTAATTCAATATGACCGAAATAACCTGGAGTTTTCATGTAATTCAATCCGTCGGTTGGGCAGATTAGTCCCGGATCGAGGACACCCATACGAGGATCAAATAGACCGCCTATAACAGGTTTATTATTAACATATGTATCTCTTGAAACAATATTAGCAACAGAACCTTTTCTTATTTCTTCAGGCGACAATAAACTAAATTGTAATCCTATGATTCTTGATGGATTCATTCTTGTATCAGTCATCTTTATATTACTAGTAGAATATTTAGATTGTTTTCAATTTAATTAATTATATTTAGTTTTTTAATCAAAAAGTAAAAAAAAAATAAATTGATATAAGAAAATATTAAAAATATATCTTTATATCTCATAAACCATGCCATCTAAACAAGAAGACAAGGATCCTAAGATTAAAACGCCTAAAAAAAGAAGAAGCCGTCGCAAGAAAAATAAAAATTACAAGATCCACAAAGATTCTGACAGTGATAGTGATTGGTTACCTCCTGTTGAACATCATTCTGATGGAGAAGACGATATGGAAGATAGTATTGAAGACATGAATCCACGTGAACTTCAAAAATTTATTCAGAAAATATTTCCGTCACAAGCGGGACAAGAACGAATTCGTCAACTCGAAAAGATAGATGCAATGATAGATAAAAAGAACAAATCCAAAAAAGCCTCTAAAAGCAATGATAAAGAGTCTTCGGCTAAGAAGACATCAAATAAGAAGTCATCAAAAAAGAAAAAGCAAAAGGCAAAAGTCATCGATATTAAAAATAAAACAGAGGATGAAGAGATTGAAGAAAGTGAAGAAGAAGCCTCTGATGATGAAATTGATGAAACTATTCTTCTAGAAGAAGAAGATGAAGAAGATTATGATGAAGATGAAATCCGCGATATGTTATCTAATAACATGAAATTCAATATTATATTTACAGTAGGAGATGTAAATAGAGGGGGTGAATATATAGAAGATTATGAATATGATGAAGATGAAGAGGAAGATGAAGATGAAGATGAAGAAGATGAGGAAGATGAAGTAGAAGAAGAAGAGGATGATGAAGAAGAGGAAGATGAAGAAGAGGTGGACGCCGATGAAGAGTTTGAAAAAAATTTAGATAAAATGATGAAAAAAATGGATAAGGAAATAACAAAAATAGAAAATGAGAAAAAGGCTAAAAGTAAAAAAGAGACTAAAAAAGAGGAAACTGATAAAAAGAGTAAAATACAAAAGTTTAAAGTAAAAGATAAAGTACTAGTAAAGGCAAGGGATTGGGATCAAGAATATCCAGCTGTAATCACAAAGGTATGTACTAGAAATCGCTATGATGTAAAACTAGATGATGAAGAACTCGAACAGCGAAAATGGAAACTGATTCATGTAAAGTATATCAAACCATTTACTGACGAAGACAAAGAATTTATAGAAACTCTTGATGAAATGCGCGAATTGATCAAGTTAAAGAAGGGTAAAGGTAAAAAGGCTATGATGGCCCAGCTAGACAAAATGTCAAAGGCTACCGAAAGAAAACAAAAAGAGAAAGAAAGGGAAAAGCTAAAGAAAGAAAAAAATAAAAATGTTGGTAAACTTAGAAAGATGCTAAGAGAGAAAAATGTAATGAATGACTTCAAATATTTTAAAGATATGGCAGTTGATAATCAGAGAAAAATACTACAAAAGCTAAAAGAAGTTAATCAATTTAGCAATGTTGATAAACCATATAGACTTTCCCTTATAGATGCAGATATTCCAGTAGCATTCAAAGCGGCTGCTTTGAAGAAAATCAATATTCTGAATTATATGGATCCTGGAAGTGGCGAATATTATAAAATTAAACAATGGGTAGATACATTTATGCGTATTCCATTTGGTAAATGCAATACATTGCCAGTTGCTATTGAGGACGGTAGAGATAAATGTAGTGACTTCATGGAACAAGCAAAACAAACCCTTGATGAGTGTGTTTACGGATTGAATGATGCTAAAATGCAAATAATGCAATTTATTGGTCAGTGGATCGCTAATCCTGATTGTGTAGGTTCTGCAATTGCTATTAAAGGACCGCCTGGTACGGGCAAAACAACACTTATTAAAGATGGTATTAGTAAGATTTTAAATAGACCATTTGCATTTCTAGCCTTAGGGGGTGCAACAGACAGTAGTTTTCTAGAGGGTCACTCCTATACATATGAAGGAAGTACATGGGGCAAAATTGTTGATATTTTGCTTCAAAGTAAAACAATGAATCCTGTAATTTATTTTGATGAGTTAGACAAAATATCCGATACGCCAAAAGGAGAAGAAATCACTGGCATATTGACACATTTAACAGATACAACACAAAACTCGCAATTTCATGATAAATACTTCTCAAACATTGATTTTGATTTGAGCAAAGTACTATTCATATTTAGTTACAACGACGAGAAAAAGGTAAATCCTATTTTGAAAGATAGAATGTATAGGATTCATACAAAAGGATATGAAACCAAAGAAAAATTAACTATTGCGCACGATTACCTGATACCAAAGATTGAAAAAAATATTAACTTTGAAAAGGGTCAAATTATAATTCCCGATGATACTCTAACACATATAATTAAAGAATATACGGAAGACGAAAAGGGTGTAAGAAATTTGAAAAGGTGTCTAGAAATCTTATATACGAAAATAAATCTCTACACACTGATGAAAAAGGACAGTAAAATGTTCGATGGTGAAACTGTATTAAATATAGAATTTCCTTATACTATTACTGTAGAGACAGTAAAGAAGCTAATTAAATCATCTGAGAAAAATACTGTTCCATTTGGAATGTATCTCTAATGTATATAAGTACCATCTGGTATATCAAGGGCGGCAAAAAAATTAAAATTTTTATTTTCTTCTTTGATTTTTTCAAATATCTTTTCGGTATCTCTGATTTTTAAATTTTTAAAATCGTCCTGTTTTGTATTAAACTGATAAGGTCTATTATGAACCATGATAGGAATATAATTCCTGTATCCACATTGTCTCAATAATGCACTAAACATTTGAATATATATATATTGATTAAAATTTCTCAGCAATATGTATATGCCTAAAAATACAAGAGTTGGAAGGTGTGTCGGAAAATTAACAAGAAAATATGGATACGGTGGAGCTATATCTATATGTCAAAAATCAACTAAACAAAACTATATGACTGGTAAACCAATAAGAAAAAGAAGGAAACGAGGAGGAAACCTCAAAAGAAAAACACGTAAGAAGCGAAGCTCGCGTAAAAAACGACGTAAATGGTCAAGAAAATATAAAAAAAGTATTAATTGTAGACACCCTAAAGGGTTTTCACGAAAACAATATTGTAAATATGGTAGAAAACACAATTAAAGTTTTAATATTGATTTAATTGTGTGTAATTAAAATTGCATCGTCTTCCGCATCCTAGACTGAGCTTGTGCAATTTGTGCATAGTAAGCACGCATAGTCGCTGCTTGAGCAGGAGTAACATAAACGGTTTTAGGAGTTGTTTTACTTTGTAGCTGATTAAATCTCCGCCGACCTAAACTAAATTGCGAGGAAGCACTGCTTCCACCACCACCACACGCTGAACAAGGCATTATATATAATACATTTAAAAAAAAATAAATAAGTAATATCAAATGGAAAACGGTGTATCTACAAATTTTTTAATTGAATTAAAACAACAATGCGAGAGAGAAATTCACACTTTAACTAATATTATTGAAACAAAAAAAGAAATGCTAGAGAAAATAGAAAATGATCTTCTTACTAAATGTAATCATGAATGGATTATAGACTATATCGATGTAGAAATTGAAAAAACTGATACAATTAAATATTGTAAGCACTGTGAACTAACTTATATTACAAATTCCTCCGCAACATAACGGTGTACTAATATGATAACACCCTCGTAAAGCATTAGCTATAGTATATTTTTCTCTACAATCTCTGCAATATCCATTAATCCACTTGTGTACACGACAAGATCTTCTTTGTGAATGACGACCGCTATACATAACATATCTATCTTCACATTTATCGCATCTAGCATATTGAGGTTGTTTGGTATCTTCTAACCAATAATAACTCATTGTTAGTATTGATAAAGCAAATGTATTTAAATCTATTTAAAATACTTCAGAACATGTTCTATTTCCACCACGCATATTAATGTAGTCAACCTGTTCTTTTGTAACACAAGCACATCCGTCACTAGAGCTTACTGATGAAAATGGTGGAACGCAACATTCAGGTTTAAACTTATTATCAGCAAAGAAAAACATCTCACCAGGGGGCAAAGGTAGAACGGGGCCATGATTTGCTTCTAAATTTTGAGCAATATTATTCAAGTGGCGTGTATCATAAGAGCCTTTTACTCCTGCACCCATATTATACATAGTTGGCGCCCCCATTTCAGTAAAGCCTTCCTTTATATCTTTAATACCAATCTTTGCGCAAGAGCAAAGAACAAAACATCCTAAAGCGATACCGATTACCATGCATAGAATCACTACGAAAGGTCTAAATTTCATTCCAAATAACTTCATTTCCATACTATACATATTTCATAGATAATATTTTAATTATCCATATTACCAACAGCCTCTTTTCGCCATAAAATAGTTTCTAAGCCGCCATTGTAATCTAAAAATATTGTTCCATTTATTCTAAAAAATTTAGAGTCGGTAATAATATGATATAATTTTTTTGGTTTTTTGACAGGTATACCCCCCATGTCTAAAGTAGATAAACAACCTCCTAAATCTTTAGAATACATTCTTAAATTTGATGAACCAATAAATTTAAATCCGTTAATTTCATATTCTTTTACTTTATCAATATCCTTACCATTTATTTCTACAATTCCTAAAACCTGTTCTCCAAATCTTAATTGATCGTTTACTTGAATTTCTTTAATAGGAATAGAACGACCATCATCTAATTCAATTAATGTATTTGGATGAAGTCCTGATTC
>Ga0114923_10002634_pt1 | contig 12108 bp, 12 predicted proteins | sample SumtaG_FD_89578 | JGI IMG/M metagenome (GOLD analysis project Ga0114923, IMG submission 89578) | Deep subsurface microbial communities from Indian Ocean to uncover new lineages of life (NeLLi) - Sumatra_00157 metaG | ecosystem: Environmental > Aquatic > Marine > Oceanic > Sediment | place: near... | reverse complement strand
GGGGGTTACTTAAGTTTGCAACGTAAGCTCAGAATTTTTCCGAGGAACAGGTTCGCCAAAGCCAACCTGTCCGACTAAGAAAAATTCCTAACCCCCACCTCCGAGGTTTTTGAGTCTTCATTTACTTATTCTAATATATCTAGTTAAATTTGTCAAGTTCTATAAATTTAGGATTTAGGCAAAAAAAATAGAGGCAATCTTAGCATTCTTACTTCTTGTTTCCAGTAAGAATTACTAGTCCCTCCTCTTGTTTTTTAAGCTCTTCTTTTGTTTTCGGTCGCTTCGCGGATATTGATTCCTTAATATCCGTTTTCTCTTTTTTAGTCATTGGTAGACCCACAGAGTCCTCTCGAAGAGCATCGCCGACTGTAATAGAGGCCTCTTCTAGAGCCTTCTTTACTCCTCTTTCCTGTTCGTCTTTCTCAACAAGATCAATCGCAACAGAAGCCTCTTTCAGAGCCTTCTTGATCTCTGCGGTTTTTTCTTTATTGAGGAATAATTCCTTTTTCAAATGCTCTTCGTTTTCCTCTACAAGACGAAGAACATCTTTCTGCTGATTAACTTCAATCTTAAGCTCTTTGTTCTCTTCTTGGAGCTTTTCTTTTTCTTCCCTAAGTTTCTTGTTTTCTTTTCGAAATTTTTCGAGATCAATGCATGCTTTGAGATCTCTGTGCCTCAATTTTAGATCCATTAGCTTAAGCTTCTCCCTAAAGATCACTTTATCCTGTTGATGTATCTCTTCGTTTAATCTTTCAAATTCTTCGGCCATGTTAGTATCGTGAACTTTCATGCCCAAGTTCAAATCAGAGATTTTTCCACTTAGTTCTTCCATTTTTATCACTTCTCCTTTCTTTTTGTAGTTTTATATGTTATGTGCCAATTGTACTATGAAGACATTTTAAAAATTGTCAAGCCAATTGTAATGGGCCAATAGCTTGGCAACACCTTAGGTATATAATTGTATACATATGTCATATGCATTATTCTTTGGACAAGCTTAGCTTGTCCAAGTAAGCTTGTCCAAGTTTCTAAACCCAGAATCTCTTGGATTATGCATATTATTTTGTTAGATTTAAATAAGAATATGCAAAAGAATTTATTGTTTTTTATTTTGGTCTTTATTTTATTTTCTTCAAAAGAAATAATATTGGCTTCGGATCAATTAAATGTTGTTATCAATGAAATAGCATGGATGGGAACAAATACTTCTTATAATGACGAATGGATTGAGATATATAATAATACTAACTCATCAATTGACCTCAATGACTGGATACTAAAAGCCATTGATGGAACACCAGAGATAATTCTTTCAGGAACCATTCAACCGAATGGTTTTTATATTTTAGAAAGAACTGATGATACAACTATTCCAAACATAACTGCAGATCAAATTTATACAGGCGCATTAAGTAATAAAGGAGAGTATTTACAGCTTTTTGATACACAAAATAATTTAATTGATGAAATAAATTGCACAGATGGTTGGCTAGCTGGTGATAATAAAACCAAACAGACAATGGAAAGAGTCAACCCCACTTCATTAAATTGGCAAACAAGCAAAAACTCATTAGGCACTCCAAGAACAATAAATAGTATTTTTACTCAACAAGAGCCCCAGCAAGAACAAGAATCAATCCCTGAATCAAAATTAATTCAAGAACTAGAAGAGCAAACTGAAAAAATAACTTATCCTTTAAATATTGTATTTAGTGAAATTCTTCCTTCACCTGATGGACCTGATTCTGAAAACGAATTCATAGAAATTCTCAATAACAATGATTTTGATGTTGATCTAAGTGATTGGAAAATAAAAGATTCAGTTGGTAGCATAACCACTTATGTCTTTCCAAAAAACTCAATCATAAAAAGCAAAGATTATTTGGTTGTTTTACGGCCTGAAACAGAAATTACATTAAACAATGATGCCGACAGCTTACATCTAATTCAGCCTGACAGCACAACCATAGACACTCTAAGCTATGAAAAAGCTCCAAGAGCACAATCATATAATCTAACAAGTTCTGGCTGGTTCTGGAGCGAAAAACTCACTCCTGAAAATGACAATACAATAGAGCAGGAAAAAGAAGAACCTAAAAAGCTTATTATAAAAGAATCAACAAATAAACCAGAAAACAAAGAAATTTTAAAGGACAGCGGAAAAATGATTGCTTCTCTGGTTAAACAAACTACAAAAACAAATAACCAATTTTTAAAAGTTTTTTCAATTGCTTTTATTTTTGCTGTTTTTTCAAGTATAACAATTTTGATGCTGAAAAAAGTAGTGAAGAAGAGCCTTGATTCTACGAATTAAAAAGATTGATTTTTAAAGAAAAATGAGCTAATATTGAACCATAATAAACTCAAATAAATAAAGACAATATTATGTCAGGTCACTCGCATGCTAAAACTGTAAAAAGCAAAAAAGAAGCTGGTGCTAAACAAAGGAGTCAGATTTTTTCTAAAATGAATCGCTTGATTACTGTTGCTATAAGGTCGGGCGGTCCTAATCCTGAGATCAACTCTAAGCTAAGAATGGCAATTGAATCTGCTAGGTCTTTTAATATGCCAAATGATAATATTGAAAGAGCAATTAAAAGGGCTAGTGGAGAGAGAGAAGAAGGTAAGCTGGAAGAATTTATTTTTGAAGCTTATGGCCCAGGAAACATAGCCTTATTAATTGAAGGGATTACTGACAATAAAAATAGAGCCTTAGGAGAAGTCAAAAAAATCTTGAGCCAATATAATGGTAAATTAGTTCAGGAGGGAGCAATAAAATGGATGTTTGAAAGAAAAGGATATGTAGGCGTTGAATTTGAAACACAAAACGAAGAACTAAAAGACAAGGAAAAATTAGAGCTTATAGCAATTGAAGCTGAAGCCGAAGATATTGTCTGGAATAATAAAAATCTGGACATTTATACAAATATAGAGAATTTGGAAAAAGTTAAAAAGAACTTAGAAGAAAAAGGAGTAAAGATTGCATCAGCCGGTCTAGAATGGAAACCAAAAGAGGAAGTTGAATTAGACGAAAAACAAAAGGCAGCTTCCCAAAAGCTTTTTGAAGCTTTAAATGAAAGTGACAATGTTCAGGACATTTATTCTAACTTAAAGATATGATTATTTTAGGAATAGACCCGGGAACAGCAAGCACGGGTTATGGAATTATTAAAAAATCAAAATCTTTAAAGTGCTTGGGTTATAATGTAATACGTACTGCTCCTGGAACAGAACCTGGAGAAAGGTTAAGACAGATCAATAACGAATTGTCAAAGATAATAAAAGAATATCAGCCAGATATTTTAGCAATAGAGAAGATATTCTTTTTTAGAAACTTTAAAACAGCTATTCCAGTATCTCAAGCAAAAGGTTCAATCTTATTGACAGCTGCAAAGAAAAAACTCCCTGTTTGGGAATACACTCCTCTTCAGGTTAAATTAACTATTACTGGCAATGGAAGAGCAGATAAAAAAGAGGTGCAAAAAAGTATTCAAAAAATGCTCAAACTTAAAGAAATTCCAAAGCCAGATGATGCTGCTGACGCTCTAGCTATTGCTGCCACCTATCTTCTAAAAGAAATCTGAATTCAAAGAATCAAGGTTCTCGCCATAGGCGATGGTTCTTATTTCCACACTTGACAAGATTTGTCCGCAACTTATAATACTTCTTAAGATTTCTAAAAAGGGAAATCAAAGGTCGCGGACTATAAACTGATATTTAAATAAACTATGGTCTACGAAGAGAAATTCTCTACTATATTTGCTGACGAAGAAGAGGTGGACAAAGAAGGGTCAGAAGACGAAGAAGATGACGACGATATTGATGAACAGAACTTTAAAGACGAGTTTGACGAAGAGTGAACTATATTTAAAAACAAAACACAAAAACCCCTTTTGGGGTTTTTGTGCTCTAAGGACGTTCTTAAATTATTTTCACAAATTTTCTCTTCCCAACCTTAATTACCATTCCCTTTTCAATTTTAACAACTTCATTCCAGTCCTGTTTAATATCTCCGTTAATTTTAACCGCATTTTGCTCAATCAATCTTTTTGCCTCTGACTTTGATGAAACTAATTTTGCTTTGAGCAATAATTCTAAAATATCGATTTCTTTTTTGCTTATTTTTACTTCTTTAATCTTTGACGGAAATTTTTTTTCTTTAAAAACTCTATCAAATTCTTGTTCCGCTTTTTCAGCTGCCTTTTCTCCATAATAAATCCTGACAATTTCTTTTGCCAATTTGGCTTTCATGTCTCTTGGATTAACCTTTTTAGACTCTAAATCGCTTTCCATTTTCTTGATTTCGCTAATTGATTCATTAGTGCATAATTCAAAATAATGGATAATCAAATCGTCCTTTAAAGACATGATTTTACCGAACATGTTATTAGGACTGTCTATTAGATTAACCATGTTACCATAAGTCTTACTCATTTCTCTTCCATCTAAACCAGTAAGCATGGGAATTGTCAGAATAAATTTTTCTTTACTATTATAGATTTTTTGAAGTTTTCTTCCTGTCAGCATGTTAAAAATCTGATCTGTTCCTCCTATCTCTAAATCAACATTCATCGCAACTGAATCATAGCCTTGCATCAAAGGATAAAGTAACTCATTGAGCCATACTTCTTGTCCTTTTTTAAGCCTGTTTTGAAACATGTCTCTTTCAAGTAATCTTGAAGTTGTAAAATAAGAACCCATTTTTACCAAATCATCAAACTTTAACTTCTCAAGCCAAACATGATTCATTTTGATTTTTACTTTTGAAAAATCAAGAATTTTTGAAGCCTGCTTTTTATATGCAAACATATTCTTCTTAACCTGAGACAAAGTAAGAGGTTTTCTTATTTTATCTCTTTCTGAAGGGTCTCCGATCTGGGCAGTAAAAGTACCGAAGAGTAAAATAACCTCGTGGCCTAAATCTTGAAAATCTTTTAATTTTCTTAAAGGAACCACGTGGCCAATATGAATATTGGGGTTTGTTGGGTCTATGCCAAGATAAAGTTTTATTTTCCGTTTTCCCATAAGTTTTGCCAAATCTTTTTTAGTTGGCAAAACCTGAACTACTCCCTTAGTTAATACTTCTTCAATTTTTTTAGAATCAGTAATCATATTTCTATCATAAATTGAAAAATATAAAATTTCAAACTCCCTTCTTTAAAAAAATGTATTATGATGATATATAATAAAGATTATGGCAAAAAGAAAATACTACAGGAAAACCTATAAAAAAGAAAAGCAGAAAAAGGAAAAAGAACAGAAACAAATAGAAATCAATCCAATAATCAGATTTCTATTTTTTGGACTCATCCTATCTGTTTTTTGTGTGACGTTATTATTTTTCTATTACGTTAAAGATTTCCCCAGACCAGAAATATTCAATGAAAGACAACTTTCTCAGTCTACTAAAATTTATGACAGAACAGGACAGGTTCTTTTATATGAAATTTATGGAGAGGAAAAAAGAACCTGGGTTTCTTTAGATTTTATTCCTGAACATTTAAAAAAAGCTGTGATTGCAGCTGAAGACGCGAACTTCTATAGTCATTTTGGCGTTGATATTAAAGGCATTGTAAGGGCAATTCTAGCCGATTTGAAGCTGGGACAGCCCATTCATGGCGGTTCTACTATTCCTCAACAACTAATAAGGTCAACTTTTCTATCTCCTGAAAAAACAGCTGAAAGGAAAATCAGAGAAATTGTCTTGGCATTAGAACTAAACAGGCGATATTCAAAGGATAAAATCCTTGAATGGTATTTAAACCAAGTACCTTTTGGTCAAAACGCTTATGGAGCTGAAGCTGCCAGTCAAACTTATTTCAATAAATCAGTAAGTGAGATAACAGTGCCAGAATCAGCAGTACTTGCTGCTCTAATCCAAGCCCCGTCTCGCTTGTCGCCTTACGGAGAAAATAAAGACCAGCTTTTAATTAGAAAAGATTATGTTTTAAATAGGATGGTCAGTGAAAAATTCATTGACAAAGAAACAGCAAGCACAACAAAAAAGCAAAAAATTAATTTTGTTGAAAAATCTATTCAAATAAAAGCTCCTTATTTCACTCTCTGGGTAAAACAGCAATTGGAAGAAAAATATGGAGAAGATTATTTAAGAAGAATGGGGCTAAAGGTTTACACCTCTTTGGACTGGGAATTGCAGCAAGAAGCAGAAGAAATAACCAAACAAGCAGTTGAAATGAATAAAGCGTATAATGCCCATAATGCAGGAGTAATTGTAATAAATCCCAAAAACGGCGAGATTTTAATAATGACAGTAGGAACTGGTAATTATTACGACGAACCATATCCTGAAGGGTGCACATCAGGACAGGACTGCTTATTTGACCCAAGATTTAATGTAGTTGTAGGAACAAAAAAAAATCCTGGCCGTCAGCCCGGGTCAGCTTTTAAACCATTTATATATGCCACTGCATTTAAACAGGGTTATGATGATAAATATATTGTTATTGATGAGCCAACTGATTTTGGCCCCTGGGGAGAAGAGGAAGAATATTCACCCCAAAACTATGACGAGCTTTTCCGGGGCCCAGTGACTTTAAGACAAGCTTTAGCTCAATCTCTAAATATCCCCTCAGTAAAAGTCCTTCTTAACTTAGCTGAATTAGATGAAAGTGTTGAAACTGCCAAAGATCTAGGAATCACCACTCTAAAACCTTATTACGGACCCGCAATTGTACTTGGAGGATGGGAAGTAAAATTATTAGAAATGGCTTCTGCTTATGGAGTTTTTGCAAATGATGGTTTAAAAACTCCTCCAGTTTCAATCCTAAGAATAGAAGACTTAAAAGGAAATATTATTGAGCAAAATAAAAAAACTCCTCAAAGAGTTTTAGAAACAAATACAGTTAGATTAATCAACAGTATTCTGTCAGATAATAATGCAAGAGCTCCAATGTTTGGCTCGTCATCTCTGCTGTATTTTGGAAACTTTGACGTAGCTGCTAAAACCGGCACAACCCAGGACTATCGTGATGCCTGGATAATAGGTTATACGCCCCATGCTGTGGTTGGTGTTTGGGTAGGAAATAATAATAACGAATCAATGAAAGAAGAACCAGGAATTGTTCTTGCAGGACCAATTTTCAACAAAATTATGAATAAGCTTTTATGGAAATTTCCAAAGCAGGATTTCCCAGAACCAGAAAAACAAAAGAATGGATCTTAAGTGGCTTTAATTGGCATTATTATATAAAGATAATCCTTATCCCCTAAAGGACTTAAAGCTGCCGGACCATCTTCGTCTGTCAGTTCAAAACTTAACTCATCTTTCTTAATCTCAGAAATACCATCAATTAAAAATCTGTGATTAAAAGAGATAGAAAGATCATCACCCTTAATATCGCCAGTAAAAAAACTTTTATATTCTCCCAAATCAGGGCTTTGACTTAAAACTTCAATCTTATTGTTTTTAGGACTAATTCTTAATTTAACCTCATTTATTTTACCACTAAAAAGACTTGCACTCTTGATTTGATTAAGAAGCTCTTTTCTCTCTATCTGAACTTGTGTTTTATACTTCTTGGGAATAATCTCCTCGTAATTAGGATATTCTCCACCAATTAATTTTGAAATAAACTGAATATCAGGATGATCTGTTTCGTCCATCATATACTCAAATAGAATCTGATTTGGAGAAAAACAAATCTTTAAATCCCCCTGCTTTTCACCAAAAACACTAACGATTTCTTTAGCAGCTGATTGGGGTAATATCAGGGAATGCTTTTTTGAAATCTTGGTATCAATAAATATCTTTTTTTCAGCCAACCTAAAACTATCAGTAGCAACCATTTTAATTAAATTACTTTCAAAAACAAAGTATATGCCTGAAATCTCAGGTCTGGCCGTAGAAACAGAAGGAATGTTTATTATTTGAGATAAAGCATGACAAAAACCAAGATTGTCAACTCTAACAACCTGACCATCTTTTAACTGAGGAATAATAGGGAATTCTTCTGGATTTATTCCTTTAATTTTTGTCTTATAATTATCACAAGTCAAATCCATAGTAAAATTTTCCACGCTCAAACTAATAGGTTTATCAGGCAAAAGACTTAAAAGATTAGAAAGAAATTTTGTTGGAATACAAATCTCTCCTTGTTTTTCAACTTTAGCTAAACTCCACCAATTAATAGCTGATTCTAAGTTAGTAGTTGATAGTTTCAAAAAATTCTTTTCTGTTTTAAAAAGAATATTTTGCAAAACAGGCAAAGTTAGTGATTTTTGAGAAATTCTTTCAACAATACCAACGCCTTTTTTTAGTTTTTCTTTTAATATATTTATTTTCATTGTTGTTGTTGTGTTTAATGTTTAATTGCCTTTTTGAAGCTAATCTATTTGGGGAAAAGTCAGGTATTTTCTTTGGAATTTATTAAGGAAAACCTGGTAATTTTATTATAGTTGTTTTTTAGTCGTTATTTTTACAAACCTTTTCCACTGTTTAAGCACATAAAAGACGTTGTTTTATTAACTCAATTTCTTCGTCTAAATTTTCATTTCCATCAATCTCTTTTGCAATCTTTTCATAGGCATAAATAGCTGTTGTGTGGTCTTTTCCTCCGAATCTCCTGCCAATAAATGGGAAAGATGCCTTTAATTCACGTCTTAATAAGAACATGGCAATTTGTCTGGGTTTTACAATCTCTTTTTTTCTGGAGATTGACATCAGATCTCTTTCTTTTAAATCATAGAAGTCAGCAACAATCTGAATTATTTTTTTAGCATTAACAGTGCGCGAAGGCGATGAGGCTAAATTTCTAAGCAGTGTTTTAGTTATTTTTAGATCAGGAGAATTATTGTTTAATTTTTGGTAAGCAATTAAAATATTCAAAGCTCCTTCTAGTTCTCTGATATTTCTTTGGACAGCTGAACCAATATAGTTTAGAACTTCGTCTGAGAATTCAACTTTACGCTCCTGACATTTTGATTTTAATATAGCAATTCTTGTCTCTAAATCTGGGAAAGATATGTCGGTTATCATTCCTCCTTCAAAACGAGACCTTAATCTTTCAGCTAGAGCCGGAATGGATTTAGGCGTTCTATCAGATGAAATGATTATTTGTTTATTTTTTTCGTATAAACTATTAAAGGTGTAAAAAAATTCTTCTTGGGTTTTTTCTTTTCCTGTTAAAAATTGAACATCGTCTATTATTAAAACATCAATTTTTTGATATTTTGCTTTTAATTTTTCAGTTTCTCTGTTTTTAATTGATAATATTACTTCAGAAACAAATTTTTCTGTTGGTATATATTTAACTTTTTTATCTTTAAAGTTTTTAATGACTTCATTGCCAATAGCCTGTAATAAATGGGTTTTTCCAAGTCCCACTCCTCCGTAAACAAAAAATGGGTTATATACCTGACCTGGTTTTTTTGTTACTGCCCATCCAGCTGCATGAGCTAGTTCATTGAACGGACCCACAATAAAACTGTCAAAAGTGTATCTGGGGTTAAGATTTGTATTCTTGTCAACTTTGAATTCCTGGAACTCCAACTGTCTGTTTTCAATGGAAAAAGGCACGGTTTTTTTAAGCATGTCTATTTTTGGCTTTCCAACCTCATATCTTACCTCTTTAGCCTTGTTATTTAATCCGCGCAATACTTTAAAAATAGTCTTATTGTATTTTTGTTCAAGCCATTCCCTGGCAAAAGAATTAGGAACAGATACAAAAATACAACCCTCTTTTTGGGAAGCAATCCGCGTATTTTTAAACCATGTAGCAAAGCTGGCTGGAGAAATTTGAAGCTGAATTTGGGCTAGCACTGCTTGCCAGAGCTCTTCATTGTTCATAAGTATTAAGTGTAAGCTTTAATAAGAACCTCGCTTTCAGCGAGAACCTTGAATACTTCGTATTTAAGTTATTATAACTGTAAGTCAATGGAATGTAAAATAAACATAAAATCTTCATTTTGTTAAAAATATGGGTAAAAATTGGGTAAAAACTGTGGATTTATCATTGACAAGCAATTTATTTTAAGGTTTAATTAACAATAAAATTTTTACTTAAACATTGACTTAAACCAATTTAAAATATAAAATAAATGTAAAATAAGAACCTCGCTTTCAGCGAGAACCTTGATTCTTCGAATTAAGAACCGTGAAACACTTTGTGTTTCAGAACCTTGATTCTGCGAATTAAGAACCTCGCTTTCAGCGAGAACCTTGATTTTACGAATTAAGAACCGTGAAACACTTTATGTTTCAGAACCTTGATTCTTCGAATTAAGAACCTCGCTTTCAGCGAGAACCTTGATTCTTCGAATTAAGAACCGTGAAACACTTTGTGTTTCAGAACCTTGAATACTTTGTATTTATGTCAATTACTTATAAGCCAAAAAAAAGAAGAAGGAAAAAAAGACATGGGTTTATGAAAAGAAATAGAACCAAGGCGGGCAAGAAAGTTTTAAAGAGAAGAAGGAAGAAGGGTCGTAAAAAGCTTACTGTTTAGCTTAATGTTGCCTAAATTAAATCGCTTGAAAAAGAAAAAGGATTTTGAAAAGGTTTTTAAACTAGGAAAAGGCGCTAAGCTAAACTTTATAGCGTTGAAACTTAATAAGAATGGATTGAAAAACTCACGTTTTGGTTTTGTTGTTTCCTTAAAGGTTTCCAAAAAAGCTGTTGTACGCAACAAAATCAAAAGAAGGTTAAGAGAGTCAGTAAAGAAAAAGATTGATAATATAAAAAAAGGATTTGACATTGTGTTGGCTGCATTCCCTGATTCGAAAAATAAGGATTTTCAGGAAATAAATAAAACAGTAGAAAAATTATTTAAAAAAACAGGAATTTTAGTTTAAACATGAATATATTAATTGAAATTTTTAATAAAGTGCTTTATCAGCCATTGTTCAATGCGTTGGCTTTGCTTTATAATTTCCTGCCCGGAAAGGATTTTGGAATAGCAGTAATTGCTTTGACAGTTTTAATCAGGCTGGCGCTTCACCCTTTAATGTCTCAGTCTTTAAAGTCCCAGAAAGTTTTTTCTGAACTTCAGCCAAAAATAAAAGAGATTCAAGAGAAATTTAAAGACAGCAAGCAAAAACAAACTGAAGAAATGTTAAAGCTTTATCGTTCAGAAAAAATAAATCCAATCGGCGGTTTCTTGCCTCTATTGATCCAGTTGCCTCTTTTAATTGCTCTATATCAGGTTTTTTGGAAAGGACTTCAGCCAGGGGCAATGAATAGTCTTTATAGTTTTGTTCCTAGGTTTGGAGAAATGAATCCTAGCTTCTTAGGAATTATAAATCTTTCCCAGGCCAGTATGTTTTTAGCAATTTTAGCGGGCACAGTTCAGTTTATTCAGGCAAAAACAATGAATCCGAAATCAAAATCGAAAAAGGGTCAAACAGGCCAAGTTGCGAATATAATGCAAAAACAAATGCTTTATTTTCTTCCTTTTTTCACTGTTGTTATTCTTTTGCGCATGCCAGCAGCTATTGCTTTGTACTGGATAGTCACTTCTTTGTTTTCAATAGGTCAGCAATATAATATTAACAAAAACCATGTTAAAGCCAACTGATTTAGAAACAATAAAGAAAATGACCAAAGAATTTTTTATAAAAGCTACGTTTGATGTAGAGATTGAGTTTTCGCCTCAAAGGGAATTAATTGTTCCGATTGATTTAAAAACAGAAGAACCTAAGGTTTTAATTGGTGAAGGAGGTCAAACCTTAGGTGAAATCCAAAGACTCTTAAAAGTAATTTTAAGAAGAAAGATTGATCAAGAATTTTATATTGACCTGGATATTAATGGTTATAAAAAGAAAAAGATTGAATACTTAAGGGAGCTGGCAAAATCGATTGCTGACGAAGTTGCCTTAATGAAAGAAGAAAAAATACTTCCTTCAATGCCAGCTTACGAAAGAAGAATAATTCATATGGAGCTATCAGGGAGAGAAGATATTGTGACTGATAGCGTAGGCAGAGAACCAGAAAGAAAGGTTGCTATACGACCTTATTCGTAGTTTAGTATTTAGTATCTTAGTTACGATAAGCTAAGCTTGTCGTAAGAAAAAAAGCAGAAGTTCTGAAAAGACCTCCTGTTTTTTTGAAAACTAATTAACTTATAGACGTTATAGAGACTCTATATTAAGGGT
>Ga0114923_10002633_pt1 | contig 12109 bp, 6 predicted proteins | sample SumtaG_FD_89578 | JGI IMG/M metagenome (GOLD analysis project Ga0114923, IMG submission 89578) | Deep subsurface microbial communities from Indian Ocean to uncover new lineages of life (NeLLi) - Sumatra_00157 metaG | ecosystem: Environmental > Aquatic > Marine > Oceanic > Sediment | place: near... | reverse complement strand
TCCTGAAGATATTTTGAGCTGTTCAGCATCGCGGGCAGCACCTGTTTTAACGAATTAGAACCATTTGTTGTGGGATCATAATAATACCGTTTTACTATCTCTAACATGTCGATCATATTGCGATCACCTTTCCACTTTTCAACAGAGTCTCTTTTCGATTTAGAAATTGTTTTGATGAACTCACAAAGCTCCTCTCGATTTTCAATTTCCGAAATATCTAACTGAAGCTGTTCATAAATCATATTCAAGTATGTGTTTTCATGGTCTGCGTATCGAAAGATACTCCCTGAATCTTGATCTAACTCTGCCTTAAGAGCCCTGATAAAATTGTAGTTAGGAAAACCCCCTCGTTGAGTATTCAGATATTCACCATGGTGCTCTATATTTCCATCCTCATAAACAATATGATGAGAAAATTGAAAAGCAATTCCTTCATAGGGATGTCTGCTTTTATTAAATGGGATTGCCGTCATGGCTGTTTCAAAGTCAATAAAATGAAGAGGAAATACCCAGCTTTCCATTTCCCTTAATAAATTTTCGTGGTCAATCCAAGCTGAATTATCTTTTGTTTGATATTTTTTAACTTGTAACCACTGGCGTTCCTTAGTTGATAATCCCAGTTTTTTATCAGATTTTGGGGATATATCTTCTTCCGTCACATCGGAAAGTTTTATTATATTAGACTCAATCAGCTTTTCTTTTTTTCGAAAATCCCAAATATCTAGGACAGTGGAACAGGAAAAGTCTTTATCCGACCATCCCAGCTTTTTTTTCCAGCATTCTTTCTTTCCGCTTCTGAGATTTTCTTGCTCATCACTTTCAGTAGTGTAGAATTCACAGTCAGTACAAACTGTCGATATAGGGCAATCAATCTTTTTATCAAAGGCATAATATTTTGCAAACTTTTCAATTTCCTCGGCAAATGAAAGCTCACGCTTCTTTTTACCATCTGTTCCTTCATAGATCATGTCGCATTCTATATCTACATTAACAGCTTGTAGAATAGGTGGAGTTAAATCACGATCGCTTAGCTGATCTGAAACAACCACAAATGTTCTGTCATTTTTATCCTTTTTTAATCGAAACTTTTGGTTTAGCCCATCTGTAGGACACAGAGCTGATTTATTCGCCATCATCAAATATGCGCTGACTGTATATTGAGGAAAAGCCAAATTGATAACATGTTTTTGAAATGCCACATCATACAAAGATGATTTCCATTTCGATTTAAGTGTTCCGTTTTTATTACAAAGTGCATTTTTGTCAGACGGATCAAACGATTTGGATTTAACCTCATAGAGATTAAAATGGTTCCCATTTTTTACAAGAATATCTGCTCTGATGAAAAGGTTTTCTGTGGCAATAGCAGCTTCATAGATGATGACTTTTTCCTGCTTCAACAGATTGTTGGTTTGTGATAGAGCCAAATCATAATCAAGCGTAGTAATATCATGGCCTCCGGGGAAATAACATTTTGCTAATGCGCCAACTTGAAATCCACCATCAGCTAAAGCAAGAAGAAAACTGTCATCCAACTTTTGGTTGGCATAATCTTCCTTGCCTGTATAGAAAAGCTTTGCTGGACATTCAATAGCAAGCTTAAATCTTGATTTTGTTAAATATCGTTTTTTTGTCATTTAATTTAAGTCCGCCAAAAAAGAACACTAATTATCTTCATTCAGTTTTGCATACACTTTTTTCATCATTAATTCTTTGACCAGCGCACCAAATGAGTGGTTTTCCAGGATTTTTTCAAATATCTCCTGATTTTGATCCATTCGTTCAATCAGTTTATCAAGAAACATATCTTCAAAAGGATATTTGAAAGTATCCAGCTTGTTAACTTTTGCTTGAGTTTGTAGAGTTTTATCATCTATCAGCTCAGCTTCTATTTGCTCGAAAAAGAGCCTATCAGCATCCTCAAATTCTGTACCAAATCGCTCATTTAATACGTCTATTATTTCAGACAGGTTAGCCTTATCTTCTTTTGCTTTTTTGATTCCTGCCTCGGATAAACCGTCTAATTTACTTTCTTCCCCCGCGATTAAGTCAATCGAACCTTCCTTAATTTTTTGCAAGCGATAATACTCCATCGCCACTTCGTCAACAAAGCCCAAGCTCTCTGATAAATCACGCTTAGGTAATTTCGTTTGTAATAATTTGGCATAAGCATAGAATTTTTCAAATTCTGGTTCTTTAAAAGGCATAATCTGTGCGAGAAAAGAGTATAAATTTGTCCAAGTGCGTAAACTTTTTTTAAATTCCTCTTTTTCACTTTCAACTTTAACCGCTTTATAACGATCAACAGCCGGATTTATATAAGCATATAGTTGTGATTGCGCTTTAAACGTCATTTGTGTTGTTGGGTTAAAATAAATATTTGCAAAAGCATCTATTTCAGTTGGCAGATAAATTTGTTTTTCGTTAAGTTTTTCTTTCAGATCATACAAGTGATTTGGTTCAGGCTCTTCATTTACTTCAGTCATTTCATAGTAAGGTTGAAACGACTTTAAGATCGTTTCTCTGTTATTGATAAAATCTAGCACAAAAGCATTCTCTTTGCCCGGAGTAGTACGATTCAATCTGGAAAGAGTTTGTACGGCTTTGACCCCAGACAGCGGCTTATCCACATACAGGGTTTGCAACAAAGGTTGATCAAAACCAGTTTGGTATTTATCTGCAACAATCAGAATTTTATACTCATCCTGATCAAAAACATTTGGCAGTTCCCTTTCGCTAAATCCAGTTAATTGTGGCTCTGTTACACCATCAGGGAAATTTCCATCTATCACTTTGCCAGAGAAAGCAACCAAAATTTTAATATCTCCTTCATACCCATTTTCTTTTATGTAACGCTTAAACCCTTCGAAATAGCGTTTAGCATGAAGTCTTGAAGATGTTACCAACATTGCTTTAGCTTTGCCGCCAATCTTTTTGGCAACCACCTGTCGAAAATGTTCAACAATAATTTCTGTTTTCTGCGCTAAATTATGCGGATGCAAAGAAACAAAACGTCCAATTGCTTGAGCGGCTTTCTTTTTATTGATTTTTGGGTCAGCCTCAATAGCTTTGTTTAGTTTAAAATAAAGGGAGTAAGTGGTGTAATTTTGCAAAACATCCAAAATAAATCCTTCTTCGATAGCTTGACGCATAGAGTAAAGGTGAAACGGCTGTGGTTTTCCTTGGCTATCTTTGTGCCCAAATAGTGCAAGTGTTTTATATTTTGGTGTGGCAGTAAAAGCAAAAAAGGACAAATTAGATTGTTGGCTGCGAATTGCCGCTGAGCGTTCTATTTGTTCTCTGACAAAATCATCTTCCGTGAAATCATCTTTATCAATTGCAATTTCTTCACGACTTGCCTCTTCTAAAGTGCTTGCCGATAACACTTCTTTCAACTTTTTGCTAGCTTCGCCCCCTTGTGAACTATGCGCTTCATCAACAATAACCGCATATTTCCTATGAGGAATATCACCAATTTTATCAATCACGAAAGGAAATTTTTGCAAAGTGGTAACAATAATGTTCGTACCAACATTAATTGCATTTGCCAATTGCTGACTGTTTTTATCTATTTTTTGCACCACTCCTGATTTGTGCTCAAACTGATAAATAGTTTTTTGTAGTTGTGAATCTAGCGCTAACCTATCCGTTACTACTATTACGCTATCAAATATTCGCTTATCTTGATTATTATGCAGCCCTGATAGTCTATAAGCAAGCCAGGCAATTGAGTTGCTCTTACCAGAACCTGCCGAATGCTGAACTAGATAATTATGGCCAGCTCCATTTATTTGGGCGTCCTGAGTTATTTTCCGTACCGCATCTAACTGATGAAAACGTGGAAAAATCATCTTTTCTTTTTTTCCAATATGCCCGTCAAGTTTAAATTCTTCAGTTTGCAAATGAATGAAGCGCCCAATAATTTCTAACCAGCTATCTTTAGTCAAAATCTCATTCCATAGATAATCAGTCTTATATCCTTTAGGATTAGGTGGATTACCTTTGCCATGGTTGCAGCCTTTATTAAACGGTAGCCACTGGGTTTTACTGCCATCAATACGGGTAGTCATATACACTTCATCATCATCAACTGCAAAATGCACCAAACATCTTTTTTTAAAGGCAAAAATCAATTCTTTATTATCACGCGTAGTGGCATATTGCTTTTTTGCGTCTTCAGTGCTTTGACCAGTAAACTGATTTTTTAATTCAATTGTAGCAACAGGTAGCCCGTTCAGTGATAACACCAAATCAACCGACTTGTTTTTGTTTTTATTGCTATAATGAACCTGACGAATTACTTTAAGCTGGTTTTGGTTATACAAAATAAGCGTATCAGGATTTAAGCCGGATTCCGGTTTAAAAAAGGCCATTTTAAACCGAACACCATAATCCACAAAACCGTTGCGAATAACATCCAAATTACCGCGCAAATCCATCTCTTTATACAATCGTTGAATAATGCGATTTTCTACATCATTACTATGAATAGCGGACAATTTTCCCCATTGCTTTGGTTGGGTATCTTTTAAAAATTGTAAAATCTCTAATTTAAACATGCCCAGCTCAGGACTATAATTACTTGCAGCATTTTCAGCATAGCTTCCATTTTCAAGCAATGATTGAATGATTGCGGTTTCAAATGTGTTTTCTGAAATTATTTGGTTCATAAATCAATCCCCTCATTTTCTTGCTGCTCTATGAATTTTGCGTAAGCCACTTCCTTTAATATGATTTTTACTTTTTGTCGTTCTCTAGCAGTAAGTTCATTTTTGAGTTCGCCTTCAGGATAGCATTCTTTAACAAAATTAATCTCAGCTCCATAAATCGTTTCATTGCTAAAAGAAATTGTTTGTGGCAAATCCATTTCCATAACTTCAAATGTTTCTGGATTAAAATATTGAACATGTGGTTTAGTTATTTGATTATATTTTCTACCTTGGAAATAGGGAGCAGAATTGCTAGATGGCTATACAATCCCAAAGAATTCGACTCGATTAGACTTATAAATTTTAGCAATTTGTAGACTACCACCAACCTCCCTGATACTAGCATCCAAAGCAACTTCTCTTAATATTTTTAGAGGTTCCATGTCTAACTTTGAATCCACTTTACCCTCTTCAATAAGCATCTGATGAAAACGTCGCTTAGCATCATCAACAATATCTATTTGTGCCTCACCAATGAAGGTATAAAAGCGTGTTTTTGAATTATCATTAGTAATTTCATTAAATAAAAATCCCTCAGCCTCTTGAGAATAAAATAACCTCCAAACTCGAAATATTCCTTTTTGCCAATCCCATCCACCAAAAATAAATTGAGCGCTGCCACGCAATTCGTGAATATTTTCAGAGCTAATCTCTTGACCAATGGTTTTTATTAAAGAAGTAAATAACTCAGAAATATGCTGTAATACCTCCGAAATATTAATCGAGGTGGATTCCAAATGCTTGTCAAAACTAATTGAAGAAATTAGGTTAAGAATAAGAGGGTAAGCTCTTGCAGTATTTCCTGCGAAACTCAATAAACAGTCTTTTCTTGGTAGCTCAAATAACTTAATACCGTTGTCCCATTTTTCACCGCCTGTTAACGTACTGTCTGTAGCAAACACCAATTCTTCGATATCATTTACCTGACGAATCCACGCAACGCACAGTGTCATGATGCCATCTCCTGAGTAACTTTGATTTTACCTGTAACCACTTCGCTAATTAGTGCAGCGCGATACTCTTTTTGTAAAGCAATAATTCTTTTTGTTTTCGCTATTTTGGTGTTGATGCGTGCAGTTTTGTTTTCGATGTTTTGGACGATGGTTTCTTGTTCTTCTAAACTAGGGACAAATATTTCAAATTTTTTTGTTTGTGTTTGGTTAAAAATTGCCAAGGTAGCAATATTTGCCAGCCTAATAATTGCATTTTTAAAAGACAATAAAAAGTATAATCCATAATATGGGTACAATATTTCTTCTTTGAAGATAATAGCATTAATTTGTTGATTTGATGTTGCTTTATCTTTTGTGAAACCTAATTTTCCAAGGGTTGCACCAATACCAACAAGTAATATTGATTTAGCTGGGCAAACCTTCATCCCAGCTTTTTTTACCGCTTCTTTGGTTATTTTTCTTTTTGAATTTGATAACATCAGTCCATAATTGAAATCACCTGGTGTAAACCAGTCTATATCTCCCTTGTAAAAACGATCATTTATTGATGAAGGTGTTTTCCCCGTAATTATATCTTTCGTCACATATTGCAATTTTTTAAGTCCCCAATTCTCGGGAATTTCTCCTAGCCAATCAATACCGCTGTCTTTTAGTTTTACGTTCGGGTTAATTCCTTTTGTGACCGCCTGATTGATGATGGTGTTTTTTTCTTCTTTATACAGCTCGAGTAAACGTTTTTTTTGAGCAATAAGCTGATCTATTTCAGCAGTTTTTCGGTCAAGATAGTTAGCAATGACATTTTGTTCATGCTTTGGCGGCAATGCAATAGGAAATTCTGAAATAAAATTAGTCGGTACTCTTTTTTGCCCTGCAGCACCAACCATAAAGGCTTCGCCAATTTCCATAAACATTTTGGACTTTATTACATAATAAAGATATAAAGGGTGAGTATTATTTTTTGCCCTAAGAACATGAAATTCAGTAGAACCAAAACCAAATATTGTATCAAGCTTATTAAGAAAGGCTCCTTTGCCATTTTCAAAGCAAGGTGTAATTTTTGCCACAATTACATCATTATTGCGAAAATAAGTAAATCCACTATACAAGTCACAAATAGGCTTTTTGATACTACAGTTAATTTTTCCGTCCTCACTCACTTTTTCCATAGGTAAAAAAGTAACTAGCTCCGATGAATTTTTATCAATCGTATCATCCTTTTGAGGGTTAATTATTACATCATACTTCAGTTTCTTAACCTCCCACCTTTCAGGAATTTTCCCAATCCACTCAACTCCACTATCTTTATATTTTTCGTAGCGTTCCATTATTTCAACACCTTTTTTTCCAGCTCCAAGCTGCTTTCTTCTAATGCCAAAATATCAGCTTTAATTTCAGCTAAAGATCTCAGTGGCTTAAACTCGTAAAAGTATTTAGTGAAGTTGATTTCATACCCCGTTTTGGTTTTCGTTTCATCAATCCAGGCATCAGACAAATGGGGCTTCACTTCTCTCTCAAAATACTCCTCGATACTTTGCGAAACCAATTTGCCATTTTTGCCTTTTTTCAAAAACGGGATGTTTTCATAATCTCGCAACTTAGTATCCACCTTGGGTTTGCTCTTGCTTTTAACTACTTTACCAGCTTTATTTTTTTGTGGTTGTTCTACCGTTACCCGCCAATAACCAAAAAATTCATTAGGTAAGATTTTAACAAATTCATTTTCAACAAAATTGCCATAAAGTTTAGTAATAAAACCAATGCCTTTGCTCTCACCATTCTCCGGAATTTTTTTGCGTTTATTGCCTAAGGAGCGAGGCATCTTTTCCCAAAAGCGATTAAAATTTCGCGTACCTTTTGCCATCAAATTTTCATTTTTGGCACCAGTTGCATTAATGAGTTGAACTTTGCCTTTTCGATCTTTACTTTTATGGTTATTGAGAATCCAAATATAGGTGGAAATACCAGTGTTATAAAAAAGCTGATCTGGCAAGGCGATGATAGCTTCCAGCCAATCATTTTCTATTATCCATTTACGAATTTCGCTTTCACCACTTCCAGCTTGCCCTGTAAACAGCGGTGATCCGTTGAACACAATACCAATACGGCTCCCCCCGTCCGCTGCTATCTTCATTTTGGATAGCATGTGTTGTAAAAACAGCAAAGAACCATCATTGATGCGGGGCCAACCTGCTCCAAAACGACCGGCAAATCCTAAATTTAAATGTTCGTCTTTGATAATTTTGGCGGCTTTTTTCCAATCTACACCAAAAGGGGGATTGGAAAGCATATAATCAAATTTTTCATCCCTTAACCCATCAGCTGTAAAGGTATTACCAAATTTTATATTGGCTGGACTTTGCCCTTTGATTAACATATCTGATTTACAAATGGCATAGGATTCTGGATTAATTTCCTGCCCAAACACTTCTAATTTTGCATCAGGATTAAATGTGGCAAGATGTGCTTCCCCAATAGAGAGCATGCCACCTGTGCCGCATGCAGGATCGTAAAGTGTTTTAACAATACCTTTTTGTGTTAGCGCTTTATTATCTGCGTTGAATAACACATTAACCATCAACTTGATTACTTCTCTGGGAGTAAAATGTTCACCTGCAGTTTCATTGGATTGCTCTGCAAACCGGCGAATCAGATCTTCAAACAAATAGCCCATCTGCATGGTATCCATATTGGAAAGATCGATTTCGGCAAATTTTTTGACTACTCGAAATAAAAGATCTGCCCTGGGATCATCCATGCGCTCAATTTGATCTTCAAAACTAAAATATTCGATAATTTCACGAGCAGAGGCAGAATAGCCATTAATATGGTTTCGTAAATTCGCGGCAATATGATTTGGATCAGCTATTAATTTTGCAAAATCAAACTTACTGTGATTATGAAAATTAAATCCTGCAATTTTATTTAAAGTGAGATCTTTTGATCTATCCGCAAGCTTTTTAACTTTAGGTAAATAATCCAGCACTTTTTGCTTATTTGGCGCTAATACGCAATCTAGCCGGCGCAATACCGTCATTGGCAGAATAACCTTACCATAGTCAGATTGCTTATAATCTCCCCGCAGTAAGTCAGCCACGCTCCAAATTAAATTAGCTTTGTCTTTAAAATTCGTCATTCATTTTTCCATTTGTTGATTAATTCAGATTTGGGGGCATTTTATACCAAATAGTGTTATAAAGTCCCGTAAAATCCGGCATAATTACCTGAGTAATTTTTACGGGGTTTAAGGAAATGAAATGGTTAAACAATATTCACACAGGCAATTTTTCAGGTGTACCCCCGTACCTCCAATGAGTTTTTGGCAAGTTATTTCGATTCTAAAGGCATGGAATTGGGCATTAATTTTACAAATTTAGAGAAAAAGGGAAGATGGGGTTTTTCAAGAAGGGGTGTCAGACACGGTTTCATTTTATCCTCGCTACCACGCTTGTTTTGCAAGTGTGGAAGCAAAAGGGCAAAAAGGAAAATTGTGCGGGAGAAGCAAAAATCTCCATGCGACTGGAATCGAATTCACGTTGTAATTACTTGATTATCAAAGATTTTGTGATCTGGTGACTTTGCTGGTACTGCTATTGGTGCTACTAAAACACAAATTCACCCTTAATAAATTAAATTTCTACTTTGCTTAATGGTTTTTCACCAATACTATGAAGTAATGCTTTGTATTGATGTGGGTCAGTTTCTTCTATTCTTTTCATGATTTGCTTTGCTGCTGTGTTCATTTCTGGAACCTCAATGGGGGTGGCTCCTCTTTCTACCGCTCCAAGCATATGCGAATATTCGTTATTTATTCTGTCAATCAAGAAAGCAGGTATATTTTCTCCAAAAAACCTTTGATACTTTTCAATAGGTTTGGCATCATCAGGATATTTATAGTACAAATATATTTCAAGAAACTTTCTAGCATTGTTACCAAAATTACAAAAGCATGTGTAGTTGGCATCATCCACCTCAACAATATTTGAGCACTTACGAATCTGGTGAAACAGATAGTTAAATTCAGTGGCATATTTCTTAAGATACATAGGCATAAGTTTAATAGTAGAAGTTTTGTGATGTCTTTGAACCATAAAAAATTCTAGATCGTATTCCTGCATTTTGAAATTGTGATTTAAAAACTTTCCGGTAAGTCTTTTTAAGTATTTCAGAAAATGCAGGTTATGCGTAGAAATAAAAAGTTGTTTGAAATTTGCTCGGTCGACTATTTCAGCCCTCAAAAGGCTGTATGTGAAAAATATATGATTTCCATCAAAACTGGAAATAGGATCATCAATCCAAATAATTGGCTTTTCCCCCTTGGTGTTTATGTCTTCTAGCTTTGCTAAAAAATAACAAAAAGCTAACAAGTTGCACTCGCCTCCACTCAAATGGTATGCTTTTTTACCGTCTCTGATTACTGTAAATTCGATTCTCTTTCTATCTAATTCATTATCTTCGTGTATTTTTGCTTCTAAAGAAAGAAAGTTGTGTCCGAAGAAGTTATTTAGATATTCATTAACTTTGTCAGCGCCTTTTCCCTCGTCATTTAGCTGCTTCTTTTTAGAGGCAATTAATTTTTTTCTTTCTATAATAGAAGCGATTAAATTATTTTTTTTAGAGTTAAAATCGCCCTCTTTTGTTTTTAAGTTACTAATGTTGTTAATTTCGTCGGCATATTTAATTGTAGAAAGAAAGTCAAAAACTTCACTTAAAAGCAATTCATTTTTGGCATTCACCTTCTCATTGTCTAAATTATCTGTGAATTTATTAGACTTGAGGCGTATTCGTTCATAATCATCCAAAATTGTCGTAATCTCATTTGAAAAATCTTGTGGTTTATTAAATACTTTAGGATTTATCAAGTCATTTTTGCGATCATTAAGTTGTGTTAGCAGTGAATTTAAATTGGCTTCGTATTTTTTTGAGGTCTCTGTATACACCCCTGTTATTTTCTCAACTTTTTGGTGGAATGTTGCATAAAAAAGGTTTTTATTGACCGTAAATCCTGAGAAAAGCGTATTTCTCTCCTCATCGATGCTTTGTATAAGTTTGTTAATGTTTTTTTCTAGAATTTCAGACTCATCATCAAAATGTTTATCTAATTCATCCCATCTGTTTTTATCAATATTGTTGCCACAAAAGGCGCAACTTTTTCGTTCTTTGTTAAGTGAGTGACCCTCTTTTACCCATTTGTTTAAAATCGCATTTTTGACTAACTCATCAATCTTATCGGAAATTCCGATTTTTTGAGTTACCAAGATCCCTGTCTCTTCTAAAAAAGAGTTAAATTTCAAATTAATCGTTGGAAGGACGCCTATTGGTATTTTGATTTTTTCGTTAATTAGTTTTTCTTTTTCGGATTTATGTTCATTCGTTATGGGAACAAAGTCTTTCTTCGAGACAATTTCAATATCCCTTCTAAGTTTTGCAATATCATAGTTCTGGTCTCCAAATTTTTCTGATTGGTATCTAATGCCGATTTTTTTGTCGGTTGCCTTAGCAGTTAGTTGCTTATCTAAATTATTTTTAGCTGTTTGATGATCGGAGTTTATAGCTTCAAAGCTGGCAGTTATTATTTTTAGCTGAGCATATAACCCTGTTTCTTTTCCCTCTTCGTTGCATCCAATCTTATTTTCAAGCGCTTTTATTTCTGTTTCAATTTTATTATTGTTGTCTCCAAGTATGGCAAATGATTCTACGTTTTGATCTGGGTCGTTGATAAATTTCAGGTGGTCTCTGACAAAATCTTCGTTGAAAACCCGGATCTTTTTGTGGTGCGACTTAAGACAATTATGATCAATCTCATCGCCATTTTTAAAGGATATGCAGAAATCTGGATTTTCATATTTATCTGATAAAATGCCGGTCTCCATTGCCCGCAAAATTCTGGAAAGAGTTGTTTTGCCGGAATAGTTTCTACCATATAGAATATTAATATCTTTAAATTCCTGCACTTTCTCACTTTTGTCTTTAACCTCTTTGTCCCATTCAAAATTTTGAAACACAGCTAAATTTTTTATAGATTTAATTTTATTAATCACGTGATAATCCCTAATAATTTTTAACTTCTGGCATTCTTAGAAGGCTGGGTAAAATAGCGTTGCTAACCATTAAGGCTTATTTTAGAGCCTTCAGCCTTTCCATCGCGGTGTAATGCAACCACACAAAAACATTGTTTAAAATATCTACAAATTATCTCTTATTTTTGCATTTTCAGTAATAAAATTTACCGTTTGAAGGTTACTATAAATGCTAAAAAAATACTATAAAGTTCTACGAAATCCGGCATAATAAGGTTATTTATTCTCATGGATTCAAGGAGATGAGATGGCCAGACAGTATTCACACCGGCAGTTTTTCAGGCGTACCCCCAATGAGCTTTTGGCAAGCTATTTTGATTCCAAAGACGTGGGTTTGGGCATTAATTTTACAAAATTAAAGCAAAAAAGG
>Ga0114923_10002632_pt1 | contig 12112 bp, 13 predicted proteins | sample SumtaG_FD_89578 | JGI IMG/M metagenome (GOLD analysis project Ga0114923, IMG submission 89578) | Deep subsurface microbial communities from Indian Ocean to uncover new lineages of life (NeLLi) - Sumatra_00157 metaG | ecosystem: Environmental > Aquatic > Marine > Oceanic > Sediment | place: near... | reverse complement strand
GTACAATTTTTTCTAAGTCGTAACTAAATTCTAGTAAATGTTCTCTTTTTACATGGGGCATAATAACCGCCCTCACTAAATTGAAATTCAAGAATTTTCCTAACATCCATTTGTTGTTACGTAAAGACTTTTCAAGCTCACATATACTATCTCCACTTTCAGTAGTAATTCCAATTACGTTCATAATGGGGTCAACCGCTAGTTTTAAGCCATCAATTTCAGATATTCTTTGTGCTAAGAATTTCGTATTTTCCATACATTTTTTCACGATCTCCGTAAAACCTTTAACTCCCAAATGTTTAATAATTGCCCAAAATGCTATAATCGGACTTCCGGGTCTAGTACCCACTATGTGAAAATGTCGAAAATTCCCACCTGCTAAATAAGGTATATCAAATCCTGTTTTTTTTAAAATTGAAGCGTCTTTGACGAAAAACCCCCCTGAAGGTATGATTCCTAAACCCATTTTGTGTGCATCTGCTGTAATTGAATCTACGCTTTTTAAAGAAAAATCCCAAGCTGGAACTGAATAACCCAGTTCTTTTAGAAAAGGTAACACGAATCCTCCAAACGCAGCATCTACGTGAAAAAAAATGTCTCTTCCTTCAATAATCTCCCCAATTTTTTCAATCGGGTCAACTAAACCTAAGGACGTCGTTCCAGCAACTCCAACAACGGCGCAAGTTTTATCGTTAACCAGAGATTCTAAATGATTTAAATCTAATTGAAAATTATCGTGGAGATTCACTTTTTTCAGTTTTAGATTGAGTAAATCTGCCGCTTTATCAAAAGATACATGAGCTGAACATGGGAGTACGACTTCCGGTTTCTTAATATTTGGACGTAAGTTTCTAGCAATCCTCATCGCTATTAAATTTGCCTCAGATCCCCCCGTTGTAAACGTACCAATAACATTACTATTACCAAATAATCCGCCTATTTCGCTTATAAGTTCTTTTTCTAATTCAGCCGTGCCCAAAAATAATCCAGGATCTCCTAAATTTTTTGATATATACTTTTCATGTATTTCTTTAGCGATATTTAAGGGTTCTGAGCACATAGAACCTAAAATTGAGCCGGACTCGTAAGATAAATCCTTATTTAGTTTTTTTTCCAGCAGTTCAAATATTTTTTGTTTTTCTATACCTTCATTCCTCATTCTAATAGGCTATATTTATTTTTTTAATAATGTTTCTCTCATACTTTAAAAATAAAAAGGTTAAAAGAATTAAAATTTTGCAATAATAGAGATGTGAATTCTGATGAAATTAAAACAAAATAATTGGATTTACTTGAACCTTTTAGAATCTCTCGTCGAATATTTTTTAATTACAGCTTCTAATTCGGAATTAATGTCAATTTTATAGAAATTAGCGAGACAAACTAGAGCAAACATGACATCTGCGATTTCTTCCCCTAAATTAGTCGAAGTTTTATCAAGTTTTTTAGGTTTAAAACCTTCTAAATGGTTTACTTCTTTTGCAACTTCACCAATTTCTTCTACGATCGCACTAAGCATAGATAGTGGCGGCCAATATCCTCCGTGATGAGCGATCCAATCGTTTATTTTCTTTTGAATTTCTTTTAATGACATGTCTTTATTCATAATATAAATAGTAATTAAAAGTATATAAAAAAATCAAAATAAACTACTTAATTAGATGTTCTCGTTTTCTCGCTTCCCACTCTGCTTTCTTACCAGGGTTATACCTATCTACTTCGCTATAGTACCCCGTAATTCTCGAGTATATTTTTACATCGTTGGAATGGCACTGAGGACAAGTGAAACTTCCACCGCGAAACATTTTTCTACAATGAGGACAATACGTAAAATCTGGGGTATAAGCAAAATAAGCAGTATTTGTATTAAGGCAGATTTTTTTAGTAAGTTCCCATAAACCATTTATGTCTGGTTTTTGTTCTCCAAGCCAAATATGGGTTATAACACCACCGTTAACAATAGGATGATAATCTGCCTGTAATTGAATTCTTTTTGACAATGGTATGTCAGCGTCGTAACGGATATGATCTGAATTCGTATAATAAGCAGAGACTCCACTTGATTGAGGAATCGCTTTTTTGGGAAAATGTTTTAAATCTAGTTTAGCAAAACGATTACTTGACGATTCTGCTGGTTGTTGCCATAAAGAATACGAAATTCCATCTTTTTCTGACATAGAGTTACACTTAGCGACCATGTATTCCAATATTCTTTTACCTAATTCGTAAGCAGTAGTGTTTTCGTGCAATTCAAAACCGGTGAGACTTTTTACGGCCTCATTTAAGCCAGTATAGCCTATGGAGAGATTTTGGTTTTTTAGGTCAAAAATCGGTTGCCCATCAATTGTTCCGCTACACAAGGGCAAGTGGCCAGACTTTAGACGTTTCTCAATTAATTTCCATTTTTTAATCAGTATTCTCGCTGAAAGCTCCATATTTTGTTCTAAAACCGTTAAATACTCGTCTTCGTTCTTAGAAGTGTACGCGTAGCGAGGTAAATTTAGGCTTACGCTTTGAAGTGAGCCGATGGACACGTAATTTTCCCATACATTAGCAGATTTTCTCTCATTAGGGTCTAACGTGCACTTCTCTATTATTTGGTTTCCGCTTAGAAATTTTCGGCAACATTGGCTATGAATTTCGTCTGGCATCCACTCGGGACACATGTTTAGAAAATAAGGAGTACCCATTTTTACAACTTCTTCCATCAATTTTATGTACGACGGTTCAAATTCTTTAAGCCACTCTTTTTTAATTTTCACCTCATGTTTTGGGAACGCAAATAACTTTCCATCGTAGTCTCCAAGGATATATACGTCCGTAATGGCGTCAAAAAGTTTAAGACATTCATTCTTATAGTCTCCATATCGCCCATTAAGCTTTCCATGGGGACCTACTGCAGGAATGTCTAACAAACCTTCAGGGACGGTCGGAGTGCACGAGATAGATGTAAAGGGAACTTGACCACCTCTTGCCGCAAAAATTTGGTTTGTTTCATAAATTAAACATTGCATTGATTGCTCGATTTCCCTTTGGGTAAGTCCTTTTGCGTAGGGCGCAAGAAATGTCGTTACGTAATCGTATCCCTGGCCTCCACTATATTCTCCTTGAATCGTTCCTAACCACTTTGCCAAGTGAGTCACAGCTACTCTCAAACTACCAGCAGGACCTGACCTGCTACAATGTGCCCAACTATTCACGGGAGGAAGTCCGTGTTCGAGAATCATGCGAGGGTCCCATTCCATGCAAAATGGGCGCAAGTCAAAATACCTTAGCATGTGGACGTGCAAATTACCGTACAAATGAGCGTGAGCTTCTTCTGAGTTTAATATTCTTAATAGAGCGTATTCGTCTGAGATTCTATTGGCAGCCCAGTGATGTATGCTTTCTGGATTCATGTCTTGATTAGCATTTTCTTTTACACCCTTTTCTAATATAGATTCGTAATCCATTAATGGCATCCCTATTCGGGTATAAAGTTTTCTTTCGTCTTCGTAATGCTGTTCGGATAAAATTGAACATACGATTTCTCTTATGTGTGGACCTGAGAGAAAACTAATGCTGGAAGATATTATCCTTCTTACCACTAGTTCAGTAATTTGACCGGCAGATTTTTGATCTAAACTGGTTTCCTTCACAATACTTTGTTTTATCTTTAATGGGTCAAATGGTACGACATCACCTTCTGTTCGTGAGACATTTGGCAACAAATTCTTTAGAAAACCATTCTCGAGACCTTTTTCTTCTTTCCTCGTTTCAGATTCGGGAGTCAATATCATATTAATCAATTTTTTTTTTAGTTTATTATTCCAAAGGAAGTGGTTAAAGTATTTGATTGAGATTTAAAGTCTAAATTTTTTGTCGGCGCTATGAACCGAAACAATATTCTTAACCAAATTTTATTATCGTTAATACTTTGCATCTTTTGATATAAAAATGTATTTTTTTTTCCGTTATAAAGTTAATTGATTAATAGTTTATTCAATACTTAAATTATCAGCAAGATTATTCACCGAAAAAACGCTATTTCTTTCGAAAATTCCATTCAGGTACTTATTATTTTCGATATTTCACGCAATATATTAAAATTGTCGTCTTTCCCGATTTTGTAATTTTTAATAGAACTCTCCTAAATTTAATAACTATTAACTACGATACCTTATAAAGAAAAATTAGATGAAAATTAAATAAAAAGCGTGCTTGATATGACCAAAAAAACAGTAAATAAAAATTCTGTTAAACCCATTGAAATGCTACCAGGAATTTATAGGAAAACGTTAGTGTATAATAATAACATAATGTTATGCCATTTTTCGTTGAACAAAAATTCACGTGTACCTTTACACTCTCACAAGGAACATCAAATAGGTTACGTGATAACAGGAAAGCTGCAATTTGAAACTGTAAAAGGAAAATATTCAGTAGAAGCTGGTGATAGTTACATTTTTGAATCAAATGAGAAACATGGAGCAATTATATTAGAAGATTCAGAGGTTATAGATATTTTTAGCCCTGCAAGAGATGATTACAAGTAGATGTGTTTTCAATAGTATTAGGTAACTACCATTGGTAAGCAGCAACAACGAAAATTGCAAGAACGCAAAATAGAAATTCTCCTTTCAACCAATCAACAAACAATTACTTTTTTTGATCTCTATTTTTTTTAATTCTCGTTGCCAGCGCAAAACTTATTGCACCATTGGTTCCCGAGAAAACGATCGCGCTAAAAGTTGGTGCGGTTAGTTCCAGTTCAATTAACCCGAGCATAAAGTCAAAAACTAAAAATACTCCTAAAATCACGAGCGTTATTAGGAAAAAAATCCAACCCGAAAAATAAATTATTCTTTCAAATTTAAGATCTTCTTCTAACAAGCTGCTGCTAGATCTCGTTACTTTTTTTTTAACCTTTGACATATTGTTTTATCCTTAATGGTGATAAGAAATGGAATGGTTTATGATTCTTAATACTTTTTTTTTTCCTAGAGCGTCAATTGCGAAATTTATGGTTTGTTTTTTAAGTATATGATGGCTTTAGCAATGTCTCCGTCGCAATCTATTAAAGCCGAATTAGCCTCTTCTTTAGGTACATTAGCTTGAGCGGCCACTAACATGACATCATTTTCGGTAATAGTAGTTTTAGAAACGATCTCTTCCTTTGGATCTAAATTTTCAACATCCACTCTCTCTCCAATTGCAAATTCATCTGAGGAATATTCTTCTGCGTCACCAATGATTTGATACATTTCCTGACCCATCTGCTTCATTAGAATCACCTCTGGCTGTTCAATTACTAGCGTTTTATCTGGACCTTCGATTATTACTCGCGTTGCGTCGATCTGATCCATATCAATTCCTTGTTGTTGCATTCGACGACGCATCTGCCTGGAACCATATTGCTGACCTTCTCTCTTCTTAGTTGCTTGGGGGCGAGAAGGTCTGCTTTTTTCTTTTTTTTGCATCTCTTTTGGCAATTTAACCATTTTTTCTACCATCTACAATTGTTCTGTTATCATTATATAAAGTAAATTTATAATTTAGATTTACTTATTCCTTTTCTAATTTTTACTGCAATTCCCGTTTGGAAACTCCCTACATATGGGACGGGGATCATTAATTTACCAATTGCTAATAATTCGTCTCTTTGATTAACTACAATAACCTCATCGTTGGATCTTAATAAATCGTCAATATCTACCACATGCTTACAAAAAACATTTCGACCTTTTCTAATAAACTCTGAGATTTCGTTTAAGACTACTACCCTAAGTTTAGGTAAAGGCGTGTTATTGATTATTCTTTCTGCTGATAATAAGCTAAGTGTGAAAAATCCATTCGTAGGTCGTAAATTAAGCAATAAATTTTTATCGTGGTACACATGCTTTATTTTCCCCGTGTTTCTGGAAAAAATAATTTGAATCTCGCTTTCGTTCTCAAACAAAATATCAGTTATTTCTTGCCCAAATTGGTAATCACAAATTCCTTTAACTTTTCTAAGAGCTAAATTGAATTTAGTATCCATATTGAAAAATTGACGTAAGATTTAACGAAAAATAAGGTTAGAGGTAATAAATATCTTATGCTAAAAATTGTTAAGTGTAGAGCCTCGACTGAACCGCATTTTCTTTCATCTTCCTCATTACTTTATTTACGGCTTCTATAAAATCGTCATAAATTATTTTTTCTGCGTCCTTTCTTATTGCGAACATTCCAGCTTCAGTACAAATAGCTTTAATATCTGCTCCTGTAGCACCCTCGGTTAAATCGACTAAATTCTTAAATTTAACCTCACCTTCAATGCTTAGATTTCTTGAGTGGATACTAAAGATTGATTCTCTTGCTTTTTCATCAGGAATAGGAAAATCTATCATACGATCAAATCTCCCTGGCCTTAATAAAGCAGGGTCTAAAATATCAATTCGATTAGTTGCGCCAATTATTTTCACATCTCCACGCTCCTCAAATCCATCTAATTCGCTAAGTAGTTGCATTAACGTTCATTGGACTTCTCGATCTCCAGATGTCGCAATTTTTAACCTTTGTGACCCGATGGCGTCTAATTCGTCAATAAATAGAATTGTAGGAGCTTTTTGTTTAGCTAAGTTAAAGATTTCTCTTACTAAACGAGCACCCTCACCAATAAACTTTTGTACTAATTCCGAGCCTATAATTCTAATGAAAGTCGCACTTGTTTCGTGTGCGACCGCTTTTGCTACTAATGTTTTCCCAGTTCCAGGTGGACCGTACAGTAATACTCCTCTTGGGGGATCGATTCCTATTTTTTTAAATAGCTCTGGTTTTAATAGCGGTAACTCAACGGTTTCGCGAACTTCCATAATTTGATCGTCAAGTCCACCTACATCCTCGTACGATATATCAGGGATTTCGTCGATAACTTCCATACCTTTAACAAATGGGTCTAATTTTGTAGGTAAGATTTCCATTATAGCAAATGTTCTCTGATTTAATGCTACTCTCAATCCAGGAGATAAACTCTCGTTTTTTACCTTCCTACTGGGGTTAACGACAAAACTCGGTCCGGTAGAGCTTTTTACGATTACCTTTCCTGAATCTTCTAGCAGATCTATTACAGTAGCTGACACTAATGGTGGTTCTCTTAATCTATCTATCTCGTTTCGCAAGCTACTTAACTCTTGTTCTAACCTTAAACGTTCGGCATCAAGTAATTGTTTTTCAGTTTCTAAATTTCTTAACCGCTTCTCCAGATGTCTTGTATACGTAATTAAATATTCTTCATCTTTTGTTTCTTCCTTTTTTCTCCTCTCTTTAGTCGTCGTCAAGTTATCAAATCCCCACTTTAAAGTTTTATATTGTTAAGATGCTACTTAAATTAATAATAACAATGTAGTCATATAAATTTAAGGTAATACACTACTATCAGAAAGGAAATGAGTTTTAAAAAATTTTTGTATTATAAATTATAACGAGCGTTGTCTAAAAACCGAAAATTATAAGAGTTCTCTTTCCCAATCATTAATTATAATTCCGTTCCTTGAAAATTAATGATTGCATAGTTATTTTATGTCGAAAAATACGCCGAATCAATTTGAGAAGGATTGCCCTATATGTGAAGGAAAAATATGGGGAAGAGGACAAAAAGTCTTAATAGAAGGGGCAAAAATCACGGTATGTCAAAGTTGTGCCCAGTACGGAGTAAAAATAAAAAACATTCATAGACCTACCAATAAAGTCAAGTCGAATTATGCTAAACATAAATCTCAAGTTAAGAAAAAAGCGTATAGTAGAGAAATTGGCGATGAATTAGAAATTGTATCTGATTATGTTAGTAAGATTAGAAATGTTCGAACCTCCCGTGGATTAAATCAAGATCAATTCGCTCAAAAATTAAATGAGAAACCATCGCTACTTCGGAGAATTGAAACAGGAAAAGTTGTACCGACTATTAAACTAGCCAAGAAAATCGAACAAGTGTACGAAATTACTCTTATCAAGAAAATAGACGAAATTGAACCCAGCATCACACCGGAAAAGTATATGAAGAAATCTAGTAGTTCTTCTCTCGGGGATATTGCGGTTGTGAAAAAAAGAAAAAAGTAACAATTTAATCGCTTCAAAATTCTAGTAAAATCGGTAAAAGCGTGTTAATTAGTGTTAAACTTAGAACATCGTTTTATGATGAAGAAATTAAATCCAGAGTTTTCTTAAAAAAAAATCTGTTCAATCAGCCCGATAAATCAACTTTTTCAATTAAAACAATTTTTTCTTTTAGGAATTGAATTAATTCTTGATTTTCTTGAGCTTCTAAGGGCTACTACAATTACCGCACTTAAAATTCAATTCAAAAGCTGTGTCAAAGTTATATTTTAAATTCGAATCTTGACAATTCTTGCACACAAAAAAGTAATTGTTTTCTTCGAACTTTAACCGTTCCCTTAGCTTTGATTCAATTACACTCTTCTTTTCCATTAATATTTCTTCAAATAAGTCAAATTCGTGCCACCAATAGTAGATAAACCAACCTGTAGATTTATCGCGTATCCTCCTAAATTGGGCAAGTTTCCCACTATATAGCTTGTAGAGCGTTTTACGAACTGTGTTTAATTTTAAGACTTCTACACCGTTTTCTTCAAAAACGATGGGTGGATCTGAATCTTTTATGCTTTCTTTAATATTTTCCGTAATTCCTTCATCTGTGATGTCTTTTTCTTCGGAATTCAATAATTCTATCCCAACCTCGATAGCGATATCTCCAGCTATAACGAATAAATAGGATCTTAATAATGGGCTTAATTCCTTCATTTTAGTGTGTTTCCTATGATTTCACTGTTTATTACAAATTACAGTCTTTCATAAAAGTTAAATTTTGTGAAATGTGTGAAAAAGACCTGGAGTGTTATTCCATTATACAACAATAGTATATTGTTTCTCGATAATGTCACCATCAACTTCAACTGACCGAGTCATTTTGCCCTTTCTTATCGCCATGATCCTTACCATTCGAGAATCTTTTACATTTGATGGAAGCACGATCTGGTCGATTTTATAATTGTTAAGTATTATAAGTGACTTCCAATTATTAGGAAGTTCTGATTTAAAATCAGAAACTGCTAAATCTAAAACCAATTCTACGTTAGCGTCTGTATTAGCAATCATTCCCGAGCAAAACTGTATTCTTTTGCTTACATCGTCGTCTTCTACCTTTTTTTTGGAAGGTTGAGGAATGTTTTTTTTCGTTGTAACTTTACAAGTTGCACTTCTATTATACGATAAAAGCAAATAACAATTCATGCGAAATGCTTCAATAACTTGGAGTAACAAAACCTTATTTATTTGATCGACGATATCTGCTTTAAAATTTTTTGTTTTGCCCGTAGATTTTTTCAAAACCCAATTTAAACCGAAATCTGATATGTCATGTGTAATATCGGAGCTGGTAATCAATTTTCCACTAATATCGAAGTTCTCCGTAGAGCTAGAAATTGTGTTCGTAACCGTTTCCAAAATTAAATCTTCGTACTCATGAGCACCTTTCATGGTTATTTTTGCCTTGGTTTTTGAGATTTTTAAAGCAGGACCAATGAATATCCCCTTAGAATACCTGACAAAATGGCGATGGATGTTCAAGTGCTGAGCAAAAGGATCTTCCAAAACGGGATTTTTAACGAGTTCGCTTAGATAGTGCATTTTTAAATCAACGATTTATTTCTTTATTAATATAAATCTAAATATAATAATATAATTAGTATACATCTTCAAATTTGAATTTTTACAATAGGTAGTGAATAAAATCAAAACGCCAGACAATGTAACACTAAGTATTGTTAAGTATTTACAAACAACTTTAAAAGGAGATTTAATTAGCATCTTTGGCATTGGTAGCTATTTTGATAAAAATCTGCCATCCGATTGGAGAACTACTGATATTGATGTAATAGTAGTAGTACCAACATTAGATAAAATTACGAAACTCGACTGGACGGATGTTCGTTACGAGATTAGAAAATTTGACACTCATAATGTATGGATAGGATACAATACTATTCTTGGACTACAAACAAAGAAGAATTTTTCTCAGGAATCCTTCGCTAATTATGAATGGAGCTTAATGGATTTAAAATATCGAGAAAATTCCCAACTTTTATACGGAAAAGATATTAGGGAGCAGGTTCCAAATCCGATTAATTTAGATTTTGATTATGACGATATATTAGCTAGGTGCCTTTATCATCTCGACAAAAGTCTTAAAACCAGTCAAATTCAGCAAAATTCTACACTAGCTATGAGAGAATTTACAAAAGCAGTATTTAAATTTGGATTTTATTTGTGCCTTTTCTTCGGCGAAAAGTATTATCTTACTTCAGTTCATAATATTTCATTACAACTTGAAAAATTGGTATTGGATAGCATTTTACATGAAAATATACTTAATTTTATGGCTGAATCCAAATTATATAGGAGAACAAATAAATTTTCTAAAAAATTCGAAATTCTTAGAAGAAATTTCATATTATTTACGCTTTCTTTACTCAGGAGTGGAAGTCTTCATAGAACATATAAATTTCATGCGTTGCTGATCTTTCTTGAAAAAAAGTTTAACGGAATGCCTCACCTTATCTCTTACCTAAAGAAGGCAAAAAACATATTTTATTCTACTAAAAATCAATAACTTATTAATTTATCTTCCCTTCGTTGACACTTTTAAATTCAGATTGATAAAGTTAAATAAAAATAAATTATAAGATCTTACTCAACCTATAATAAAAATAATACGATAATAAATGATATTTATATTCCTTCAAGTCAACGGATTTCAAGCTCCTTCGTTTGTTTTATGGATATTAGCTTGGATTTTTCTCATAATTGGATTAATAGCTTTAACGACATTAGTCGTCTATACTAGATACGGCAGAGAGATATCTATTAAACTCTCTATTATATCAATAGGTAGTTCAGCGGTATTGTTAGGCTTTTCTCTCCACTTCTTTCTAATTACATTCGGACTGTAATCCTACTTCGCTTAGTTGAAGATTGAGCTTCTTCTGATCTTATTACGTTTTTAAATAAGGTATTGATGTAATTCCTATTTCTTAAAAACCAATATTTTTTTTAAAAAATATTTATAAAAGAAGGAGAATATGTTTTTCTTAATTTAAAAATTATACATACTTAAATACATAAATGGAGAGTTAATAATGTTATTTCAGCTAGATAGTACTTTAATGTTCGTTCTATGGTTAATTTTAGCAACCGTCATTGTCGCATTAATCCTTTACATCTCGGTATTACTTATAGCATCAAAAACTAAAGCTTCTGATAAAAAATTTATCGTAGTCATCTTAGCCATTATCTTTGTTTTGATAATACCAATAATTCTAGGTGCTATAAACCAAGTGCTAGGAGTAGTAGGTAGCCTAGTAGCTTTTAGTGGTTCAAACTATTTAACCCAGTTAACACCAATCATTGGATTTCTAATAATTTTAGTATTAACAAAATTGCTCATCAGTATATCGTGGGATCAAGCTGTATGGATATCTCTTTTGACACTGTTTTTCTTGTTCCTTCTCTATACTATGATACCAGAGCTTTATAGTTTCTTAGGCTTTGGACTTTAATTTTTTTTTTTTTAATTTTTTACAATAATAATTAAAGCTTCTATTTTCAAATGATAGAATAAAAAAAGAAAACTTACTTAAATTTTTTCTTTCAACTTGAGCCTTGGAGCTAATCCAAGAGACATCATTTCTTGGAGAAGTAGTTTGAACGCATAAGAGCATACGACCTTAGAAATTATCGTTCCTTCCCCACACACTGGACAATATCTCTTATCTCTGTTCCTATCGTAAACAGCAAGGAGCCCACACTTCTCACAAACTAAGACAACAGTTCTATCAGATTCATCAAGAAGCCTCTCTTTTAATAACAAAGCAGATCCATGCCCTACTAAGCAATCTCTTTCCATTTCACCAAACCTTAATCCACCCTCTCTTGCTCTGCCTTCCGTTGGTTGCCTTGTTAAGATTTGAACTGGACCTCTCGCCCTAGCGTGGAGTTTATCAGCAACAAGGTGATGTAGTTTCTGGTAGTAAATTGGAGCGCAATAGATACCCGCTTCGTATTGTTTACCTGTAATTCC
>Ga0114923_10002631_pt1 | contig 12112 bp, 19 predicted proteins | sample SumtaG_FD_89578 | JGI IMG/M metagenome (GOLD analysis project Ga0114923, IMG submission 89578) | Deep subsurface microbial communities from Indian Ocean to uncover new lineages of life (NeLLi) - Sumatra_00157 metaG | ecosystem: Environmental > Aquatic > Marine > Oceanic > Sediment | place: near... | reverse complement strand
AGGAAATTAGATTTTAAATTGTTTTAGAATTGTTTCTAAATCATCCATAGTTATTTGATATACCGAATTCTTAATATTATTTCTCTTATTAATAAATGTGTCAATTTGCTTAATTATTTGATTATAATCTCTGCGTTGTCCGGTTGCTAAGTGTTTGACAAATAAATCAAATACAGTTTTTAGTGTATATGTGTCTAATCTTTCTTTCTCTAATACTAATTTCTGAAATCTCTGCATAAAATTAAATATATGTATGATTGAAACACCTATTCAATTAATTCTACTTCAAAATTAATATCGAAATCAGTTGCTCCGGTTCTAAATTTTCTAATGCTTACTTTTTTATCTTTCAATGGATTAAAAGCTTTTAAATAATTCATTAGTGTCATAGATAAAGTACTATATTCTTTTTCTGTATTATTAACTAAATTAATAACATCAAAAACATAGTTATCTACTGTTTTTTGTTTTCCGGTGCTTTTGTCTATAATATCTACAGTTTCTTGGTTTCCATTATTTAAGAATTGTATTCTAATTGTTTCATTTACCTTAAGAATTAAAGCATTTGATTTCTCTATTTTATTCCAATCTATTTTTGGCATATTTTTCACTTCTGTTTTGACTAATTAGTTTATCTAATTAGTTTTCAAACATTTTCAAGATAAAAAAATAAAAAATTAAAGATTAAATTTTATTTTGGTTTAAAATTCAAATGATTCTATTTCTTTCTTAGATTTAGAAAATTTTGAAGCCATTTCTAAAGTTGCATTATTAATTCTTTCACATATTTTATCTACTTGCTCTTGAGTATATTCATAATTACTCCTATTACTACAATTTGCAAGAATTCTAAGAGATTTTAAAACTTTTTCTACTCTTGGTTTTGCAAGTCTAAGAAATATATCGGTTTTAGATTCTTTAGCTTTTGGTTTACTTGGTTTTGCCGGTTGTTTATTATCTTTTTTCGGTGTAGGCATAATTTTTCACTTCTTACTTTTCACTAATCAGTTTATCTGAATAGCTCAAAAAAGTAATTCTTAATTAGAATTAAAGTATTTCTGGCTCTGTGTATTTTAAAATTCGAATTAAGGGATTAGAGTTATTACTTTTATAGAATTTGACATAAATTATTCTTTTTTCAATATCCATTTCTATTTCAATATCCCTTCTTTCTGCACTTGAAAATATCATTATTGTTTTCTACTCCCTACAGCTCTTTTATGACTTTCTATGTCGTATTTATTAATGGATTTTGCAAGTTTAAGATTAAATATCATTGAATCAGTGTATTCAATAGCATATTTTTTATGATTAATAAAAACTTTAGAACCTTTATTTTTAATAAATTTCTTATGAATTCTATTGCATATTGAACAAAAGTATTTTTCTGTAAACTCATTAATTAAATCTTTTGTTAAATCATCGTGCTTAACATCATAATTAACAACTTGAGAGCTTAGGTTTCCATCTTGGTCAAATTTTATGCTTTTCATTTTTATCATTTTATTTTTTGTATTATAATATTAGAATTCAATTTTATTTAAATACTTTTACATTTTAACATTTATTCTTTTAATTCATATTTATATTTTAAAATATGCTTCTCATGCATATTTATATCTAAAATATGTTTTATGAGCATTTCTGAGAGTTTTTAAATAAAGCAGGACTATAAAAAATATGACTAAAAAATATAAAGATTATTCTGCTCTGAAAGAAAGTTCTAAACAAAAAATTGCTTCTACATTAGAGAGATTGGATAAAGCAGGAATTACAGTTAAACAATCTAAAGCAATGTCGGACACAGATTTAAAAAATGCTCTTGGAATTACAAAAATGAAAAAAGCTTCTTTAGTAGGATTAAGAAAAAATATTAAACAGATTGGTCTTTCTCAAGAAAGAAGGAAGGAATCTGCTAATATAGTTGTTGCAAAATATAAAGCATTTGGATTTAAGGGAGCAAAATTAAAACAATTAGAAAAAGATTTAACTAAAGTTGCCGGAAGTAGTTTTATATCCATTTCTGAAGAACTTCAGAAACTTGGATATGAGAAATATGAATCTTATGACCAAGCAGAATTCTTGTTAAAAATACCGAAAGATAAATATGATACAATCCCTATTGAACAGCAAGACATCCTTAGAGATTTTGGAACTTAATAACATTATTGAGCCAATTTCTCAACCAATTAAGATTTGGAAGGAAAAAGAAAGAAGGGATTGGTGTAAACTTAATGGTTATTTGTATCCAATGGAAAAAAAGAAGGAATTTGTACTTAATAGTGGAAACGATAAACTTTATGTTAAGGTAAGGACGCAAGTTATTAAATCAGTGAATAAATGTGAAAAGATATTAGCTTATGACACAGAAACCTATAAAGGTAAGTGTAAATTAATTAGTAGGGATAATGGAAAAGACATATATAATCCTTCATTTAAGCAATGTCTTGATTTTCTTTATTATTTAGCTAATAAGAGTAATGTATATAGATTTTTCTTTAATATAGATTTTGATGTTAATGCTATTCTTAAGCTATGGAGTAGTAATATTAATGTAATAAAGAAAAGGATATTAAGAAAAATTGATTGGCTCTCAAAAGGAATTTCTATAATCTATAAAGATTATAAATTGACATGGATTAAAGGAAGGATGTTTACTATTCAGAATGTTAAGAGAAAAAAGAGAGTTATTTTTACAGATATTAACGTTTTCTTTCATAAAGGATTAAATGAAATCTCTAAAAAATACCTAAAGAAAGCAAAAATAGGTAATATTGATGGAAATAAACTTAATACTTCATTAGATTATTGGAAAAAACATTTAAAAGAAATTAAGAAATATTGTACTGTAGATTGTAAATTGACTAAGAAAGTTGCTAAATTACTTATAGACACTATAAAAAAAAAATGTAAAAATTTATCATTACCAAAATATTTAGTTAGTTTTGCTTCCTTATCAAAACAATATTTTAGAAAGAATTGCTTTATTCCTAATTTATCTCAAGTACCGCAAAAAATACTTCAAATAGCTTATGATTCTTATTTTGGCGGAAGGTTCGATACATTAAAACGTGGTTTCTTTAATAAACTTTATCTTAATGATATTGTTTCTCAATATCCTTCATTTATTAAGTATTTATATCAGTTAAGGAATGGATTATGGAAAATATGCGAAAAACCTATAATTATTCCTAAATATGATAAGACAAAAAGAGATTCTGAACAATGTTTCGGATTTTTTTTAGTTGAGTTAAATATTCCTTCAGATGTTATAATTCCTTCAATTGCAATGAAAGATAATGGTATTAATATTTTTCCATGTGGATATATAAAAAGATGGATGACTTGGTATGACATAGATTTAATGAGAGAATATATAATTAAAGTACATAAAGGATATATATTTGAAATTGCTCCATGTAATTATAGACCATTTGAGAAAGCTATAGATGATTTATTTGAAAGTAAACAGAAAGTTAAAGGTATATCAGATTTAGAGTATGAAATTTATAAGCTTACTATGAATGCGGTTTATGGTTGTTTTATTGAAACTCATTTTAGAGAATTTGTTGAGAAACCAAAAGAATTAGGTTTACCTTATACTATAAGAAAAGAATTACATGTCGGAGTAATGTTTAATCCGGTTTATGCTTCTCAAATTACTGCTTTTGGTCGTTGGAGTGTTATTAAAGATATTCCTATAGAAGTTCATAAGAATGTAGTTGCTATTCATACAGATTCTATTATTACAGATAAACCTATGAATAAATATCTTGATATTGGATTAGAACTTGGTCAATGGAATTTAGAAAAAGAAGGAATAGGAGTTTCATTAACAACCGGAATGTATGGAATTTATGAAATAATACATCCTATTTTACCAATCTTACCAAGTATGTATAAGAATAAAAGTTTAACAAAAACTCGTGGAATTCCTAAGAAATATATAGGTACTTGGTTTAATTTCTTTAAGAAACATTCAAAAGAAAAGAGCATAGAATTTGAAATTCCACACATGAAAAAAATAAGAGAAGCTTTAGTTCAAGATAAAGATTTGGAAAAAGTAAACACTATTGTAGATTATAAGAGAAGGGTACATTGTACATATAATAATAAGAGAAGTTGGTTTAAAGATTTCAAGAATTTTGGTCAATTATTAACAACTAATCATAAATCCCTTCCGCATGTCTTATATAAAGATGATTCTATGATTTATAGTAATGAAAATTGTTCTAAATATAGATGGAACGAATCAAAACCATTTTATAAAGTAAGATTAAATAAAGGTAAAATAATTAGATTAAAGTTAAATAAAAATACAGATTTGTATGAACAAATTAAAGATATAAGATTATATAATGATTTTAAGGATACAATTTTAAAAGAATCTATTCCATTAAAGAGTAAAAATTTGATTCTAAATAACCTTAAAAATAGGTTAAAAATTAAAGATTAGTAATTACCTAATAACCAACATTCTATTTTATCTATGATTTTCCAAAATATAATTTTTAATAACATTATTCTTTCTTTTTAGCTGTTTTAATTATAGCTTCTAATAAATCTTTAAATTCTCTTTTAATATATGATTTTATATCGTCAAAATTAAAATCATTATGGATATTAAAGGCTTCATAAATAGTAAATATATGCGTATCTTTAACAGAATCATCATATTGAATTCTTTCCATAAACTCTAAACCTATACTAAAAACTTTATTATTGTTTGACATTATGGTTTTCCAAATAAAGCTTTATAATAATCTAATGTATGATACATCTCATCTTGATAAATTTTATAGCAATGCTTAAGATAATTATCTTTCACATTATAATGAAAGAATTCAAATTTACGTAAATTCTCATATTTTTCTTGGTCTATATAAGCTCTCATTGCTTCTAAATCATGCTTAGAACTTACTTCATAAGAAATAATATGCTGTGCTTGAGAAAAAAATTCTGTATGTATGTGTTGAGTTCTCTGAGCAATTCCAATAAATCCGACATCTTGTTTCCTTCCACGAGTAATTAAAATTCCGATATGATGGCACATATCAATAAGTTTTCTTGAGCTTTTAGGTAATACTGAACCTAATTCTTCAATTGCTAACATACAGTTTCCACGTTTATATAAATTCTGTGCAAGAAATTCTGCTATAATTTGCGGGTCTTGTATATTAACAGATTTACCAAATTGTTTATCTTTATAATTAATTTCTGTTATTCTGAAAACTCCTTTTTTCTGTGTCATTAATGTCTTGAAATCTAATATAGGATAATGTGTATATGCTCCTTCAGGGTCTAAAAGAACAATAAAAGTTTTCTTACCTAAAAATGTTAATAAAGTGTCAGCAAAAACACTCTTACCCGTACCGGTACGACCAACAATCATAGTTCTTTCATGTGTTAATATACTATTCTTAGTAAATTTACTCCTATTAATAAATTTCATTTTTAATTATTCACTTCCTTTCTCTTTTTGAATATCCTTCCAAGATTTATATTGTTTGTATCTATTATAAAACATTTTAAATAAATGTTTTGCTAAAGCAATTCCTTTTACTACATTTTTTAACCAATCAACTTTCTTAGTTGCTTTTGTTATTTCGGTTATTTTATCAAGAGAATCTTTAGGAAGTAATTTAATAAGTAAGGTTAATAATTTCTGAATTTCTACTTCTGTAATTGGAGTAATACCCTTATTCTCTAAACCATCATTAAGAAATAACTCTATAGGAATAAATAATGAGCCGACTAACTCAGAGCTTACTTCATTTAAAAATTCGGAAGTTTCCATAATTTCTATTTCTTGAGATTTAAGAATTTTTTCTTGAGATTTTTGTTCATTTGCTTTTTCAATAAAAATATCTTTTTCGGCATTTTTTTCTTTTTTTCTAAATTCTAAAGCTTTTTGCTCTAAAGTGTCAAACATAACTCCTAATTTCTCTAAGTTATCTATTTCAGATTCTTGCTCCGGTACTACTTCTTTATTATTTTCTTTTTTTACCATTGGTTTTCACATCCTTTTTAGTTGGAAAGAAATGGTTTAGAATAACTTTAGAAAGAAAATTGATTAATTCATACATTTCATTTGTATTGAAAAGATTATGAACTAATTTTTCTAATTCAGAAAAGCTAATAAACTTAAAAATTAAGTCTGCTAAATCCTTAGCTGTTTTCTGAACATCTACTTCTTTTTCTGCTTCTTTCGACATAATTCAATCATTCTTTTATATTTAATTTGTTATTAATTTATAATTCTTTATAACTTATAAAATTTTCTCTAAAATGACCCTAAATCCCTAAAAACCTTTATATATACTCAAAACATCATTAAAATAACATATTTTAAATAAAAATATATTAAAAATTATAAAAAAGAGATAAAAACTATGTCTGTAGATGTAGGAAAAGAAATTAAGGAAACTCCGAAAGCTGTAGTTGATGAGCTTAAAGGTATCACTGAACCGGCAACTAAACAGGGTATTGCAACCAATTTTGTAGGTTATGTAGTTTCAATTCCATTATCTTTTGCTTATGATTATCTTTATGCAATGGTATCATCTAAATTTGGAGCAAATCAAATTGCTTCTGATTTAGTGAAAGTTATTACTCCTGCGGGAGTAGGAGCTTTATTCCAATTTGCAAAACTTCCTGCCGGTGATATTGTTGCCGGTGTTGGATATGGAATTGCTATTGTTTCTTTAATTAAAATAATCATTGCAAGAATTAAAGGAAGGAAAACAACTACAAAAGCAACCACAGAAGCAGAAGTGGAAGTTCAAACTCTCTGGGGTGTCGAATAATCATGTCTGTTGTTTCAGAAATCGTTTTTGAAGAAGGAATTGCTTTTGATTTCGCAAAAATGATTACAAGAACTTTACCTAAAGCTGTTGCTATTAGTGAAGTTATAATTCAATCTACTATAGGAGCATTATCCGGTGGAGCAACCGGTACTTACATTGCTAATTCTGCTGTAGAATCTATTACTCTTAGAATAGATGGAAAAGAAGCTATTGTTTATAATGGAGCAAGTGGTATTGCCGGACAAATTTCAATGGGTATTGCTCTTTTAAGAGAATTTTACCAACAAATGCACATTGTTGCAATGCCTGACGAGAGTTATATTATAGAACTTCCTGACGCAATTCCAAAAAACCATGACGTTCAAATAATCATTAAATTAGCAGAAAATATTGCTTCTATTCAAACATCCGGAGGGGACAGAACAACTTTAGCCTCAAGTACAATCGACATTAAATATAAAGGTCAGGATAAACTAAAAGCACGAGTTTTAGTACCTTATATTAATTGGTCATCGTACTCACATGGAGCAAGAACCGGAAATTTACCCGAATATTTACCAACAATAGCCGGTAAATTGCTTAGAAAGTTAATTATGATAACCCATGACGCAAATGTCCTTGCAAATGACACTTATGACCGATTAATCATTGCTGTCGGTGCTAAGAATCTTGTAGACGGTTCTATTGGTGATTTTCGCAGAAACCAATCTCAAAATAGTCATGTCGCATTATCAACCGGATTTCTTATGGTTTCATTTCCTAATGGTATAAAAGTCCCCGCAAGCACACTTAAGCTTAATTTTGTTGCCGGTACTGCCGGAGTAGACAAAAACGTTCATGTAGGTTGGTTGGCATATTAATCAAGCTTTTAAAATCTTTATTTTTTTATTATTTTTTATTTGAGTATAATTAGATTAAATTAAGTTAAAAAGGTTATCTAAAATGGTATTAATCGAAGAAGTAGGAAGCCAACAAACAATTGTAGTGATAAAACCCGACACTATGGAAGCTATAATTCCGGAAGGAGCTTTTGATGATGTTTTAGGGGCAGATGAATATACTATGGAAATGTATTTAGAATCTGAAACACATGAAAGATTAGTTCAAACAAGAATTAGACTTGAGGTATTAGAAAAATTTCCACATCTATTTTATGATTCCGGTTATATGGAAACTATAGCTGACACTTCTGAAGGAGTAAGAGATAAATTTGATAATCTAAGAAGTTTAAATATGGAATTAGAAGCAAAAAGAAGGGCTTCTCATATTACTCGTGCAAAAGGAAGGAATATTCATTATTCAGAATTAATAACCTTTATGCTCCATTATAATTATGCATTACGTCAAAATAAAGATGGTATAGAATATCAATTAACTTTAAAATTAGGTTCAATATTAAATAAAGAATTAGGTAATTTAACAGATTTAGGACAAATTCCAAATATATTTATAGAAGGAGTTGGAAAAGGAGCTAAATTAATTTTAGACACTACAATAGATATAATTAAAGATACTATTGATACAATATTAGATGAGATACTTCCTAAAGATTGGAAAAAGTGGTTAATTATAATTGGTGTAGTTATTGTAGGTATTATTATTCTTGGTCTTATAGGATATTCTTATACAAAATCTTATGTCGGAGCAAAAGCAATTAAAAGAGCAACTAAATAAATAAAAATAGGAGTTAATTAAAATGAACGATGAGAAAATTATTAAATTGTTAGAGCAAATCGTAATCAGATTAGATATTTTAACTAAGAAAGAATCAATTCCGCAAATAATTACTCAAAAAAATTTATCGTTTCTATTTGATAAACTTAATAGTAATTGGACATCATTTAAACCATTAAATCTAAATAATATGCGATTATTTGGTTATTATTATAAAGATGACCCTGCACCTTCCTTATCAGAAAATAATGAAGGTTGGATTCCCTTAAGGGTTGATGGTGATGGAAAATTAAAAGTTAATGCAACTTAAATTATAAATCAAATTAAATATTTTTTTATTTTATTATTATTATGACATTATTGGATGAATTAAAGAATTCTTTTAAAATTTGGTATCAGAAAATCAAGTTATCTTTAGGTAATTTATCTTATTCTGACCAACTTTTAAGTTTACCATCTGATAATATAGATGATTATTATTATGATGATTTAAATCAAACTTGGATATATAAAGAAAAAATTACTCAAGTAGGATTTGAGAATATTTTAAATCTAACTAAAGTTTCTATAGATTCTATGGAAGCTAATATTGAAAATTTAACTGCTATTATTAGTAATATTAACACTATTTCTATAGATACAACTAATTTACAAGCTATAATTTCAGATATATCTACTATGCAAGTTAATGTTAATAATTTACAAGCTGTAATTGCTAATATTAGTTCTATGACTGTAGATTCTACTAATTTACAAGCTATTATTTCGGATATTAATGATATGAATATTAATGTAAATAATTTACAAGCTATAATTGCTCATATTGATACTGTGAATACTAATATAGGTAATTTACAAGCAATAATTACAGATATAGCTAATATTGAAACTTTAAATACAACTATTAGTGGAAATATTACTTCTTTAACTGCTATAATTGCTAATATTAATACTATGAATACTAATATAACTAATTTACAAGCAATAATTACAGATATAGCTAATATTGAAACTTTAAATACAACTATAAGTGGAAATATAGGAACTATGAATACTAATGTAGATAATTTACAAGCTATAATTACAGATATAGCTAACATTGAAACTTTAAATACAACTATAAGTGGAAATATTACTTCTTTAACTGCTATAATAGCTAATATAGGAACTATGAATACTAATATAGCTAATTTACAAGCTATAATTACAGATATAGCTAATATTGAAACTTTAAATACAACTATAAGTGGAAATATTACTTCTTTAACTGCTATAATTGCTAATATAGGAACTATGAATACTAATATAGCTAATTTACAAGCAATAATTTCAGATATAGCTAATATTGAAACTCAAAATATATCAATGTCTACAGCTTTAGCCACTATTAACACTAATATAGGAACTATAAATACAGCTATAACTTCTATAAATGCACATGAAGCAGATATAGATATAAATATAGGAATTGTTAAAGATTTAGATGTAGAAATCAATGCAAAATACCGAGAAGGAGTATCATTCAGCAAAACTATTCCACCTTTTCAAAATCAGACTTTTCTTGTTATTTCTGGTAATTATATATATAATTCTTTAAAAGTACAATATGATTCAGAATTACTTATACATGGTACTATAGAACTTAGAACAAATAAACCAAGTGGCGGGACTATAGATGTTGAAACTTTTAATATTGACCAAGTATCAGTTCCTTATGAAAAATCAGAAACATTTTATTTTGAAACTCTTTTAAATTATATCGAATTAAAAATAACTAATAACGGAGCAAGTACATTATACATTGATGGTATAGTTTTTTTTTCTAAAAAAACCTTAGCTTCAGAGCTTAATTTAAATGATTTAAATGAAAAGAATCATGCTTCTTTAACTAATGTTTTACCTAATCAACATCATTCTGAAGGTTATTCAAAAGCAGAAGTAGACGCATTTTTTATGATTGGTGTAGAAAATGCACAGTATATAAATTGTACAAGAGATTTGCAATATACACCAGACGCAATGAAAGGTTATATATCTTGGGCAAATAGAGGTTCTGTTGATATGGATTTCACTATTATGTTGCCTATACCATCTAAATTAGGAGCATTAAATCTTTATATAAACGATTTAAAAATAGGTATTTTTGATTCAGACGCAAATGATTATGTTGATAATATTACTATTTATAGATGGAATTCATATAATAATTTTGAAGGGATAGCAAGTTTCGACCATAATATAGTTCATGGTACAGGAACGGGAGATTTTACTCATGCTATAGACCCCGCAGAAATAGTTAATGAAAAAATACTTATAAGGATTATATGTGTTAATACTTCTTATGCTGAATTAGATATAGATTATATTAAATTAAAATGCTATTATGCATAAAAGAGATGATTTAAATGAAAATGAAAATGATTTGGATATATATATCTTTAGGATTTCATATAATTGGTTTTATTGTTGGCATGATTCTATTAGATAAAGAAATACATGATTAAAAAAATAAATTTATAAGTTATCAAAAATATAATTTAATTAATAAAATATAATTAAAAATGTGATAAACTATGGGATTTTGGAAAGATTGGATGGCATTTCTTTCGAATAATGCCAAAAAAAATATGAAAAGATTCAGTATTACAATTGGAGCATTTATATTCTTGGTTATATCATCTCTGAATTTTCCACTTGAAATTTTTATATGTATTGTCTATGCCGGAGCTGTAGAAACTTCCGGTATAATCATTATGTCTTTATTTGGTAAAAATGGAAATGGAAGTGAGCATAATTCATTAAACTCTATTGAAACTACAGAAACTAAAGAATCTAATGAAACTAAAGAACCTATTATATTAAATGAACAAAAAGAAAAAATTCCTATATAATAATAAAAGGAGCTGATATATAATGAATGAAACAAATAAACCTAAACAAGAAATCAGAGAACCTAATTATATCTATGAATTGAGTATACTTGATAAAGAAGTATTTAAATCTCAACAAAATGGATTTCAATTAGGTTTTGGAGTAGGATTTCATATATTACAGAAAATGCGACAAGAATACGGAAATCCAAGAATAATGGATGTTATGGCTGATTTAGTGAAAAATTTAGTAAATCAAACATTTCTCGATGGATATATTGAATCAGATTTAGAGTTATTGGATTTCTTTTGGTTTAATACAAATGAATTAACTCAAGAATGGTATAAATTGGTTGTAGAAAGATTACACTTGCTAACAGATAAGAAAGATTAAATTTTAAATTCTTTTTTTTTTATTTTTTATCAGGACTTTTTTAGGTCCCGGGTGTTTTTAAAAAATATACCTTTAAATCTATTTTAAGACCCTTTTTTTAAATTTTCTTATAAATATTCAAAAACTTCTTTAAGAGTTATTTAAAGAAAGATTCATTTTATCAAGACTTTCAAGCTAATACTCTCATCCTAACACCTCTTACTTCCTTAAGAGTTTAATATTTTAACACTTAATATATTAAGACTTCCGGCTCGAAACTCTTATCCTGTTCAGACTACCTTAGAATCGTACCTATTCTAATACCATCAAGTAGGAGCTCCCTACATGCCTTTAGATATGAGAAGGAAGGGAGTGGAAAAAGGGCGGTT
>Ga0114923_10002630_pt1 | contig 12113 bp, 10 predicted proteins | sample SumtaG_FD_89578 | JGI IMG/M metagenome (GOLD analysis project Ga0114923, IMG submission 89578) | Deep subsurface microbial communities from Indian Ocean to uncover new lineages of life (NeLLi) - Sumatra_00157 metaG | ecosystem: Environmental > Aquatic > Marine > Oceanic > Sediment | place: near... | reverse complement strand
CGCAGACTTATCAGCCTCGACTTCCTCATATAAGGCAACATCCAGTTTGGCAGCTCTAATAATACGATTGCTAAAATTTGCCATTTTTTCTCCTTTCCTAATTTTATTGGCCAGCCGCCGTGGGTGGCGATTGATTCGTCAGTCATCCGGATTGCCCTCGTAAACGCAATATGGATACGGCTGATATTCTAACGCCGTTTAGTTGCAAATCAAGGTAATTTCGGCAGCGTTAAGTGAAGGACCCCTGCCGCGAGCGATGGTTTTACTTAAAGTTCAGATACGCGAATTCGCCGAATAGTTCCTTCGCTTTTTTGTCGTATGCCCGGGCGGCGTCTTTTTCATTGTCGAATCGGCCGAGATTGTATGTTTTACGGTGTTTTGCTGCCTTGGCAATCCATTTTCTTTTGCATCTGTCCCAACAGACACCTTTGTATCTCGATGTGGCGCCACACGGGCGCTTGTTGTAATTGTTTTCGGTCTGTGTGCATATTCGCAGATTCGCTTTGCGGTTATTGAGCGGATTCCCGTCAATGTGGTCAACGACCAGACCCGGCGGTGCATCTGTTATGACCCGGTGCATGAATAGTCGTTTGCTGCCGAGGTTTCGACGGGCACGAAACACGGCGGTATTATTGCAGGCGTACCATTTATATTTGCTGAGCCAGTCGTAATCATCGGCGTCAACGACAGCAACTTTTCCTTTCGTCAGCGGGATAAAGCGGATGTCGGAACCGGTCGGCTGGGTAACAGCCGGTCGGTTGACAACGCGAACCTGCCGGTAGTTGCCGCAGCAGTGCTCGGCTGTGGTCAGTGTGATTCGGCCGCGGTATGCATCGCTATTAACGCAGAGAAGGGCCTTTTGGCCCCTGCCTCTGACGGGCAGATAATAGATACAGCTTTTGCAGGTTGCCTCTTTCACCCTACTCCGCGCAATTTGTGACCCGTGGGGGCCGCAAAGCGGCCCCATAATTGGACGTACCTGCGCTTTTGGTTGAAAATATTGCATTTTCGGCAATGGGTGATTTGAGGTAAGTCGTTATGGGGAAGGGACTAAAAAATTTTTCAAAAAAATCCGAATTTCCCAAAAACCCCCTGCGCTTTTGGTTGAAATTTGGGATGAAAAACGCCGGCCATCGACTGGCCTCCACCCCAATAATCGATATTGGCACTATTGCATTCCAATCACTAAAAAGCTATAATTTGGCTGAGTGAATCTGTATATATAGCTGTTAATCGGGCAGTCGGATAAAGGCTGCCCTTTAGTTTGAAGAGTTATTTCATGAAAGCGATTTGTTATGGGTTGTAATCTTGCGATAGCCGGAGTGACAGGCGCGGTCGGACAGGAATTTTTGCAAATCCTGGCCGAGCGTGATTTTCCGTTTGATTCGCTGAGGATGCTGGCCAGCAGTCGCTCGGCAGGCAAAACAATTGAATTCAAAGGCAAACAATACATCGTCGAAGAGTTGACGGAAAAGAGCTTCGACCGAATCAATATCGCGCTGTTCAGTGCGGGCGCATCTCGAAGTAAACAGTTTGCACAGGCGGCGGTAGAAGCCGGCGCGGTGGTGGTCGATAACTCGTCAGCGTTTCGAATGGACCCCGAGGTTCCGCTTGTCATACCTGAGATAAACCCGGAGAAAGTAGCCGAGCACAAAGGGGTCATTGCCAATCCGAACTGCTCGACGATAATCGGGATAGTGCCGGTCTGGCCGCTGCACAAAGCCAACCCAATCAAGAGGATGGTTGTCAGCACCTACCAGGCCGCCAGCGGTGCAGGTTACTCGGCGATGGTGGAGTTGGAACAGCAAAGCCGTGACATCCTCGCCGGCAAAGAGCCGAGCTGTCAGGCGTTTCCATACCAGATAGCGTTTAATGTCTTCAGTCATAACTCAGCCCTCGACGCCGACGGATATAACCTTGAAGAGGCCAAGATGGTCAACGAGACCCGGAAAATCTTCGATTGTCCCGACATTGCAATTACCTGCACCTGTATAAGAATCCCGGTCTTCAGGGCCCACTGCGAGAGCATTAACCTTGAATTTACCGACCCGATTACACCGGACGAGGTGCGGAACCTGCTTGGCACGGCGCCAGGCGTTGCGGTTCTCGATGACCGTGAGAATAATCGCTTTCCGATGCCGATAGACGCGACGGGAAAGGACGATATATTCGTCGGCAGAATTCGCCAGGACCACTCGCTGGGCGAAAATCGCGGCATAAATATGTGGGTGGCAGGTGACCAGCTTCGCAAAGGAGCGGCACTAAACGCTGTCCAGATAGCCGAAAAGCTGCTATAATCCGGGTCGATGGCGCTTCGAAACGTAGTACTTACAATCGCTTACGACGGCAGCGGATATAGCGGCTGGCAGAAACAGCCGGGCAAAAGGACCATCCAGGGCGAGCTTAGTGAGGCTGTTTCATCGCTTTTCGGCAGGGAAGTCACACCGCATGGCGCAAGCAGGACCGATGCTGGTGTTAGTGCGCTGGGCCAAAGGGCACTGATTCAAATCGATTCGCCCATACCAACAGAAAACCTCGCCAAGGCCATCAGCGACCGGCTTGGGGCGGAAATAGTGGTGAGCAAGGCCGAAGATGTGCCAATGGGCTTCGATGTCAGTGGCGCGGTCAAGAGCAAGCTGTATCGCTATACGATTTTCACAGGGCCGGTCCGGCCGGTGCTGCAGGTAAGGCACTGCTGGCATCTTCCGAGCAAGCTGGATGTCAAGGCGATGGACGCGGCGGCAAAACTGCTTGTCGGCAAAAAGGACTTCAAATCCTTCGCATCGGCTAAAGACAGCCGGGAAAGCTCAGTGCGGACTATATTTAACTGCGATGTCACCAGTGAAAACGAGTGGATTTATGTGGATGTTGAAGGGGATGGTTTTTTATACAATATGGTTCGAAATATCGTCGGGACGTTGACCGAAGTCGGGGCCGGCCGACGGCAGCCGGAAAGAATTACTGAAATCCTCGAGGCAAGAAACCGTACGGCCGCCGGGCCAATCGCCCCAGCCGAGGGTTTGTGTTTGATGTGGATTAAATACTGAAGCCACAGAGAAAAATGAAAAGATAAATTGTAATAGCCACAGAGCTCACAGAGGACACAGAGATATAATTCAAAATAGCCACAGAGAGCACAGAGGACACAGAGAAAGTAAAAATTTAATCGCGGATTCCGCCTACGGCGGACAAGTAACACGGATTTGCACGGATTATTCAACCGCAGAGGACGCAAAGACCGCAGAGAAATAATCAATTTTTATTGCCACAGAGGACACAGAGGTCACAGAGGTTTTTTTAGACACTGATTAACACAGATTAACGCGGATTTGGAAACAATAGTAAATGAGTAGATGAGTAGATGAGTAAAAATGCGGACGGCGCGGCTGCGGAGCGGCCGAGGGCCTTTGCCTGATGTGGGTGAAATACTGAAAGACAGGAGACAGAAGACAGAAAAAACATTAACCACGGAGAGACGCGGATTAACGCGGATTTTGATTTTTGAGTTAATTGATTTTCAGACTTGCCTCGCTCGCCATCAGGGGTCTTTAGGACAATCGCCGCGGGGGGCTAAATATGATGAAAATTATCTTTTATTAATCCTCCTTATCGGGCAAAAAGACTTTACAGAAGAAGCATTTAGACAACGGACGGATGCCTCACGAGCAGGCTTGTATATAAAAGCATTGAGGCTACCTACAGCCCGCCCCGGCTAACCTTTGGTTTTGGCTTCATTAACTTTAACCGTGTAACCACCACAGTCTTTTCCATTCAGTAACTTTATTGCTGCCTGGACATCGGCATCATTAGTCATCTCGACAAAACCGTAACCTTTGCTTTGACCTGTTTGGGGGTCAGTGACTATATAAGCTCTTTTAACCGTTCCAAATACTGAAAATAAAGCTATGAGGCTTTCTTTGTCTGCATCAGGACTCATATTTCCAACATACAGTTTTTTTCCCACAAAGATTCTCCATGTATGGTTTACCAGTGTTCCAGGAAAACCTATTGTACGCCAAATCCATGAAAAAACAAGGGAATATGAGCAGCAGGCATCGCGGCCGCGGAGCGGGCGGGGCGAGGGTAGTTTTGAGTTCTTAGCGTTGAGTTTTGAGTTGATGATGCCGGCGAACGGCCGGCCTTTATTTTTATAACGACCCCGCGCTGACGCCTGGGGCCCTGTGGGGAAACAACATCGGGGGGAATTCAGGGGTTTTTTCGCTTACTATTTGGGTGGTAATCGGGGATAATGTGGGGGTATGAAAACGGGCATTGGTTTTTGCAGAATCACGAAAGAGCAATTAGAGTATTTGGCCGGACGGGTGCAAAAACTTCAGGAACTGACAGAAAGAATCTGCAGGGAGAAGATAGAATCGTTTATTTAACCGCAGAAGGCACAGAGGGGTTTTTGAATGGAAATCAGTAAGTCAGGTTTATTATTGGTAAAGGAATCATGGACTTAGATACAATAAAATCTGAGTATTCGAAACGTAAGCAGGCGTATGAAAAGCTCAAAACTGAAATAATCTACATTTTAGAAGAGCAATTAAAAGCTGCTAATGTTCCTTACCATATGATTGATGGGCGTATAAAAGAATTAGATTCAGTCATTGCAAAGGCGCAGCGGAACGCTCCGGGGCAGGAATTTGAGGATATCGACAAGATAATAGACATTTGCGGAGTTCGAATAATTTGTCTGTTCTTATCTGATATCGAAAAGATCGAACTTCTCATCGAGAAGAGCTTTGACGTTGAAGATAAAGACAATAAAATGTTATCGAAGTCAGAAGCGGAATTTGGTTATCTGTCAGTACATTATGTAGGCAAGATTCCATCTAATTTTACGGGACCCCGCTATAATGACATAAAGGGTTTACGGTTTGAGATACAAGTACGAACAATTGCTATGCATTCGTGGGCAACAATCTCGCATTATTTAGATTATAAGTCGCCACATTCGATTCCTTCTGAATTGAGAAAGGATTTTCAAGCATTAAGCGCATTGTTTTATCTGGCTGATTCACATTTTGAGTTGTTCTTTCGCAAAGGTCAGGAATCTAAGCAAATTGTTGAGAAAAAAGCCAAGAAAGCTTCCGGTCTATCGGGCGAGGAAATAAACCAGGATACTCTTTTGATATACATGAAACGTAAGTTTCGCGATAGAGAGCATAATACTAAGATTGAGCTTATTTCTGAGCTTGTTGAAGAACTTGTTGCAGCGGGTTATAAAACAATCGGAGAGGTAGATGAAGACATCCAACGAAGCATGGAGGCTTTTAGGCTTTATGAGAAAAAATATCCTCCAACAGATATTGAAACAGATGAACCTACCACATTTACGGATATTGGAGTTGTCCGTGCAGCACTTGATCTCATCATGGAAAAATTCTTTGAGCACTATTGTGAACGAATGGGCTATGGGCCGTCTGACGAGATGTGGAAACAATATGAAGAGTTTAAAAAGCATGTGAAATGATGAGTAAATATAGAATCTTGTCCAGTCAGCTATAAGTTAAATCTTGAAAACATTAAAGCTGTCCGGTCATAAAATGCGTAAGCCTTGTCAAAGGTTTACCACCGATAAAGCTTTGCCAATATCTATAAACACTTTTTTAGTTACCAACCCAACTTTACCCATTCCTTTTGAATCTCGTAGATTCATCTTATAAAGTGATGGTGACATTTCATAAAGTGCATATGTTTTTTTGGCAACCTCAAATGCGGCAATAACTTTATCAACTCTATTAAGCATAGTGTATGTAACACCTACTTGCATAGTTCTTTTATGAGCACACCGGATAGTTATTAAATGCCCTTCAAGTGCAAATTCATTACTTTTGTCTTTAACTGGTATAGCACCAATCTTATCGCCAATCAATTGAGCTACTTCATGACCATATTCATTTGCGGCTGCGCCACTTTTTGCATCTTGAGGCATTATTTATTACTCCTTGTTTTTGTTTTTCCAGCTATATACTACCCACCCCCGCACTTGCCGTCAAAGCAATTTCGTATCTTGTGAATCGTATTTCGTGGATTGAGATTGCTTCGGCCTGTCGGCCTCGCAATGACATTTTAATAGATTCCTCCCTTCGGCAAGCTCAGGGTAAACTCCTTCGCTCGGAATGACAATGTTATGGATTCCCGCCTTCGCAGGAATGACAACGGGGTGCGAAATGACGGAGGGGGTTTACGGTGGCAATGACGACTTGAATTTGCTATTTTCTATTTACTGTTGTTTTTCTCTAATGATATAACTCTGTGGCAGAAAAGATGAAGATTGTTCATATAATAACACGGTTGATTTTGGGTGGTGCGCAGGAGAACACGCTGATAACGTGTCGGCTGTTAGCTGAGCGGGGGCATGATGTAACGCTGATAACGGGGCCGGCATTAGGGCCGGAAGGTGAGCTTTTTAATCAAACCAAAAATCGGAAATACAAGGTAATAGTCGTTGATAAGCTGATTCGTGCGATTAATCCTGCTGCCGATTTGCCCAGCTACCTTGAAATAAAAGGACATTTAGAGCAACTACGGCCGGACATCGTGCATACCCATTCGGCCAAGGCGGGGATACTGGGCAGGTTTGCCGGTCACGCATTAAAAGGCAGATGGGGGCCGAATCTGCCTGCCGTCGTGCATACCATTCACGGCCTGGCGTTTCATCCGTATCAAAGTGGACTACTTAATAAGTTCTATATTGCCGTAGAAAAAGCCGCTGCGAAAAGAACTGACTTTTTTATAAGTGTAGCTGATGCGATGACGAGGCAGGCACTTGCGGCAGGAGTGGGAAAGGCCGAGCAATTCGTAACGGCTTATTCAGCTATTGACGAAGAGCAGTTCCTGGAACCGGTCGGCGAGCAGAAAATAAAAGAGTTTCGCCGCCAATATGCAATAGCGGACGATGCGATTGTGCTTGTGACGATAGCAAGGCTTTTTCACCTGAAGGGCCATGATTACATTATCGAGTCGGCGAAGAAATTGGCCGAGCGATACGAAAACGTTGTTTGGCTTTTCGTGGGTGACGGCATTTTGACCGAGACATACAAAAAACAGATTGACCAGCTCGGCCTTGCCGACAGGTTCAGGTTCACGGGTCTTATGCCGCCGAGCCGAATACCGCTTGCGATTGGGTCATCGGATATTCTTGTGCACTGCTCGCTTCGTGAAGGCCTTGCGCGTACTTTGCCACAGGCGATGCTCTGCGGAAAACCCGCCATATCCTTTGATGTCGATGGGGCAAAAGAAGTGGTAAACGAAAATACCGGCAGACTGGTTGAGCCGAAAAACGTGGAACAATTAATAACTGCCTGCGGCGAATTGATAGAAGATGAGCAATTACGAGAAAAACTCGGAGCGGCAGGCAGAGAATCCGTTAAGGAAAAGTTCGCCCCGGAGACAATGGTCGATACTATCGAAAAGGTTTACAGAAGGTTACTGGAGAGTTAACGATGAAAAGTTACAGGAAAGAGTTGTGGTTCAATACGCCGCATCGCAGGGACCTTATCAATATTACTCCGCAGGTGCAGTCCTGCCTTGACGAAAGCGGCATAAAAGAAGGTCTTGTGTTGTGCAACGCGATGCACATAACGGCATCGGTTTTTATAAACGATGATGAATCGGGTCTGCATCAGGATTTCGAGGTCTGGCTGGAAAAGCTCGCGCCGGAAAAACCACACTCGCAATACAAACACAACGGCTTCGAAGATAATGCCGATGCGCATTTGAAGCGCAGCATTATGGGAAGGGAAGTTGTCGTGGCAGTTACGAACGGCCAACTTGATTTCGGCCCGTGGGAGCAGATATTCTACGGTGAATTCGACGGCAAGAGAAAAAAACGGGTGCTTGTAAAAATAATCGGAGAGTAACTGCGACTTGTGGAACTTTTTCTTTTTTTATTCAAGGTTTTTGTGATTTCTTTTTCCGGAGCGATGCAGCCGGGACCGGTGACGGCGACGGCAATCGCGGCCGGCTCACGCAACCGCTACGCAGGATTGGCCCTGGCTGCCGGCCACAGCATCATCGAATTTCCGCTGATGGTACTGATTATTCTGGGTCTGGGCAGAATCTTCGAACTCAAATCCGTACAGATAGCAATCGGGCTGGCAGGCGGTTTGATTCTTCTTGTAATGGCTGGGCAGATGTTTTTGAGTGTCACAAAATCAGCCGACTACAACAAATCCGGGGCACTTGACAAGAAACCAGTTCTTGCCGGGATTATTCTTACTGCGAGCAATCCGTACTTTCTTTTGTGGTGGGGGACGGTCGGTCTGGCATTGGCCACTGAAGCGACAAGCTTTGGTATCCGGGCATTCGGGTTATTTGTGATTGTGCACTGGCTGTGCGATGCCGTATGGTATTTGGCGCTTTCCTGGACAAGTTTCAAGGGCACGAAACTGCTGGGACCGGCGGGATTAAAACTTATGCTGCGGGTCTGCTCGGTGGCGCTGGGCATATTCGGTCTGCTGTTTATATGGAATGCGGCAGGTGCGTTGGTTAAGTTGTTTTAGCTGTCTTGTTCGTCGGCGAGTATCTGTTTCAGGGTGTATGCCGAAAGGGCCTCTGTTTGACTCCGTGCAATCTGTCCGAGCTGCTGCGGCTGGTCGGCGGGCGTCTGGGCAAAGCTGGCTTTTGCCACGGCGGCGGCGATATCGGCAAGGGTGATGTTGGCAGGGTCTCTTGCGGGCAGGTAGCCGACTTTGGGCTCGGCGGTCTTGGCGATAAGGCCGCAATTGACAAGGTGGCCCAGGACCTTTTCGCCGAATTCGCCGGGTATATCGAGCCTGCTGAGGATGATTTCCGATTCAATGGGGGCGTTGTCGGCCTCGAAGGCTGCGGCGACTTCGCGCAGGATATTTATGGCGGTGAGGTCGTTGGCAATGAAATACTCTTCGGTTCTTCTGGCGGTTGCGATGTCGGCTGAATCGAGACTCTTTAAGTGCTGGGTTGTGAAAGTCAGCTGCAGGCCGAAGAGCACAATAAGCCATGTAGCATAAATCCAAAACACACTCAGCGGTATCAGGCCAAGGATTCCGTACACCTGGCTGTAGGGGATGAACTTAATAACATAGGCTGTGAACAGCCATTTTGCCAGGGTCCAGACCAGCGCGGCGACCATCGCGCCCCAGATGGCTGATGTTGTTCGGACCCTGGTATTGGGCAAAACGAAATACAGCAGAAAAAAGGCGATTGCCGAAATCAGATAGGACACAAAAGCAGGGCCAAAATGGACCAGTACCGTCCTGTGCAGTTGTCCGACTATTGCGAACCTGGTCGTAACATAGATACCTACTCCGAGCAGCAGCGGCCCCAATGTCAGAATCGCCCAGTAATTTACAAGACGCTGGAAGAAGTTCCTCTGCCTTGTGACGTGCCAGATATTGTTGAAGGCCCGCTCTATGGTCGAGAGAAGTCCCCTTGCGGCCCATATAACGATAACGAGACTTAGTATTGTGACCGAGCCTCTGCTGACACCGGTAAAGAATTTTGCCACCAGCTTGTCCAGATGCTCGGTCAGCGGCACGTTTTCGCCCGTCGCCACCGGATATACAATGTGCGTCAGATTAAGCTGTTCATATACGAATGTTTTGACCTTCACGCCGACATCGCTGTATGCGGGCAGTGACTGGAAAAACAGGAGCATCACTATAGCCAGCGGTATGATGCCGAAGATTGTATGGTAGGCAAGTGCGGCGGCCTGCTGGCCTGCGCGGTTTTTGCCCAACAGTCGCCAGCAGTGTGTCCACATTTTGATTTGAAAGACCATGAATCGGCCGGCCCTGCCGAGTTGAGTGGTCGGCGTAGACAGTAATTCTTTGGCTGTGAGCATCTGTTTTCCCTTTATTCAAGCGCCAATATATCGTGACTGGGCCGAGTTGGCAAGCTATTTGAACAGTTCCCTGAGGCCTCTTTGCAGCAGTTGCTGCTGCAATAGTCTGGCGATGTCAAGTTCGGGGGCGTTGATAGTGCCCGTCAGCGGCAGTGAGATTCTCTGGTCAATCGAAGCTTCTGACACCCGGACCGGCTCAAAATCCAGAGAATACGGCAGAACCACGTTCATATTGAGACGCTTGTCCAAACCGATAGTACCGCTGAAGTTGACCGGATGGTCGCCGATGTCCATTTGCATGTCATCGTAGCGGAGCAGGCCGTTTTGCAAAACAAATCTTGTCGGATGGATAGTGATATCGGCGCCGGCCGGGTCGGTGTTTACCACGGACATTATTACGCCCAAAAGCTGTGAGCCTTGCAGGCGCAGCTTACTAACCGAGATTGTGCCGATGACAGTGATATCATTTCGCGAGCCTCCTGCCAGCGGGATTTCAAGCTTTTCACACTGAAAATCGGCAACGCCGCGAACTGCTGCCACCTCGGCAAAAACCGGGTTGAGATACATGAGCAACTGCCTTGTCGTCCGCTGGTCTATCTCGACATTCTCGGCAATATGCATCGGGGCCGGCGTTTGCAGCAGTACGGGTTTGGCAGCGAAATCAGCGGTTGCGGCGAAAGTTAATCGGCCATTGTTGACGGTAGTTGAAAAAGGCGCGATGTTAAGCCGGCCGTTGGTGATTCGCACATCGACTTCGGTCGGGCCAAAATTCAGGCCCATATACTCGGCACTTTCGAAACCCAGTTTGCCGCCCGCGTTGAGATTAGCGAAGAGCTTTTCGTTGTGGGCGGTTGGGTATTCGCTGGAGAATGTGATGGTATCGGCCCTGCGGCCGGTCATCCGGAAACCGGCCGGCAAAAACGCCGAGACCATTCGGCTCAGCTTCGACCAGTCATATTTAAGGTGTGCCTTGCCGCTCAATTTGGAGTTGCCGCCGCGTGTAGTTATACTCAAAGTCTTCTCTATTGTTATATCCGGGCTGGTCATCAGGAATCTTTTTACGTTAAGCGTCTTGCTCTGCGTGTCTGCATCAATATCAAACTCGATAGAAACCTGTCGTTGCTCAAAAGGTTCGCGACCCGGATAAGTTAACCGAAGATTTTCGATTGCTGACGAGCCGGTGACGCTTATTTTGTTTTTCTTTGCGGTCAGCTTGCCGCTGCCGGTGAGTTTGCCGGCTGTTTGGTATCGACCCAGGTCGACGAACTGACCCAATCTTGCCTGGAATTTAGCCAAGTCAACCTTAGCGTCGTACTCGAGCAACTTGTTGGTACCCCAACAGCTTAGCTGAGCGAAGGATGATGCAAACTGCAACTTGTCGTATTTTATTCCGGCTTTGTCGGAGCTGATTCGGGCCTCGGCGGTAATCGGCTGAACCAGAGCAACCGGCTTGTCGGCAACGGCGCCGCGTAAATCCTTCAACTCAGCCCGGCCGACAATTTGCCGCCGAGCTTCGAGGGTAGCAGTCTCGATGTTGCCTGTCAGGGTGCCGGAAGTTATCCGCGCGGCTTGGGGCAGTCCGAAAGTTGTTGGCATCTGCGAAAGGAGCGGGGCCAAATCGCATTGGAAATCAGCCTTTAAGTCATATTTGAATTCGGGCTTGAGAAAATCGGTCAGCGACTCGATGGTTTTGGGAACGACACCGGCGGCGTCAGCTTCGAGCCAGTCGGTTCGAACCGAGAGTTTGTTAATATTTAAAGCCTGTTCGTCAGCCTTTAGCTCAATTGCCAGGTCGAAACGACTTGTCGTGAGCTTATCGCCCGGCCGAGCAGGTATGCCGATATCCAAATCAGTTGCCTTTATCGTGCCGGAGAGCTTCTCAATCCGGCCGTCGCGGAGGTCAGTATTTAAATCAACCGTCACCTTGCCTCCGGCCCGGATGTCGAGGCCGGTAAGGGCCAGCAAGGGTCCGAGCGATGCGATGTCCAATTCGGTGGTCTCGACGGCAAGCCGGCCGGTGGTGCCCTCAAGCGTCCAGCCGGTCTTTCTTTTGGGAACAACTTCGCCGGCGGCGTTTACTTTGGACTGTCGTCCGGCGGCAACAACGACCATGTTGACATCAAAGATGCTTTTTTGGCCCGGCGGGCGCAGGCGCAGGCTGGAATTAACCTGTGTAAGCTCGACGGTGCCGGAGCTCGCATCGGTAATTTCCACACTGCCATCGGTAACAGCAAGGTCAATACGCTCAATCGGCACGGCAACGTGTCCTGGCTTGCCGCGGGGG
>Ga0114923_10002629_pt1 | contig 12120 bp, 17 predicted proteins | sample SumtaG_FD_89578 | JGI IMG/M metagenome (GOLD analysis project Ga0114923, IMG submission 89578) | Deep subsurface microbial communities from Indian Ocean to uncover new lineages of life (NeLLi) - Sumatra_00157 metaG | ecosystem: Environmental > Aquatic > Marine > Oceanic > Sediment | place: near... | reverse complement strand
TCAGGATAACGACAACCAACGATGCTACACGTGCGCCTATAATCGCTATCAATTACACTGCCTACGAGATTCTTTGGGCGGAAAAAAGTACCCGATAAAATATGGCAAAGAAGATAGATAAAACGAGAGCAGAGACTGAGGGTTTGGTGACCTTCATCGGGACGGGTGTAGGCGTTGAAACCGAGGTCACCAGAGAGGACGACGACCTGACCGAGAAGATTCGGGCGATAGTCGCCGCGATGCTCAGTAACCAGGGCACGGAGAACGAGGAACTCATTGGCGAGACTACCCAGGATGTCAATACTTTCATTCTTCAAAAAAACGAGGAGATATGGAATGAGTTGACGCAGATATGGAACACTATCAACAACCTTGAATCGGGCACAGGTTCCGGGGTCAATGTCTACAAGCGCGTAAGCGATCACGGTGATGCCGGTAAGTATAATTGTTACTTGCAGGAATGGGTTGCGGGCGCATGGGCAAATGTCGATACAAATACGATCGTGGTGAAAAATGTATATGAGACCACCGGGCACGCTTTTGAAGGGACGGTATACTTTCATTCTATTGGTCCGGAAACCCAGCCTGTTCCCGTAATGCCGATTCGAGCAGATGTCTTTTGCAGGGCCTTTTCAGGGTCAAGCCAGTTCAATATTGACCGCACCCAACCCGTTCTCGTGGAATTAGACACAACCGTATTTGGCTCACAGGACTTGGATTTACAGAGCATGTTTGATGCTGGCACCCACAAAACAACCGTACCCCTTGCGGGTACTTATGAAATCACCAGTCAGATTTTTTGGGGTAACATAGAGGACCTTGCGTTACACTATCACTATCTTTACAAAAATGGGGTAGCGGCTTCTTTGGTAAAAGATGTAATAAGAACATCCATTGATAATAATGTTGGGTACACAAGAGTTACATCAACAATCAATCTTGAAGCCAACGATTATTTACAGTTATATTGTTGGGCCTTATCGACAGCCGACACTGTGGATATTATAGCTGACTATGCTGAAACATGGATGTCTGTGCATTTGATAAAGTTGAAATAAAAGAGTGACCCTTAAAAAAATGGGAGCAGTAAAATGGCATTTAACCTATTGGCACCGCGAAGAAAGAAGAAGAATCAGTTTGTGACCGACCCGTCGCAGTTGACACCGACCCCTACACAGACGAGGCCGACGTTCCAGTTTGATTTCCGGTCCCTGCCGGGCGGCGCTACGGAGATACGCAGACAGACTACGGAGCAAGCGAATCGCCCCCCTACCCCTGAGTTTACTCGGTTCAGGCGGCCTACAGAGGGCACAGGGGCGCGGATGTTCAATGTGGCTACATTACGTCCCGGGGCCGACGTAACAGGTCCGCAGTTTCCGTTCGAGTTAAGACGCGGCATATCAAGCGACGCATCGAGGCAGGCGGCGTTCCGGTTCGGGTTCGGCAGCGGGGAGGGCCGAACAGGGTTCGCCCGGAGAGCACCCGGCACAACCTTTGATCCGCGGTTCGGGTTCGACCCGGGGTTTCAGCAGTGGTTAATCAGACAAAGAGCACTAAGGAGATGACATGGCTTCCCAATTATTCAGACGGCTAAGACAGCGAGACCCGGAAGATTTGTCCCCGCAGTTGCGGAGCAATCTCGACACGATGGCGGGCAGGGTACGGTTCCGTGAGTTCAGACGGACGCAGGGCAGGCCGGGCATTACGAACATGGGGTTCTTTCCTACAGGGGGCACTGCACCTATACCGTCTCAGATAGCCGCCGGGCGTATCTCCTCACAGTTGGGTACAGGCTTTGGTTCCGAGTTGAATCGACTTACTGCACCTGACCCGATGACGTTTGCGCTTGGTGAGAGAGCGCCTGCACTTGCGGACATCGACGTGCGGACTCGTGGAGCGGGTGCTACTTCAGCCGAGCAATTGGCAGAGCAGGAACGAATCAGAACAGGATTCTTGGACCCACAGTTGCAACAGGGCCTTGACGTAGGCCAACAACAGCTTACGGAAGCAGAAGCAGAGGCGGAAAGACGCCAGCAACGATTCCCGTCTGAACTCGAAGTATTGGAGCAAGCACCGCGCGTTGGCGAGCTTGGTATACAGGAAACCGAGCAGAGGTTGGCGGGGGCTCCGACTACTGAGGAGATCGTACAAGACAGGCAGACAGCCAGAGAATTGCTTGGTAGACAGGCCGGGCAGGAGTTGAATCAGCAACGGCTTGATACTATGCAAGAGGATATAGCTTCCCTTGAGGCACAAGGCGATTTAGAAGGTGCTGCCAGAATCCGCAGGCAGAGGGACGCATTACTTGGCGGAGATGCCGCTGTCGCTCCGGGTGGAGCGCCTGCCGCGCCGACAGGGGCACCACAGCCCTCTACAGGCATCACCAACCCTGTTCGGGTCCAGATAAACACAGAAAGAGCGGACTCTGTCATGGAGGCCTTTGGACTTAACGAAGAACTCAAAAAGATGGAAGAGTTATCCAAGGACGTAGGTTTCCCGGAAGCGGACACCCCAGAAAAGCTGGATTCTCTGCTTAGAACCATACAAAGCACGCTAAATGCTGCTTCCGACGAAGGCCCCAGACCGACACCGCAAGACATAATCCGGTCGAAGATCAAAGCCGCCGATGGTTATATTTCCCTGAAGAAAAGGGCGGGCATCGGAGATGTGATTGGGCGGAATATCCGCGGGACACTTGGTACTGCGGCCGCTCCCTTGTTAGGCGTTGGCCGGATAGCGGCAGGGTCGGCAAGGCCACAGGCCCTATTGGGAACCCGGGAAACAGCACAGCAAATCGTTGACCTTGTTGAAGGGTAACAATGCCGACCGCAATTGAGAAATTCTATCAACGCAAACGAGGCGACTTCAGCCAGATAAAGGCTGACAAGATTCCCGATGGGATTTTACAGGAAAAATTAGCTCAAGAGGTGTTAGGTCGGCAAATCCTCAAGAAGCACTCGCCCGGGTTCTTCGTGAAGCTGCTGGACATCCTGGACAGGCCAGGCAACGCTACGCGTGCCTTGCTTGTCGGGAAGTTAGGCGGGCTGAAGGGCCTTATCCCGTTCGCACAGGTCATCGAGGACTTAACGGGCATCAACGTCGCTCTCGACCCGGATGAGCGTGTCAGGGGCACCGAGGTCATCGAGAAGTTCTTTGGCAAGCAGAAGCAAGTCAAAGGCAAGATTGACATGGTTGATGTTTTGGGGCTGATCGTGGAGATTGTCGCTGATCCGCTGTGGCTTATAGGGGGTGCGGGTCTGACGAAATTGGGCAAGGCACAGAAACTCATCGGAAGCGGTAAAAACCTTGCGGTCGCCCAGCAAGCCGTTGCTGCCGTCAAGGCGGGCAAATCTATCTCCCCCACCGTGTCCAAGGGATTATCCAAAGCGATCAAAACCGTCATCGAGGCGGGGCAACAGCCGGGACTGGCGAAGGGATGGGCTGCACAGGCCGCCAAGGGCCAGCGCGCCGCTTTGAAATTGGGCCTGCCGGGCAAGCGAATCCCTGTTTTCAAGGGCAGCGCCGCGTTTTGGAACAGGTTGGACAAGATTTCTACTGCATGGAAAAAGAGCCTTGTCGGCAGCAAATTCTTCCCTGCTACCAGACGGGTCAGCAGCGAGAACGCCAAACTGCATGAGTTGTTTACGACTTATGCCCGCGACCTGCCGGATTTCCACAAAAGGGAGGCGATGGAGCGGTTCAGTCAGCTTCAGATCAAATTAGGTAAGCTCTTTAATACCAAGAGTTTCGATGAGGCCGACGCCCTTATGACTCGGTTCGTCGAGTCTGAGTTCGCCCCAGAGGCCGTCAGACGGCGTATAGCCGCCGTAACGGCAGAACGTGTGGCACGGGCAAAACCCCGCATTAAGACGACTGTACGGGAGGCTACGGCCCTCAAGGGCAAGATAGCGACCAAGCAGAAGGAACTTCAAGCTGTCCTCGCCAAAGACATCCCCACTCCACAACTTCGCCCTATCCCCAAGAAGGCGGAGATTGGGTTTGTGCCAAAAGTGAAGGGTTTTGGTGCCGCCAAGAGACTGAAGCCGAAAGTCGTTAGCCCGAAACAGGTTGTGTCGCCCCAAGACATTGCATCGAGGGACTGGGCGCAATTGCGGGGCATAGATGTCAAGGAAATCAAACAGGTTTTGGCTCATCGTAGCGCACAGGCTTACGAGAACCAAATAGCAAAACTCAAAACGGCCATTGATAGGTTACGGAAAACTAATACGCCTGCCGCCAGAGCTCAAATACGCCGGGCTGAAACTAAGATAAATTCGCTCTTGAAGGATCAGGTTATAAATGGCATCAAACGGATTAACCGAACGGCGATCCTTCGTCACCAGAGGGCAGTAGCGAAAGAGTCTGCTCGCGTAAGCCGATCTCAGGCATTAAAGACAGGCGGCATAAGAACACTTGAAGCCCGCAAGGGTATTGTCACCCGACGTGTTGCCCGTCTGAAGAAAACGGCTCTCAGTCAAGACATTAAGGCGATCCGGGACGCTCAGAAAGCTGGCGTATTCCACAAGGCCGAAGCCGCCCGCCTGATAAAACAAGTCCCCGAAGCCGCCCAGCCGGAGTTCCGGCGTCTTGCACAGGAATTTGGCCCGGATGTCAACAGGAAGCTGTTGGAAGCCGAACAGGCATTGGGCATCAAGGTAGGTGAAATAGACGACTTAATAGGCTATGTCAGTAGGGCGGGGGCATTGACAGACGACGCCCGCCGGTTCCTCCAAGACACCAAGATACAGGAGCGGTTCCTGCTCCGGGCAAGGAAGATAAGCCCGCGTCTTGCTGCACAAAAGGGCAGGGGTGGCACAGGGAGCCTCACAAGAGGCCAAGTGAACGACCTTTTCAAGGGACTCGGGTTCAAGGGCGATGATGTATTTGACCCGTCTTTTGCCCGGGCACAGTTCACGCGGACAGCCTCGTCATTACAGTCGAGGGGCGTTGTGGACTTCCTCCAACAGTCGGTAGATGAATTTGCCAAACCCGCCGGATCGATCCCGGACAGTTTCCCTTTGACGGAGTTCATGGAAAGAACAGGGCTCAAATTCGACAGGCTCGGCACACAGGGCAGGGTTTTACCGAAAGAAGTAGCCGAAGCCATGCTGCAAATGCGGGATGTCATACTCAGGCCCGAAGCGCTGAGTACGGCCTATTCGGACGTTACGCGATATCTCAAGGGTGCTTTCACTATCCCATTCCCGGCGTTCCATGCCCGAAACCATTTTTCCAACTACGTCCTAAACTGGATAGGGGGCGTGAAGAACCCGCGATCCTACCTGATGTCCATACAGCTTCAGAAAGCCGCTGCCGCCACTACAAGGCTTGCGAAGCGGCAGAATATCCCCTTTGCTCAAGCTGCCCGGCAAGTTCAATGGCCTACCGTCCAGACAGCAAGGGGGGCCGTTGACGGGGCTTCTTTCTGGCGAACAATGGAGATGAACGGGATTCTCCACAAATCACCCGGCATGATGGATATTATCGAAGTACCGGGCGCTGTGGGACTCGAACCACTTGCCAAAACCCGTCTCGGCAGGCATATCAAAGGCCAGGGACCGGGTTGGGCGGCTATGCGCAAGGCAGGGCTGGTCGTCGAGGATCATGCCCGAATAGCTCACTTCGTCGAGAAAAGCGCGGCAGGTTTCGACCCCACGACAGCCGCAAGGAGCGTCAAGAAGCACTTATTCGACTACGGCGATTTGTCTGATTTTGAGAAACGGATATTTAGGGATAGGGTTGCCTTTTTCTACACGTTTGCCCGAAAGAACCTTGCCCTGCAGACTGACACGCTTTTAACGCAACCGGCAAAGCAAGCGGTATTCTCTCACCTTGCCGGCGGGACGCCCGTCTTGCAGGGTGAGGCCCGAAACTACCCTGACTGGTGGAATGAGCGGCTGACCGTACCGTTGCCCTTCAGGGATAAACAGGGACTCAGGCAGGTCATCACAGGCGCAGGATTGCCCATAGAGGAGGCGTTCGGGCCTCTGGCGGGTCCAGGGGTAGGTGCGGTCCAAAGAGGCCGTAGAATCCTCTCCAGGGGCTTCAGCAGGCTAAACCCAATCATTCTCAGGCCGATAGAATTTGCCACGGGTCGAAATATGTTTTTCGACCAACCTATCAGGGATTACGGTCGATTTGCGGCACAGACCCTGCCTACGGCCAGATTGACTGGCACAATCAGGAATATCCGTGAAGGGGCCGCCCCGCTGCCGAGCAGGCTTTTAGGGGCCGCCACAGGCATAAAGTACCGGCCATTGGAGCCACTCAGACAGGAAGCGTTCCAACGGCGTAATGTGGCGAGAAAGTTCCTTGAGGGCCGGGCGCCGCAGTTTAAGCGGTTTTTCAAGCCGAAGGACACAGAAGTTGATTCAAAGATAGATTTAGCATTGCAGATGCAGAGATAGGAGAACGTCCGTGGACCAAGAATACAGAGATGACATGAAAACCCTGTTCCGGAAACTTGACACACACTCCACTCAATTAACGGACCTCAAGGTAGATGTTGCGGTGGTCAAGCAGAAAGTAGAGGATTTCCCATCTATCCCCACGCGGCCATGCGACGAATTAACGCGGCATGTCACATCACACGCCGAAAACGCTAAGATGGTCAAAAAGCCCCTCGTTAGTGCAGCGATTGATTTAGTCAAGATGGCAATAGTCGGGGCTGTGTGTTTTTTGATCGGCAAAAAGTAACGAGCTTTTCATCACCCTCCTCCGGGGTCGCTTGTCCGGTGACAGGCGGCCCTTTATTCGTCTTGCTTATCAAACTATTAGAATTGCTAATACAAGCAGATATATTTCACTTTTCATTTGACTCCGGCTGAATCTGTGTTAAGTTGTAATTATCGAAAGTTAATAAAGGAAGTCCCGATGCTTACAAGACAAACACATTTTCATGGCGAGTCATTTCCTCGACTTAAGCATCGGGATATGAAGCGGTCCGGGGGCAAGCGCTAATGCCCCTTGGCCGTCTATTTTGGTCGGTTAACCTCTAATTTAGGAGAAAGAACATGAAAAAGAAAGCGATACTATTTATACTGTTCTTGGTCGGACTTGTTATGGCGATTGTCGCCAACTGGCCGTCCATTGTACATGCTTACTTTCCTGCAACTTTACCTTTTGCTCTGATAGGAGGTGGAATGATAGGAGGGTTTGGGGCAAAACTAATATTAGGATGAAGTCGAAAGTAGACATTGACTTTAGTGATTAAGGAGCAAAACCAATGAAGATCACAAAGGTACAGGCAGTAACGGGAATGATTATTGCAATGCTCATACTGGTTTTTCTGTTTCAGGCGAGATAAGGATAAAAACCATGACTAAAGAAGAATACGCGGCGGGCCAGGAAGCCTCTGGGATAGAGGTTGGCGATGAAGTGCGGGCAACAAGGCACTTTAGTGAAAATGAAGGCGGCAGTAATCTATTCGCATCAAGCCACACAGTCAAGACCAAGTTCATAGATGATAAAGCTGTTGGCACTGTTAGCCGTATTTTTGGTGGAGGGATACAGATTAAATATGACGGTTGTTATTGTGAGTATCCTTACTTCGTCCTTGAAATCGTAAAGAAAGCAGACGGCAGTGTGCCGGGCAAAATAGAAACTTTAATTACAGGAGAAAGTACCATGAAGACACAGGGAATTTTCAGCGTAGTAGTAACAGAGAACGAGAAGATCAAAGATGACAACGGCCAGATCGAGAGCATCAAGAAGCGAGTTATCTTCTCGAAAAGCGATCTTCCGGCTTACGACGAAGCCAACGCTCATGTCAAGGCCACCCTCGCCGCAGGCAAGGTCAAGGGCGAAAAGGCTATCAGGGACGCGGACGAAGTGGAGGTTAAGGTAACGTCTCCCTTTTGCAGCTAAGCCACGTCTAATCCGGATGGAAGTTGCGGGTGATTGCACTGAGATGCATATTCGCTTCAAAGACCCGCCGCCTGCCGACATGGAGCCGGACCCGGATTATGTGCCGGGCGTTGGCGAGTGGTTCTGGTATGGCGACCCTCCTAATAGACACGGAGAATATGACCATCAGTGGCAACTCAGGCAACAAAGGGCGGATGGGGTTTATTGGAATGGCGCAAAGATTCGTACTTATTTACCATCCGACCCTGATTGGGTAAGACTGTATGGTGGCATTTGTCTTCCCGCCACTGCCTCAGAATAATGCTCTTTGAAAACAGTACGAGACAAGGCGGCGTGGTGTGACACGCTGGTGGACACCGACGGAATCCGGAAACGGGTACACGCTGGCCCCCCCCAAGTCGCTCCGGAGTGCAACAGCAGGTAGCGGGTAATGCCAATCCTGCCCTTATCTCGTACTTTACATAAGAATAATGGGCAGGCGGCATGGTAGCCATACTGAAAGAGGCGTGAAGTCCGGGGAGAGCCCGGTCGTATGCGATTTGCAACGCGGCGATAGCGCAGGAGCTTAGGTAAGCGAGACAACCAATCTCGCCCTGCCTTTAATAACTTAATAATGGGCAGTGCAGAAATGCCGGAAATCGGGCGGGCCTAAGTTTGCTCGTAAGGGATGAAAACGCATGGCTGCTCCCGATGCTGCCGGCCATGACTGCCCAGTATTTAACAGGAGACGAAAAATGAGTGAAATGGGAATCCAAGAATTGGAAATGATTAAAGAGATATGCCATACTATTTTACATCGAATGAGTTTATGGCAATATCTTTTCTACAGCAAGCCTTTCGTTAAACAATACGACGAAGCCTGTGAAGAAATAGCGAAAATAATACACTTAAAAGAAAACGGCAGGAGAATAGAACCATGAACATAATTGAACAGTTGAAAAAGAACAGGTACGCATTTTGTATGTGGACGGACTCTGAGTGCTACGGGCCAAACCTTGGTGGGGAAATGCAGCGAAAAGCGCAGGAAGATATAGGAGTAAGCGATTTTCGTGTATGGCATGGCTCAGGTTGGGGTGAAATCCCCACCGGATTTTCGGACAAGCTCACCTACCGTCTCCGCGATACCTACGAAGAAGAGCCGGAGATAGAGGAGTGCGAGATATATCGCCAGAGCAACGACTTGTACTTTAATTATCACGGCATGTGTCACCTCCATATGGCCTTTGGCGACCCCGACTTCATCGGCTTCAAGTTTGAGGATAGGGTGTGGTATGGCGCACCAATTATGCCAGTTGATAGTTCGGGAGAGCAAATTTCGTGGGCAAACATCACCATTGATGACATCACATCTGGCAAAGTCAAAATCCTTGACGCCACCCACGTCCTGTTCCGGAGGCAAAAATGAAAGAACATAGAGATTTAGATTTTGGCGATTACGTAGACATAATGCAAAAACGCCACGGCTGTAAAGATGAGCTTTATGTCCATAAAGTTATCGGGAAACTACGCTCAAATGGCTATGTAGACGTTCCTGTGCAGTCGCCTGCTACCGAGACCGCTCACGGAGAAGTTGTTAATGTAGTCGCTTGTATTTGTTGTGGGGTTAGCGAAAGAGAGGTAATGAGATACAGACTTGAAGACGTAGTTGTTGCCCCAGATGAAAGTTTTAATCGCTCTAATTAACCCTTATTTTTAGGGAAGCAAAAATGAACAAGTGGCAATCAATCAAAGCCATCGTTGGCATAGCCGCCATAATACTCCTTACGATATTTGCAACGAAGACTTTTTCTCCCCAAGGTGAGCCGGGGGCCACACATCAGACAAAATCCGCAAGATTACACGTCTTAGATGCCCCGGCTCTACCTTCTATCTCTGAGGTCCAGCAGATGATTGTGGATCGTGGCTACAAGATCAAGGTGGACGGTATGGTTTGTGCGAGTTGTTACGCAGAGGGGCATAGTGAGACTCAGGAGAATTGGGATTTAGCTTATAATAACCAGTGTGCTTTGGAGACGTGGCCGAAATGAATGATACAGAACTATTAAATGTGCTTCAAAAACTCAACGACAAAGCAGTATATTCCGGCGTTTGCATCCTTCGCCAGTCTACAACAGGTCGTGGTTGGCGGCTACATGAAACCGCCGATGAAGACGTAGGCGTTCCGAAGACATCGGTCCGCCAAGCCATAGAAGATTTTGCTAACCAATACGCAGCGGAGTTGGGGCTGTAGAAAGTGAGAGTAGAATGGACATAGATGACTCAACGCCAGAAGAACGACAGACAGAACAACTTAAAAATGATGTTCAACGGTTGAAACAAAGAATTGAAACACTTGAAGAGAAGGTGCGGCAAATAATTCATTGGTCCCATACAGGAAGGGGAGTTGAAAATTGACTACTGACGAATTCAAGCAAATCAAGGCTCGGTACGAAGCGGCAAGTCCTGCCGAAAGTTGGCTGTGTGATGCTTTTATTGATGACAACCCAGAAGATATAAATATTGGTATTATGGAACATGGCTATTCCGGCGTCTGCCCCGAGACACTCACGCAGGTGCAAGCTGAACGAGATACAGTATTTGCTGCCCACGCCCGCACTGACCTCCCCGCCTGCGTAGCAGAGATAGAGCGGCTGCAAAATAAGTTGCGGTGGATTAAAGCTGAATTGCGGACTGATAATTCAGAGGGTAATAAGCTGAACCGAATCAACAAAATATTGGAGCAGAAATGAAACGTGCCCTTGTAGTCCATGAGACGTTCGATTGCCATGAGTGTGGCGCTCCTATCAAGGCGCTTGAGGAGTTTGATTGGTGTGGCAAGTGCGAGGAGCCGATTCACATAGGTGCCGAGTGTTCCGAGTTTTTAGGGAGCCAGTATTTTTGTCCAGAGTGTGCGGAAAAGGTGAAAAAGGAGATCGACCGTGAAAATCCATGAGTGCCAACAAGGTTCTCTTGAGTGGAACGCTATTAAATGCGGCAAGGTTTCCGCGTCTCATTTTGCTGACGCTACGGCAGGCGGCAAAGGCATCACCAGAAACAATTTAATGATAAAGCTAATCGCCGAACGTATGACCGGAGAAACACAAGAATCGTATTCAAATAAAACGATGGACAGGGGGCTTGAGATGGAATCTGAGGCCCGTGAGTATTACGAAGCCCTTAATGGTGTATCGGTACGGCAAGTAGGGTTTATAGAGCGTAGCGAGGACGTGGGGGGCTCTCCTGACGGTCTGGTGGGTGAGGATGGGATGCTGGAGATCAAGTGCCCCTTCCCGTCTACCCATATTGGCTATATTCTTGCCGGCAAGATGCCAGCCACATACGTCAAACAAGTCCAGGGGAATATGTGGGTAGCAGAGCGTAAGTGGTGTGATTTCATCAGTTATGACCCGCGTGTTCACCAACGGCCCTATTTTTGCCGTCGGGTTTACCGGGATGAGGGTTGCATTAAAGAACTCAACATCGGAATTACCATGTTTATAACAGATATGCAGGAAATGATGGATAAATTAACAAAAAGCCCCTTTTAGGAGAAAGAAGATGACCGAGGAAATGAGCCTTGCAGTATTTGACCCGCCAAAAGCAATGGTGGCTGATCTGGTCAAGAAAGACGCATCACAGGAATTTGACCACACTACCCCGGAAGGAGAAACCGCCTTGCGGTCATGGGTCCACCGGGTCCGGGGCGGTAAAGGTGATCTTGAAAAGGTCAGGGTAGCCGCCAAGGCGAACGCACTGGCTTTCGGCAAGAAAGTTGACGCTCTGGCGAAAGAATTAAAAGCCCCCCTTGAGAAGATTATCTCTGAACGCATGAAACCCCTTGACGATATTGAGGCGGCGAAACGTGCTGCTGCCGAGGCTGTTGTTGAGGCTGAACGGGTTGCGGCGGAAAAGGCAGAAGCCGAGAGGGTAGCAGAACTGAAAAGACGCGAACAGGCTGCTGCCGACCTTGAAACCGCGAACAGGGCCGAGGCTACGCGTCTCCAACAGGAGAAGGATAAGCTGGAAGCCGCCAAGCAGGCCGAGATTGACAAGGCTGCTGCCGTCAAGTCTGCACAGGAGCAGGCAGAACGCGACAAGGTGGATGCGGCTGCACGTGCCGAGTGCCAGAAACAGGAGGCCCTTGCTCAAGCAGACCGCGATAAGCAGGTTGCCATTGAAGCCGAACAAGAAAAGGCCCATCAAGCGGAGAAGGTGCGACAGCTTAAGATTGCCGCCGAAGTGGCCGAGACGAAACGCCTTGCGGATATTGAGGCG
>Ga0114923_10002628_pt1 | contig 12123 bp, 9 predicted proteins | sample SumtaG_FD_89578 | JGI IMG/M metagenome (GOLD analysis project Ga0114923, IMG submission 89578) | Deep subsurface microbial communities from Indian Ocean to uncover new lineages of life (NeLLi) - Sumatra_00157 metaG | ecosystem: Environmental > Aquatic > Marine > Oceanic > Sediment | place: near... | reverse complement strand
TGGTGGAGATATTCCGCGCGGTCGCGAACGGTTGATATCTGGTCGCCTCCGAGGAGAATCTTTTGAAAGATGTCCGGGCCCTCAATGGCCCCGGGGTCCGTTTTTAGTGCGGCGATATAATCCGCCAGCGCTTCCTCGTATTGAGCCCGCCGGTCGTGCACGATGCCGCGATTGGCGAAAGCGGCGGCCAGAACACCTTGTCCGGTCCGGTCGTTTGGTTCGGATTCGAGGGTGATTTCGAGCCGCTCGATCAGATAGCCGAGTTCGCCGATGGCATCTTCGTAGCGCTCGGTCTGAATGTAGATCAGCGCTCGTCCCATGAGCGCGCCGCGATGGTCTGGGGATTCTTCGAGCGCCTTGTTGAACTCCTCCATGGCCTCGTCGTACAGGCCATCAACCAAGCGGTTGGATCCGGTTTCCGTGTAGTAGTCGCCCGGCGGACGTTCGAATTGCGACAGGATGAAATCGCGGAACAGCATCACCACGAATGTGAGAATCGCCATGAAAATAATGAAACGGCGTAAAACGCGTCGATTCATGGCACATCTCGAAACAGGTGCATGGCGTAGACAAAGGCAAACACAAATGAGAGCAAGGCCGAGGTCACCCCGGCCCGCCGTTTGAGGCGTGTGCGTTCTCCGTCTTCGACGTCACCCTGACGCATGGCGCGGCGCACATATATGACCCAAATGAACTGGCGCACCGGGAAATACAAGGCCAGCGTCAGGGCGAGCGCCCAGAGCGGCATGAAATCCTTGGCGAACAGGGCTTCCATGAAATTAGCGGCCTCCTTGGCACGGCACCGTCCGGCGAATCATTGGGCGCATCATTAGGCAGTGCGGCGCGCTGTCAAGCACCGGGATGCCTGCTGTGGGATGGCCGGGAGCCGTCGCCAAAGAAAATGGGGGAGGCTCTCGCCTCCCCCAGGTTCCTTAGGTTTGACGCAACGGGTCAGCCGCGTTGCTGCTCCGCTACGACGTCGCCGATGTCTTCCACCAGAGCCTCGACCTCGCGTTGCGGCATGGTGGACATCTCCATCTTGTAAGCCAGGAACCACATCATCCCGACTCCCAAGAGCCAGAACAGGATCTGCCAGGCCCAGATCGACGGGATCCCGAAGGTCCAGCCGTCGACGCCGGCATTCGGGGCGCCGAAGATATCGTTGCCCAGAACCGCGCCCGGGCCGATTCCGAAGAACATCCAGGCCAGGGTGATACCCCAGGCGATCGGAACCAGGCCCCGCTTGCTGTCCGGCAGGCTTGCATGTTCCCTCAGGAAGTTGTGATAGGTCATGCGGTGGGCATGTTCGCTGTCGTTCTGGGTCATCGCCGAAACCGGCAAGCAGACCGCCAGGTTCAGGAGCATGCCCCAACCGGCCGAGTGGATGGTCCAGGGCCAACGTCCCCAAGCCAGTTCGATTCCGACAATACCGGCGATCTGACCGCCTAAGTTCTCGGTGAAGATGACACCGATTAGACCGGCCGCCAGGCCGAGCGTCGCACCTTGGCGTGTGATCCACGGGAACCAGCAGACCGCCGCCAAGGACGGCCACATCTGGAAACCGAAAGCCACCGCAAGACCGCCCAGCAACACCAAAGCGTCCGCCGAGAAGGTCGCGACCAACAACGCCGAGAACACGATGAAGGCCACCCCGAGGCGCCCGAACAGCTTCTGCGTCGCATGGGACGCTGTCGGGTTCAGGTAGCGCTTGTACAGATCGCGCGTCAGCATGGCGCCGGCGGTCGACATATAGGCCGCACCGGTCGACTGCATGGCCGCAAGCGCACAAACCGCCAAAATACCGACCAGCCAGGGCATGGTATCGGCAATCTGGTTGAAGTAGTACGGCACGATCGAGTCGGGTTTCTTCGAAATCGCTTCCCCGTCGAGTACGTTCGATATGGCCAAACCGGCTTCGGTCACCGCCGGGTTGGCGCCCAACAGGTGCGCGCCCATGCCCTGGAACGCGGTGAAGAAGAACAGGATCAGGCCGATGCAGAACGACGAGGCCCAGACCTGCTGCGGCGCGAAGGGCTTCGGGCTCCGGTTGCCGAACGACCACATGGTGAAGGCGGGCGCGGACTGAATACCCATCAGCGCGAACATGTAGGTCAAGCACATGATGCCGGTCCACAGGCCGCCAACCGGGGTTTCCTTACCAAGGCCGGCCGTCCATTGGATTACGCCGGGAATCGCGAAATAGGCGTTGTAATCGCCGCCGCCATAGCCTTGCGTGGTGCCCCACTTGCCGACGTCTGATGCGGCAAGCTGGGCGAAACCTTCATTGAGGGCGCCCCAGCCGCCCGCAAGATTGAGGGCGATGATGCCGGTGATGATGATGCCCAATGCCAGAAGGATGCACTGCACCGTGTCCACGTAGGCCACGGCGCGTAGGCCACCGGACGCCACGTAGATCAGCACCACCAGCGACAGGATCCACATGCCGACGTCCTTGGCCAGCATGCCGTCGGTCAGCACGGAGAACAGGAAGCCCGAGGCTCCGAGCTGCACGCCGAGATACGGGATCGAGAACAAGAGCGCCACGAGAACCACGAGAATGCGGATCGCATCCCCGCGGAAGTAGTCGGACAGCATCTCGCCCGGCGTCACATAGCCGAAGCGCTTGCCCAGCATCCACTGGCGTTTGAGGAACAGGACCCCGGTGAAGGGTATGGTGATCGTGTAGAAGGACGCATAGGCGTACTGGAACCCGTCACGATAGACGAGACCAGGATGTCCCATGAACGTCCAGCCGGAAAACGACGTCGCCGTCGCCGCCAGCACGAACACCCAAAGCGAAAGACGCCGACCCGCGATGAAGTAGTCGGACGCTGTCTTCGCCGTCATCGCACTCTTGATGCCCCAGAATATGCAGTAGGCCCAATAAATAGCGACGAAGACGAAAAGCCAGATTACCTTTGCTTCCATTGGTGGCGCCTCCCTTCCGCGCAACCCAATTGAGGAACCCGGGCCGAAGCCGCAGGCCTGCCCCCGGGCAGCCTGCACGGATATCCCCGAATGGAAGAGTAAACTATTCACAATTGGAGAAAACGTCAATAAGATATTGTTAACCAACAATAATCGGTGTAAAGATTACGCAAGGCGTTACAGATAATGGTGAAATATGTAAATTCGAACGCCAGGCGGCGCGGCTAATGGCGCAGAAGGCTTGGCTCGGCAACAAGGTGCGCCGGCTGAGGCGCGATCAGGGGCTGGCGCAGGTCGAAATGGCCAGGCGACTGGGCATTTCTCCCAGCTATCTGAACCTGATCGAGCACAATCAGCGGCCGCTCACGCTGCCCCTCCTGCTCAAGCTCGGGCAGGAGTTCAACGTCGATCTGCGCAGCTTCTCCGACAACGAAGACGCCCGGCTCATGGCGGAACTGACCGAGCTCCTGGGCGAGCCGCTTTTTCGCGAGCACGATATCGGCCGCGAGGACCTCAAGCAGCTGGTGGCGACTTCGCCCAGCGCCTGCCACGCGTTGCTCGGCCTGTTCCGCGGCTACCGCAGCGCCCGCGAGGATGCGCGCGCCCTGGCCGAGCGGGTCTCTGAGGATACCTACCTGGCGACTTCGATGCACGAGTTGCGCCAGTTGCTGGCGACGATCCGTTCGTTCTCGGAAATCCTCCACGACTATGCCGACCTCGACGACGCCCAGCGACAGCAGATCCACGAAATCCTGGTCACCGAAAGCGAGAAGGTCACGACCCATCTCGATCAGATGCCGCTGCTGAAGCCGGACAACGAGCTCAAGGCGCCGGACGGGGCGGCCAGCGGGATGCAGGAGATCAACGACTTCATTCACGACCAACGCAACCACTTCCCTACCCTCGAGGGGGTCGCCGAGCGGATCTGGCGTGATCAGCACCTCACGCCGGAGAGTTTGGCATTCCAGATCCCCGCAATGCTTTCCGACCTGCACGGCATAAGCGTCGAGGTGAATGCGGGCACCGAAGCCGACCGCGGTCTCGTGCATTTCGATGAGCAGGCGCGCTGTCTTCGTCTGTCGCCTCTGCTGCCGGCGGCAAGCCGCAGCTTTCAGGCCGCGCGCCACCTTGGGGGCCTCGCCTGCGAGACTGAAATCGAGGCCATTCTCGACGACTCGCGGCTCAAGGATCCGGAACTTCGCATACTAGCCGCGAGGCTGCTGGCGCGCTATTTCGCCGGCGCACTTCTCATGCCCTACGGCGCTCTGCTGTCGGCGGCGCACGCCAGCCGCTACGATCTCGACGTCCTGTCGCAGCAGTTCCAGGCGAGCTTCGAGCAGGTCTGCCACCGCCTGACCACCCTGCAGCGTCCCGGCGCCGAGGCGATTCCTTTCCATTTCCTGCGTGTCGACATCGCCGGCAACATATCCAAGCGCTACAGCGCGTCCGGCTTTCCCATCCCCCAGTACGGCAATGCCTGCCCGCGCTGGAACGTGCATACCGCCTTCCTCACGCCGGGGCGCATAGATGCCAAGGTGATGACGCTGCCCGACGGCAGCAGCTATTTCATGATCGCACGCAGCGTGACCAAGCCGGCCGGCAGCTATCACGAACCGCAAACCCATTACAGCATTGCCTTGGGCTGCGAGACCTCCCGGGCTCGCGAGTTCGTTTACAGCGACGGACTCGACCTCGATAATCCCGATGTTGCCGTGCCGGTGGGAATCACCTGCCGGCTATGCGAGCGCCACAACTGCCCGCAGCGGGCATTCCCGCCCGTCTTGCAGAGCCTGGCGTCGGAATCGCTGAGAATCTGGGACAAGCAAAGCGCGGCCCGCAACTAGGGCCCTACCGGATGCCAGCTTCGCTCAGATGCGGCACCGCCACGCCTCGCGTCAGTCCAGCGTCCGCCCGGCAAATCCTAGTTGCCGGGTGAAACCGAGACCTTTACGCTTTCGACAAAGCGCCGCCGATTACTAGACCGCGGCGCGCTGTCACAGCAGCACAGGGAAGGACGGGGACCATGAGGCTGAGGCGAGCCTGGGCATTCACGGTGGGCCTGATCGCGATCCTGGCGGCCGGCCCGCCGGCGGCGGCCGAGATGATCTATCACCGCGGCAACAACGCCGACCCTGAGACTCTGGATCAACATAAGACCTCAACTGTTTATGAAGCCAACATTTTACGCGACCTATACGAAGGCTTAGTCGTCTACGACCCGGCGGCCAAGCTGGTACCCGGCGTGGCGGAAAGCTGGGAGCTGAGCGACGACGGCCGGACTTATAGCTTCCGGCTGCGCGCCGATGCCAAATGGTCGAACGGCGATCCGGTGAACGCCGGCGATTTCGTCTACTCGCTCCGGCGCATAATGATGCCGGAGACCGGCGCCAAGTACGCCAACGTGCTTTATCCCATCGCCAATGCGGAGAAGGTCCATGCCGGCGAGCTGGCGACGACGGATCTCGGCGTGGCGGCCCTCGACGACCGCACGCTGGAGATCACGCTGGAAGTCCCGACGCCCTTCTTCCTCGAGCTGCTGACCCATCAGACCGGCCTGCCGGTCCATCCGCCCAGCGTCGAGACCCACGGGCCCGAGTTCGTGCGCCCCGGCAACATGGTGAGCAACGGCGCCTACGTCCTGGAAGCGTTCGTGCCCAACGCCCAGATGAAGCTAACCAAGAACCCGGAGTTTCACGATGCGGCGGCGGTCAGCATCGACACGGTCTACTACTATCCCACCGAGGACCGCTCCGCCGCGCTCCGGCGGTTTCAGGCCGGCGAGCTCCATTCCAACAACGACGCCCCCGTCGAGCAGGTCGCCTGGATGAAGAAAAACCTGGGCGACCGGTTCCGCGTGGCGCCCTATCTCGGCATCTACTACTACGCCGTCAACACCAGCAAGCCGCCGCTGAGCGACCCGCGAGTGCGTCTGGCGCTTTCAATGGTCATCGACCGGGAATTCCTCGCCGAGGAGATCTGGGGCGGCACCATGGTAGCGGGCTATAGCTTCGTGCCACCCGGTATTGCCAACTACGGCGAGCCGGCCATCGCCAGCTACCGCGACATGGGCATGATCGACCGGGAGGAGGCGGCCGTAGCGCTGCTGGTGGAGGCCGGGTTCGGGCCCGATAATCCGCTCGAGATCGAGATCCGCTACAACACCTCGGAGAACCACAAGAACACGGCCCTCGCGATCGCCAACATGTGGCAGCCGCTGGGCGTCGAGGCCTCGCTGCTCAATAGCGACACGGCCACCCACTACGCCGTCTTGCGCGACAAAGGCGACTACGACGTGGCCCGGGCCGGCTGGATCGCCGACTACAATGATCCGCAGAACTTCCTGTTCATGGTCGAAAGCGACAATGACGGCTTCAACTACGCCAACTACGCCAACCCGGACTACGACGCCCTGATGGACCGGGCCGCCGCCGAGACCGACCTGGAGAAGCGCGCCGAACTGCTGCTCGAGGCGGAGACGATCTTCATGCGCGACCTGCCGTTCATCCCCCTGCTCTACTACGGCTCCCTGAGCCTGGTCTCCGACAAGCTCGAGGGCTGGCAGGACAATATACAGAACGTGCACGCGACGCGCTGGATGGCGATCCGGGAGTAGCCGAGGCACGCCGAATCATGGAATGGTGAGCGACTGGCCCCTTTCGCTGGACGCGCCATGCTGAGCTATGCCCTGCGCCGCCTGATCGGCGCGATCCCGACTCTCTTCATTATCGTGACGGTCGCCTTTTTCCTGATCCGCGTGGCGCCCGGCGGTCCGTTCCATCTCGAACGCCCGCTCGACCCCCAGGTGATGGAAAACCTCCTCAGGGTCTATCACCTGGACAAGCCGCTCTGGCAGCAGTTCCTGCTCTACTTGGGCAACCTGCTCAGGGGCGATTTTGGCCCCTCTTTCGTCTACCGGGATTTCTCGGTCGGCGACCTGCTGGGCAGCGGCTTGCCGGTCTCCATGCAACTCGGCGGCGCCGCCCTGCTGCTCGCCTTCATCCTCGGAACCACGCTCGGCTCCCTGGCGGCGCGCCATCAGAAGCGGCCCGGCGATTACGGCGTGATGGCGGCGGCCATGATCGGCATCACCATCCCCAACTTCGTGATGGCCCCGGTGCTCACCCTGCTCTTCGCGCTCACTCTCGACTGGCTGCCGGCCGGCGGCTGGGGCGAAGGCGCGCTCGCCAACAAGCTGCTGCCGATCTTCACCCTGGCGCTGCCGCAGATCGCGGTGATCGCCCGCCTGACCCGCGGCAGCATGATCGAGGTCCTGCGCTCGAACCACGTGCGCACCGCCCGGGCCTACGGGCTGCCCGGTCATGTGGTGGTGATAGGCCACGCCCTGCGCGGCGCCCTGCTGCCCGTGGTCTCCTACCTCGGCCCGGCGGCCGCGGCGCTGATCACCGGCTCGGTCGTGATCGAGACAATCTTCGGCATCCCCGGCGTCGGCCGCTATTTCGTCCAAGGCGCCCTCAACCGCGACTACACCCTGGTCATGGGCACGGTGGTGATGATCGCCACCTTCGTAGTGCTCTTCAATCTGATTGTCGATCTCATCTATGCCCTGCTCGACCCCCGGGTGCGCTATGACAAGTGACGCCGCGAGCGCGACCGTGAAGAGCCGTTCGCTGTGGGCCGACGCCCGGCGCCGGCTGCTCGCCAACCGGGCCGCCGTCGCGAGCGCCATAGTGCTCGCCGTCATCGCGCTGGTCTGTATCGCCGGGCCGTGGCTGTCGCCCCACGGCTACGATCAAGTTTACCGCAACTATGTGAAAGTCCCTGCCAGCCTCGCCCCCTATCCCGGAGCGGAAGCCGTCGAGCCGGCGCTGGAAAAGGCGCTCAGGCGCGCCCGGGTCGAGATCGAGGACTGGCGCGTCGCCGACGGCCGGCTCCGCGTCACCCTCACCGCCGATCGCCCGATCGACCCACGCATCACCCGCTACCTCGACCGTGCCGACCTGTTCGAGGACACCACCGTGGCGGACCAGGCGGAGGGCGGCCGGCGCCTGGTGCTGGAGGCCGCGATCCGCCAGCAATATTTCCTCTTCGGCACCGACGCCAACGGCCGCGACCTCTTGAGCCGCACCCTGATCGCCGGACGCATTTCACTCATGATCGGACTGCTCGCGACCGCCGTGGCGCTGGTCATCGGCGTCACCTACGGCGCCGTCGCCGGCTATTTCGGCGGCCGGGTCGACGCGGTCATGATGCGACTGGTGGACATCCTCTATTCCCTGCCCTTCATGTTTTTCGTCATCCTGCTGGTGGTCTTCTTCGGCCGCAGCATCGTCCTCATGTTCATCGCGGTCGGCGCCGTCGAATGGCTCGACATGGCACGCATCGTGCGCGGCCAGACCCTCTCCATCAAACAGCAGGAGTATGTCCAGGCCGCCCACGCGCTCGGCGTCGACAACCGGGGCATCTTGCGGCGCCACATCGTGCCCAACACCCTGGGCCCGGTCGCCGTCTTCATGACCCTGCTGGTGCCCAAGGTCATTCTCCTGGAGAGCTTCCTGTCGTTCCTCGGCCTCGGGGTGCAGGAACCCATGACTAGCTGGGGGGTGCTGATCGCCGAAGGCGCGCGCAACATCCAGGGGGCGGTCTGGATGCTCGTCTATCCCTCGATCTTCCTGGCGGCCACCCTGTTCTGCCTGAACTTCATCGGCGACGGGCTGCGCGACGCCCTCGACCCCAAGGACCGTTAGGGACATGGCCGAAACAACGACACGCGGCGATCCGGTGCTCGAAATCGAGACCCTCGATGTGCGCTTCGACACGCCCGACGGCGAGGTTCACGCGGTGCGCGGCGCCGACCTCACGGTCGAGGCCGGCGAGACCCTGGCGATCGTCGGCGAGTCCGGCTCGGGCAAGAGCCAGCTAGTGCTGGCCGCCTTGGGCCTGCTCGCCGCCAACGGCCGCGCGACGGGCTCGGTGCGCTACCGCGGCAGCGAGCTCCTCGGCCTGGCGCCGCGGGCGCTCAACCGCTATCGCGGCGCCAAGCTGTCGATGATCTTTCAGGAGCCCATGACGTCGCTCGATCCCCATTACCGCATCGAGCGGCTGATCGCCGAACCGCTCGTCTATCACCGCGGCCTGACGCGCCGTGCCGCGCGGCCGAGGGTCCTCGAACTGCTCGAACTGGTCGGTATCCCCGACGGCCAGGACCGCCTGCGGGCCTACCCGCACGAACTGTCCGGCGGCCAGCGCCAGCGGGTGATGATCGCCATGGCGCTGGCCAACGAGCCCGATCTCTTGATCGCCGACGAGCCGACCACGGCCCTCGACGTCACCATTCAGGCGCAGATCCTGGAACTCTTGGCCACCCTGCAGGCAAAACTCGGCATGGCCGTCGTCTTCATCACCCACGACCTCGGCATCGTCCGGCGCATCGCCGAGCGGGTGGTGGTGATGAACGAGGGCCGCGTGGTCGAACAGGGCCCGACCGAGCGTATCTTCGCGGCGCCGCGCGAGGCCTATACCAAGATGCTGCTGGCGGCGGAGCCGACCGGCTCGAAAGCGCCGGTGCCGGCGGGCCGCCCGCCCCTCCTGGAAGGCCGCGACCTCAGCGTGACCTTCGCCGCCCGGGGCGGCCTCTTCGGGACTCGGCCGCGCGATTTCACCGCAGTGGACGGCGTCAGCCTCAAGCTGCGCCAAGGCCAAACCCTCGGCATCGTGGGCGAGTCCGGCTCCGGCAAGACGACCTTGGGCCGCGCCTTGCTGCGGCTGCTGCCGAGCGATGGCGAGATCCGCTTCGGCGGTGAAGATATCCAGGGCTGGTCTCTCAGTAAAATGCGGAGTTTACGGAAGAATCTTCAACTCGTGTTTCAGGATCCCTACGGGGCCTTGAGCCCGCGCATGACGGTGGGGGAAATCGTCGCCGAGGGCCTGCTGGTGCATGAGCCCGGGCTTTCCTCTAAGGACCGGGAGCGGCGCTGCGGCGAGGTCCTGGAGGAGGTGCGGCTCGATGCAGCGGCGCGAAACCGCTATCCGCACGAGTTTTCCGGCGGCCAGCGCCAGCGTATCGCGATCGCCCGCGCGCTGATCCTGAAGCCCCAGGTGATCGTGCTCGACGAGCCGACCTCGGCGCTCGACCGCTCGGTTCAGAAACAGATCATAGAGCTGTTGCGCGACTTGCAAGCGGCCCACGGCCTCTCGTACATCTTCATCAGCCACGACCTGGCGGTGGTGCGCGCCCTCGCCGACGAGGTGCTGGTGATGAAGGACGGCCGTTGCGTGGAACAGGGGACGACCGAGGACATCTTCAAGGCGCCGCGCGAGGCCTACACCCGCGCGCTCCTCGCCGCGGCCTTCGACCTCAAGGCGGTCGAGCCGCAGGCCGCGGCGACATAAGAGCGCGATGACGGGCGGAGGGGGAACAGAGACGAGCCCATTGGGTTCTTGTCGTAGACCGCATTGCGTAGTACGTTTTTGCCGTGATTCACTCTTGGCGCAACGCGGCGAGCCGCAAGGTCTGGAACGGCGAGCGACCGAACCGGTTCCGCGGATTGGATGTCGACGCCGCCGTCGATCTGCTGCTGGCGCTGAACGTCGCCAAGACGCTCCAGGACCTAAGCCCGCTCAAGAGTGTGGGGCTTCACAAGCTCAAAGGTGACCGCAAGGGCCAATGGGCCATGACCGTGAACGGGCCCTGGCGGATCTGCTTCGAGTTCCGCAAGGGCGATGCCTACGATATCGAGATCGTCGACTACCATGGAGGATAGAGCCATGCCACCGATTGCCCACCCCGGCAAATTTTTGCGACGCGAGGTGGAGGCGCGCCGTTTGAGCGCCAACCGGCTGGCGCTAGACCTCGGGGTCCCGTCCGGTCGTATCACGGATATTTTGAACGGGCGTCGCTCGATTTCCGCCGATACGGCCGTGCGGCTGGGCCGGTATTTCGGCAACCGCCCACAGTTCTGGCTAGACCTGCAAAGTCAGTACGACATTGCCGTCGTCGAGCAAGCGCGAGGCAGGGAAATTACCCGACGCGTGCAGCCGGCGGACGCAGCCTGAGCGCGGGGACGTGAAAACTGGGTAGGGGGTCATGCCCGAAAGCGTCACAGGCTACTGGCTGAGGGAGGCCATGGGCGGAAAGCCCCTCGACACGCAAGCGCTCGAGGGCGATGAGCGGGCCGATATCGCCATCCTCGGCGGCGGCTTCACCGGCCTGTGGACCGCGCTGCGCCTGAAGGAGGTGGAACCCGGGCTCGACGTGGCCGTCGTCGAAAAGAACTTCTGCGGTAGCGGCGCCAGCGGGCGTAATGGCGGCTTCTGCATGACCTGGGCCTCGAAGATCCACACGTTGGTCAAGCTGTGCGGCGCGCAGGAAGGCCTGCGCCTCTACCGGGCGACCGAGGAGGCCGTCGGCGCCATCGGGTCGTTCTGCCGCGATAACGGAATCGACGCCGAGTTTCGCCAAGACGGCTGGCTTTGGACAGCCAGCAATAGCGCCCAGCTCGATGCCTGGATGCCGTGTCTGGACCAACTGGAACGCCTCGGCGCGAACCCCTTCCGGCTGGTCGACGCCGACGAGGCGGCGCGGCTCAGTGGCGCGGCGGTCAACATCGCCGGGGTCTTCGAGCCCACGGTCGCCAGCCTGCAGCCGGGACGCCTCGCCTTGGGCTTGCGCCGGGTCGCGCTGGAAAAAGGCGTGCGGATCCTCGAGCGTTCGCCGGTCACCCGCATCGAGCGCGGGCCGCGACCGCGCCTTCATACAGCGCAAGGCAGCCTGACCTGCGACAAGCTGGTCCTGGCGCTCAACGCCTGGGCCGCCGAACTGCGCGAGTTCCGCCTGACCCTGCTGCCCCTGGTCGCCGATCTCCTGATCACCGACCCGGCGCCCACGGCGCTAAAAGACAGCGGACTCTCGAGCGGCCTGGCCGTGTCCGATTCCCGTTCGCTTGTGCACTACTACCGCTCCACGCCCGATGGGCGGATCGCCTTCGGCAAGGCCAGCGGGATGTTTTTCTATGCCGGCCGGGTGGGCGACCGGGCCGAAGGGACATCGCCCTATCAGCCCAGGATCGAGCAGTCGTTCCAGCGCTTCGTCGGCGGGCTCGGCGACTTCACCATCGCCGAGAGCTGGCGCGGTCCGGTGACCCGGACCCAAAATGGCCTGCCCTTCTTCGGCCGCCTCGAGCGTTACCCCAACATCGTCTATGGCCACGGCTACTGCGGCAATGGCGTCGGGCCGAG
>Ga0114923_10002627_pt1 | contig 12123 bp, 8 predicted proteins | sample SumtaG_FD_89578 | JGI IMG/M metagenome (GOLD analysis project Ga0114923, IMG submission 89578) | Deep subsurface microbial communities from Indian Ocean to uncover new lineages of life (NeLLi) - Sumatra_00157 metaG | ecosystem: Environmental > Aquatic > Marine > Oceanic > Sediment | place: near... | reverse complement strand
ATAGCGTTTAGTTTTCTTTCGCTGTCCGCTATTCGCTGTTCGCTATTCACTATTTTTTTAGAAGGGCACCTCATTTTTTTCTTTCGGCTCCAAAAGCCCGACATCGCCTTCTTTCAGCGTAATGGTTCTGTTCAGCCGGTTTACCACAACCGAATACGGCTGCTCTTTTTCGTCGAGCAGGACGATTTTTCCGCCGTATTGCCAGCCCGAATGTCCCGCCCTGAACTTTGCTTTGCCCTCATTGGTGGAGTCTCCGTCATCGAACTGGACATAAACCAGTCGGCAATTATCACTAAAATTATTTTCGGTAATAATCTCCTCTTCCAGAACCTCCGACAGGTCAGGGGTGGTAATCTGGCGAAGCAGAAAGTTTTGTTCTGTCAGGTCAATAATAACTTCATATCTTCTATTGCTCTGTGCAGCGGCGCTGGCAGCCATTTGCATCGTCGAGACAAGCTCTTGCGCCTGTGCTCTGAATGTGTTCCTTCTCAGCAATCCGAAAAGATTCGCCTGCGCCAAAAGCACAAACAGCGAAACTATCAAAAGCACCACTACCAATTCAGTCAGTGTAAAGCCTGAATCAGCGTTCAGCGTATAGCGTTTAGCGTACAGTTTTCTTTTCCTATTCACTGTCCGCTGTCCGCTATCCGCTATCTTAGTATGCATCGGTGCTGAGCATATCGGCGTCATAGTCCTCACCACCTTCTTCACCATCGGCACCTAAGCTTCTTATCACGAATGGCTTACCGCTCTCGGGATAAAGCTCGAAGATAAAATCATTTCCCCAGCCGTCCTTGGGTATGTCAGTGGTCTCCAGATAGCCGCCCGGCTGCCAATTTTCAGTATCGCTCGGCGGCTCAATAAGGATTGCAAGCCCTTCCTCCTCGGCGGGGAACCGGCCCGTGTCCATCTTGAATTGATTAACGGACATGTGAAGAAGCTTCAGGTTGGCTTTGGTGGTTGTAACCCGGGCCCTGTCGGTCTGGCCCACAAAATTACGGACGACCACCGCAGCGAGCAAACCAAGGATGATAAGCACGGCCATTAGCTCGACCATCGTAAAACCTTTTCTAACGTTTCTCTTTTTTTCTTTCATTGTCCTGTCAGACTCCTAAACTAATCACTTAGAATTTAACCGCTGAGATTTTCAAGATCGGCAGTATCGTTGCGTAAGCAATGACACCGACTATTGTAGCCATAAAAATTATAATAATCGGCTCGACCGCGACACTAAGTCGTTCAATAACTATATCGGTTGAGGCCTCGAGATTTTCGCTGATATTTTTGAGCATCATTTCCAGCTCGCCGCTTTTTTCCCCAACGGCAACCATGTGGGCGATAGCAGGGTCGATAACACCGCTGTCTCTCAGCGGCGTTGCAATATCAGCACCGGCAAGAATCCTTTCTCGCGATTGTTGAATGGCTTTTTTCATAAGGCTGTTGCCGGTAACCTCCGACACGACCCGAAGAGACTCAGCCATAGCGAGCCCCGAACTAAGAAGCGTCGAAAGAGTATAGGCGAAACGCGCAACAACACGCTGTTTTATAAGGGGGCCAAAAATCGGCAAAGACAGCAACAATTTGTCACGCAAATACGCACCACGGCTGGTCTGCAGAAATCGCTTGAGGCCCCAGACAATCCCAAAAATGACCGCGATAACCACCAGCAACCACCAGCTTCTCAGCACGTAACCGACGTTCATCAATTGTCTGGTAATCCACGGCAATTCCTGGCCGGCCCTTACAATCTGTTCACCTATAGTCGGGATAACCTTGGTTGTCAAAATCAGAATTGCTGCAAGGCAAAAGAAAATCAGGACAATCGGGTATACCATCGCTGTCATTACCTTCGACTCGACTCGCTGGCGTTTTTCCATAAAGTCGGCGATTGTCCGGAGGCTCTGGCCTAATGTGCCCGTAACCTCACCTACACGGACCATACTCACATATACGACATCAAAATAGCCACTGTAATCATTCAAGGCATCGGTAAACGACTCACCTGTGACAACGCGGTCGCGAATATCGACAAGGGCGTTTCGAAATCGCATATCTGACGTCTGTAATGTAAGGACTGAAAGTGACTCGGTCAGTTTAATCCCGGAATTAAGCAGCGTGGCCATTTGTTTGGTAAAGTCGATTAGCTGGGCCTTGCTGTGCTTGGAGAGAAACGAAAATAATGCAGCTTTACGTTCGGCTCTGGAGCCGACCTCTGTGATTGACGTGGGATGGACATTCCGCACTCGAAGTTGTTTTCGCGCGGCGTAGGAGCTTTCAGCTGCAATTGCACCTTTTACTTTTTTGCCGCTTGTTGCTATCGCTGTATAATGATACCGTGGCATAAGATAAACTCGAATTTCGTATTTCTCATATTACGTCGGCCTGTGTTACTCTCAATACTTCAGAGATACTTGTTACCCCTTCAAGCACTTTCCTGGCCCCGTCCATCCGCAGAGTCTGCATCCCTGCTTCAAGGGCGACCTTCTTCATTACCCCTGCAGTTTCCCTTTTATATATCATATCCTGAATTTCTTCGTTAATCAGCAGCATTTCATAAATACCCGTTCGGCCGCGGTAGCCGGTCCGAAAACATCTCTCACAGCCTTCTCCGACAAAAAACCTCCCGCCGTCTTCAGCCGAACCGGACCTTTTCACGTCCCCCAGGCCAAGCTCCCTTAGCTCATGAGGCGTAGGTTCGACAACCTTTTTGCAATGCGGGCACACCTTTCGCACTAATCGTTGAGCTATTATGGCGAGCAAGGATGAACTTGCCAAGTACGGCTCAACACCCAAATCCAAAAGCCGGCTCACAGCCCCCGCCGAGTCGTTCGTGTGCAGAGTGCTGAAGACCAAGTGCCCCGTCAACGAAGATTGTATCGCCATGCGAGCCGTCTCAATATCTCGAACTTCACCGACCATTATAACATCCGGGTCCTGACGCAGCACGTGCCGAAGTGACGTGGCAAAAGTCATCCCTTTTATACTGGCAACCTGAATCTGGCTAATCCCTCCGAGTTGATACTCAATCGGGTCTTCTATGGTTATAACATTTTTCTCTGCTGAGTTAATTCTGTTAAGGCAGGCGTAAAGCGTGGTGCTTTTTCCACTGCCCGTTGGGCCCGTTACGAAAATAACCCCGTGAGAGCGGTTGAGCAAAGAATCAAATTTTTTCAAATCTTCGTCCCACAGCCCCAGTTCGTGTAGTGCGAACAGGCCGGTGCTTTTGTCAAGCAGCCGCAGGACACTGCGTTCACCGTGGCTGGTCGGCACGGTGCTGATACGCAAATCGACTTCACGCTGGCCCAGACGAACACTGCATCTGCCGTCCTGTGGAAGACGACGCTCGGCAATGTCCATGCCGGCCATAACCTTGATACGAGAGATAATCAATGGCAAGACATTTCTGTTCAGACTCAGAGTGTCATATAGAATACCGTCAACACGATAGCGAATCTGAATCTTTGTCTCGTAAGGGTGAACATGAATATCGCTGGCCCGCAATTGCAAAGCACGAAAAAGGATGTCATTGACCAGTCTAATAACCGGCGGCCGATTCACCACATCGAGCAGGTCATCCGAACCTGCAACCTCATCGACGAGCTGGTCGAGATTTTGCGAATCAAGCTCTTCCGCCACTTCTTCGATGACCGTCGTCCTCTGCTCATAGGCAACATCTATTACGGCGGTAATAGCAGCACGGGTGGATATTGCCGCCTTGACAGGCAGACCCGTCATTTTCGAGACATTGTCCAGGGCGTTCGCATCTAACGGCTTGGACAAAACCACGGTAAGCTCACCGTCATCGGTTTCGCATTTTATCCCGATAAGATAGTGGTGCTGAGCGTAGGTTGCAGGAACAGCTTCTATGAATTCCACAGGCACCACTTTTGCAGATATCTCAGGCAGAAATTCCCAGCCGAGTGCTTCGGCGAACAGCTTCAAAACCGCATCTTCCGTAAAGTAAGGGCAGTTAAGTAGAGCTTCATCAAGTCGCCCTTGGCCGCTGTTTTCTTCGAGAAATTTGGCCAATTGCTCAGCGTCGACCAGGCCTGTATGCTTAGCTGTTTGTATCAATAAATCCTTCATATATCGTGTACCGTTTAGTTTTTTCTATCAGGTATCCGCCATTTTAAGTTATTCGTCTCCAGAATACGCAGCGGGTCCATAGGTTGCGGTTCCGTGCCCGGCCAGTCCTCGTAGGTTTGCATCTCGGCTTCGTATTTTTCAAACATAGCTCGGTTATGTGCTGATACTACTTCAATGTCGGACTCTCCGGTAGGTCTTTCGCCCGGCCGCAAGATATGGGCTTTGACAAAGACATAAAGCCTGCTCTGGATGTCGGTATTGGCGGTACCTCTAAATAATCCTCCGATAAGGGGAATATCACCAAGGATGGGAACCTTGGTTCCGCCTTTGCGCTGAGTGAGCCTCTCCAGCCCGCCAAGTATTATCGTGCTTTTGTCAGGAACCGTTACAGTCGTGTCAACATCGCTGGTCAGAATATCGGGGGGAGTTGGACCTCTTATATCTCCTTGGGGACCGACCAATACATAATCATCTCTGCGGCGAAAATCAGAACGCGTCAAAGTGATTTTGAGTCGAAGCTGGTCGCCCGTACTTATATGAGGCGTAATTGTAAGCTTAATACCGGCTTCGTAAGGGTCGAGAGCCACCGACGTAGCTGCCGTCGGAGCTGTGGCGGCTGTGCCGGGTATTATTTCGGTCTTCGGCGAAACAATAGTTTGTGTCTCTTTCGCCTCAATGATTCCTTCTTCATTGTCGTTAACAAGCAGTTTTGGTCTTGCCAGTATCCGGCCGTATCCCTTTTGATGCATGGCGGTTAACAGAACCTGGATATGTTCGTCTGCATAGAAGCCGCTTCCTGAGCCACTTATAGAGACTGCTTCGGCGATTCGCCCCAGCGGGAAAGGGTCAATCCTGGCAGTGAGGTAATCCATGCTTGCATCGGCTGCAAATTTCGGGAACTTTGAGACCATGTCCAGGTCCAATGTGAACTCCTCATTTTTAGTGACTTCGACAAGTGTTACATCGAGCAGGACCTGAGGACGATATTCATCGAGTTGCTCGATAAGCGAGCTTATCCACAGTTGGTTCTCCTTGTTGGCGTAAACAATAAGCGAATAAGTTTTCGGGTCGGCGATAATTATGGGTGGTTCTTCCATTCTACTCTTTTTTGTGGTTGTTACGATTTTGGCGTCTTTTTCCTCCTCAGTGGTGGTTTCCGTAACAAGCCTTTCCAGGATGCTCTGGAGATGATTGGGGTCCTGGTTTTCAAGCGGGTAAACTTTATAGTTAATAGCGGTTTCTTCCGGCTCGCTGTCCGCATAGCCGATAATCATAGCTATCTGGGCATGCTGCTCGGCCGTGGCATTAACCAAAAGCGAATTCGTCGCCTCAATTACAACCACCTGTGGCTCTTCCACAAGAGCCTCTTCTGTTGTACCAGTTATGGCCATTTGAGACCTGGTAGGCACAGGCTTTTGAGGTGTGCCCGGCGTAGTAAGTCTCGAAGGAAAAGTTGTCGTCGGGCTGGGGCGGATTATGCCAAACTCTTCCAGCTTGTTCTTCATCTCCTCGGCATCGGCATGCTTGATTTTGTATAATCTCATAGCCCGCAGGTCCTGCTGTTCCACATCAAGAGTATCTATCAGCTCCTCAACAGCGATTAGCTGCTCTTCAAGGCCTATCATCAGGACGCGGTTTGTTCTCTCGTCGGCATCGAGATACACAGTGGGTTTGGCCGTGGCCGGTTCGGTTGTTACGGCCCGTTGCGCGGCCTGTTTGGCCAGGAGGGCTCTTCTTCTGGCCTCTGCCTCCCGGAGCAGTCGGGTTCTGTAGGCGGCATCCGACTCTCCCGATCTCTTCGGGCTCGCCGCTGTCCTCACTTGCGGCTGTGCAGCAATAGCAACGGACACAGTTCCTAATTGCTCAGCAAGTGTTTTGATTTTCGGAGCAAGTGTCTTTGCCATCGTGTATCTCAACTGCCTGAACCTGAACTTCCTGGGCTCACCCGGCTTATCCACCATCTCTAAAAGCGTTTCTATACGCGGCATACGGTAAGCGAATGAAGTAACGATAAGCGTTTTTGTTTCTGCAATCGGCGTGACGTCGACGGTGAGTTTCATCGCTTCCAGAAGATTCTTTGCACTGGTGGTATCTATATGGTCCAGATGAAAAACGCGCGTTACGATTAAATCCCCATGCTCTATCTTGTCCTCTGCATCAACCAGCGGAGGGTCAATTTCTAATGCTTCATCTTTGGTAACTACAGTTACAAGATTGCCCTTGTGACGAGTCATCACGAAGCCTTTGAACCTCAGCACAGATTCAAGCAGAGGATACAAATCCTTTACCTTGATAGGTCCTTGAAGTTTGCCTTGAAGCATCAGTGTAACCTCGCCTTTGACTTTGGCCGGGTCGTACATAAAGTCCAGATTCAAATACGGACCCACTAAACCCAGCAAAAGTGTGATATCGAACTTTTCGGGCAAATCCAGTTTAAGAGTTTGCTCCCCATTGGCGATAGGTCCCGGGTCATACGCCGTGACGGCAGCAGGCGGCTCCGGCGCCTTTTGCCTCGACACAGCTGCAACAGCCTTTAAATTGTTCAGTATCGCCGGCTGCCGAGGCCGTATATACTTGCCTGCCTGTTGCCTCTTTTCCAACTGCTCGATGGCAAAAGCAATTTCTCCGAACCGGCGCGCTGCCGCAATAATCACCAGCGAATCGTTGTGGATGTCGATAATTGCATTGGCAGCGCCATCATTGTCTGGCGGATTAGAGAACTTCCCGATTGATATATTGCCGACTTGTGCCGCAATCTGCTCGTTGGAGGGTATATTCTTGGCCATTGAGGCCGGAAGAATCGCTTCTACCACAAACGGTTCCCGCGAATCAACAAGGCCCAAAATAGCTTTTGCTTTGATTAGTTCATCCGGTTGGGCCGTCACTAAGAGCGCAGCGGTACCGGGAAGATGCGAAACTGTCCCGATCCCGATCTCAGCCAGATACTTCTTGCCCTGCTCAGCAGATATGTATTTCAGGTCAAAGACCCTGAACCGTCCCGGCCGAGAAGTGCCTTGCGCCGCAGCAAAAGGATAGTTGCTGAACAACAAAAAAGTTACCGCTAAGAGAAGAAACCTGCCATAGCCCGCGCAAAAAAATCGCTCTTTTGCCATTATAAATCACCCTTCTGTCCGATAAACCAAAAATCCATAGCACAGCTTCCATATTTATCGGACATATCGACCCAAACGCCGTTAACCTAAGTCCTTTTGTTAGAAGCTCTTACGCCGATATTGCTCAATTTTGCAATACCGACCTTCGAGTACCAGCTATTTAATCAGACATAGAACAAGACCAAAAGTTCCCGACTTTCAGGCGAAATTTCGCCGGTTTGCTAACCAAAAACCAGGAGATATTTTATCTTCGATTTTCAATCCCTGATTTAATCAGGGGCGATTGGAATTTGGCGGTCGGCAATTCACTTGGATGGTTGAGTCCCACCTTGATACTTGTCGGGGTCCCCAAAAGCCTTTCATGGTTTCCAGGGACCCCAGACTCTCATAAATAGGGGGCTGGTAAATTCGTTTTTCGTTATCCCGCACCTATTGAGCGGAGCCCCATCCCGATATGTCGGGATGGGGTCGCCTAATAGGTGAGGGGCTATTTTCTCACCGGCTTGTTTTGCGCGGGCTTGCTTCTGTTTTTACCCCCACTGGTTGCCGGCTGCGACCGATTCGGGTCCTCCAGAATGTTTTTCAACTGTTTACCCAAAACGCCCAGCTTTTTTGCCTCTTCTTCACTTACACGTAAAGATTTAACGTTCGAAATATATTTTTCCAACATTGCATCCCTTTCTTCAGGGCTGGCTCCTTTTAGCCTGTTGGCGAGTTCCTCCAATCGCCCGTTTTTTTCAGTCCTTGGCTGCCGCGGCGGAGGGCTGCTCCTTGTTCTTGTAATACGAGCACCGGTTCTACCTGAAGTGGTCAAAGTGGATTTGGCACTGGTTTGGCCACCTGCCTTTTTGGGAGCATGGGTCCTTCCTTCGAGAAGGCTCATTTCGGGCCTCTCCTCGACCATAAGCTCGAAAGTCCCTTTGCCGCCTTTAACAACAACAATGCTGTCTCTTACCTGCTCAATAACTAAATGGCCCACCTTACTGGATTGTCTGACCCAGTGCAATCCTTTGCCCGGCTCGTCGATTAGCGCCAGCGACAGCTCCGGCTGTGCCTGGCAGTAAGTGGTGGCAACTACCCTGAATTTGGGCGTAACGGGCAGCGATAGGGACGTAGCCCCCCCCGTATCACGAAATGCCGAAGTCTCTTTCGGCTTAGGATTCAGATACGATGCAAAGGCCATCGCCTGCAGTACAAGCGGCGAGCTCCGGCTCTCGCTTGTCTTTGTTTGGTTACCCATAACCATGTTGAATTTCTCTGTCACACTGGGCGAATTCAAAAACCCCTCGATGCGTTCATCGCTGCGACCGCCAAAAACCACAGGAAAAATAAAGAGAATGACCGCCAAAATCGCCGCCACAACACTTGTTATTCGCAATGTCTTTATCATATTTGGTATTTCACTTTACGCGATACACACCACTATCGGGCTGCCGCGAAGCGGCTGTCATTAGTGGATTTACGAATTCACGATTCACCATCCACTATTTTATTTGACATTGTCGGCGGCATTTTGTTCCCCCCAATGAATGATTTTTTCCAGAAAAGGATGCTCGTTTGCTGCGTAATCGCCGCTGCGCTCAGGCGTATGGCAATGAATGTATTTTATTTGACATTATCGGGGGCATTTTGTTCCCCCCAGTGAATGATTTTTTCCAGGAAGGAACGCTCATTTGCTGCGTAATCGCCGCTGTGCTCAGGCGTATGGCAATCAAGGCAAACCGACTTCGGCTCGGTGGTCTCGGCTGTTCCCAGAGTTCTGATATGTTCTGAGCCCGGACCATGACAATTTTCACATCCGACGTTTTTCAAATGACCAGTTTTCTCTTCTGAAACAAACCCGCCTTCATATTCCATACCGACAACATGACAGATAACGCACTCCGGGTCGAACTGCGAGCCAACTTGCTCAAGCGTCGCATAAGCGTCTGCGTGGGCCTCGCTGCCGGGTTCCCGGAAGGCGGCGTCACTCCACTTCTGGTATTCGTAATCGTGACAAAGCTTACAGGATTCCGAGCCGGTATATTCCAAACCATTCGGCAAAGCAAAACGCGGATATTTCTCCAGAAGATTGCTATGTTTAACAAGCTGCTGGTAATCTTTGTACAACCCAACAAGGGAACTGTGCTGCTCCAGATTTTCTTCAACCGGTATAGCGCGAAAACTCAATTTCAATTTCCCTTTACCTTTGGCAGCTTCTGATATTTGTAATCTGCCTATATACCTGCCGAATCGGCCTACCGAAACAACTAAAGGCCTTTTATTCGGGTCACCAATTATCCTCGGCTCATCGGAATCGGCAGGACAAACCAGACAATCTACAATAGGAGCTTTCTTGGCAATAGAGTCGATAATGGCGGGGTCACAATGGTTCAGGATAAGGATATTAATCGCGCGGCCCGCACCAGAAAGGCGTTTTTGATGCGGGGTGAAAAGCTCTTCGATTTGCTCTATCGGCGCCGATTTTGCGTTAAAGGCCGCAACTGTTACGACCACAGTCTTGCCTTTTAGTGACAATCTTTTTGTGAATTTCGCCGGCACATTCACGTCAGCTGCGCCGTGAGAGCTTATAATATTTAAAACCGAGCCGATACTGCCCAACAGTCCGAGATTGTTGCATATTTCAATGTCTTTTTCGCTCAGGTTGACTAAATCGTAATCGAGTAATTTGAAAGCCTCGATTATTATATTGAACTTGAGTAGGTCCTGCTCGCTGTCACTTTTGACAAGCGAGCCTGTATCGACAATCAATCTTTTGTGTTTGGGCGCGCTGTTGAGCACTGCCGGGCGCCTGTCGAGTCCCCCGAGTTGTCCGCCGGAGCAGCCGCAGGGCTTCAACGCCCCAAGCTCGTTGCCCGTCAGAAAAACGGTAAGCTCATCGGTTGTATCAACCGACTTTGCCGGTGGTTTGGTTGACGTAGTCGATTCACACGAGGCCACGACCATCAGCGCGCAGATGCAAGTTACTAATTGTTTCATATACCAGCTCGATGCTCGACGCTGGATACTCGATACTCGACGAGCATCGAGTATCGGGAATCGAGCCAAATGCCTTTTATTGTGTTTTGGGGATCCTTGTTGAGTAAAACCCGCGACAGGCAATTTCCAGCTTCTCATCGCCTTTAATATTTATAAACAACACGTCCGTGAATTGCGCTGCACCCTCGGCAGCCGGCGGCGTTATTTCCACCTCAAGCTGATAACCATTGCGAATCTTCTCCTGATTGCGAACTTTAATAGTATCATTTTTCGATGACACCGATTCAATCTCAAAATCACCGCTATAGTTGTTAAGCACCCAGACTTTCCTTAGTATCGGCTTTTGTGGTTCAGCATTGAAGGCGATAATCAACGGCGGGTTAATCGTAAATTTTGGCAGCACATCATAGAGGATGGTAAGCATATCGCATTGTGGATGAGTCAGGTTAATATGGATACGCCCTTTCAAGTTTTTCTCCAGTTTTTCCATATCGACCTTGGCTGCAAGAATAAATTTCGTCGCTTTCACTGCAGGGTCTATATCAGCAGTTATGCAGTCGCCGGTCGATTTGAAGGCCGTTATTGAAAATGGCTGTTCATCAAGACTGCTGAGCGTGATCTCCGGACAACTCGCGTTTTCCTCCTTAAGAAAAAGCCTCAATCTCTTCGGCTGACAGGCGACTTTGGCTATAATCTCAGCCTTTAGGGTCAGTGTAAACTCAGGCCTTGTCTTATCGTTGCTGTGCACGACCAGTTGTCGTCTTATCACGGTGGGCAATCGGGTCGCACGATACTCTGCTGTCAATACCCCGCTTTCGCCTGGCGCATATTTATTCTTGCTTAGCTTCGTGACGACGCCGCAGCATTGCCCAACTTTCGTGATTTCCAACAATCCGTCTCCGGTGTTCGTAATCTTAAACTCACCGACGCTCTTTGTGCCCGGACCGACTTTGCCAAAATCGTGAATTACTTTGTCAATCACAATTTTTGGAGTTCCCTTATCAATCTGGGGAGCAGTTTCAGCTTTCTCCGATTGTCCTTGGGACTCCTTTTGGAGAACAACTGCCGGCTTGGGCGTTGGCGGCACAGTCTCAGGCCCTTCTGCCACACCGGCCTGCTCTTGGCAGCCAATCTGCAAAAACAAAACACAATTGATAGCAAGAAAAACTAAAACCGGGTAATTTCGTTTCATGTTTCCATCTCCAATCGGGGCCCTCAAACGCTTTTTCTCGCGTTTGGGAACCCCAAACTACGTCGGGTTTATGGCTGTGAACCTCACGTGGTTCACGGCCATATCAATTCTCCATCGATTCTCGTACTAACACGCATTCTAACAAAAAGGGCATTCTTAAGCCCCGTTTAGAGGGACCCCGCTTTGCGGGAACCCAAATCACCACTAAAAGCCTGCCATTCCGTTATTATAGCAGTTTCTAACGGGGCAAGCAAAGATTTTTCCGCTCAATAGGTGCGGGGCAAAACGGGCCGGCGGCGCCGGCTCGACTGAGCTCAGCCGAAAACCGATTTGGGTCTCCCTTCGGGACGCCTTACGGTGCTATTTTGTCATAAGTTGCAAAATGGGGCCCCTTTTAACTACTCAGCTACGACTTTACAGCCGATATCTTAACTATTATTATAGTGGTAATTAGTATAGGAAGCAAACTATGAATCCCATTAGAAGAAATTCTGACCCCGTTAGAGACCCGAAGGACAAAAGCTCTAACGAGGCGAGGACTTCTCCGCAGTCCGCAGGATGGCCAAGCCCAGATGGCCAAGCCCATAACGGGGTGAACGAACAAAACCTCGAAGTTTCGATAGTTGCGCCGTGCTTCAATGAGGCCGATAACATCGGCCCACTTTATGAGCAAATCACGCAGACTTTAACAGACAAATATGACTACGAAATAATATTTGTCGATGACGGCAGCAGTGATAATAGCTTGGCCGT
>Ga0114923_10002626_pt1 | contig 12123 bp, 10 predicted proteins | sample SumtaG_FD_89578 | JGI IMG/M metagenome (GOLD analysis project Ga0114923, IMG submission 89578) | Deep subsurface microbial communities from Indian Ocean to uncover new lineages of life (NeLLi) - Sumatra_00157 metaG | ecosystem: Environmental > Aquatic > Marine > Oceanic > Sediment | place: near... | reverse complement strand
TTGTAAAACGTGTAGATAGAACCCAATAGGGAAAAGTAAATTATAAGTTTTCATAAATATTCCCTCAAAAGATATAATAGTTTTTTTGAATCGGTGAGGTGCGGGTCATGGCCCGAGTTCCAGACTACACGCAAGACTGATTTACGGATTAGACGATTGAGTATTTTTGTCGACGAAATAGGAACTTCTTTATCATTCTCTCCCCACACAAGAAGCGTTGGACAATTTACTTTTCGTGCATCATTTGAAACATCTTGTTTTACAATTCGTTTAAACGTCTCTTTCATTTCTCCTGATTCAAGATAATCTCGCGATGAAATCATGGAGAATATTTTATCCCGGACTAACTCAGGTAATATTTTTATAAGAGGTTTTAAATTACTTGCGAGCCAATTAAGTATCACAATGTTTAATTGTTTTGTTTCAATACCAGAGGAGTTTATCAGGATTAGTTTTTTTAATATGTTTGATTTCGCGGCGAGAACAATTCCAATCTTTCCTCCAAAAGAATGTCCGATTAGGGTTACTTTATTCAAATGAAGATTATTGATAAATTCGCTCACTATTTTTTGAAAGTCATATATGTCAAATATTGATTTTGCAGGTAAAGAGCTTCCACCGAAGCCGGGTAGATCAAGTAGTATAACTTTATAGTCGTTAGAAAATTCCACACCTATATCGACCCAATCTTTAGATGATCTTCCCCAACCATGAAGTATAAGGATTGACTCTTTGTTCTGATTGCCGAGAATTGTGTAGTTAAGGAGGGTTTCGCCAACTACGATTTGCATAAAAGCATTATATCATTATACTTTTCACGCTTGTTGAGCCTAAGCGAGTATCGTATAATTGTGTAAAATTAGGATAATATGAATATGAATAACCCTAATGTATTATCTCTGGCTTTAGGAACATTGCTTTTTTCATTTTTGATAACATCTGTTTTAGTAATTCCGTTTATCAATATTTTATATAAGCTAAAGCTTACCAGAAGGAAGGAAGCTCCGAAAAAAGGGAAAGTTCCGTTGTTTGACAAACTCCATGATATTAAAGCGGGGACACCTGTGGGGGGAGGAATATTAATTATTATTATCGTTTCAGTACTCTTTCTTTTGCTCTTTCCGTTTGCTTCACATATGGGTGTTTATATTGAGAGTTCATACAACTTTGATACCGAAGTTTTTATTTTGTTATTTACTTTTATATCTTTTGGTTTATTGGGGTTATCGGACGACTTGGTTAAGATGTTTGGGCATCCAAAAAAGGGGGCAGTAGGCCTTTGGGTTGGCTTAGGCAGAGGAGTCAAGTTTATTCTTCAGTGGATATTGGCACTGATAATTGGTCTCATGCTTTATAGAGGACTCGGCATAAGTATTCTGCACATTCCATTGATTGACGTAACACTTGATATGGGTGTATATTTCGTTCCCTTTTCGGCTTTTGTAATAGTGGCTTTTACAAATGCTTATAATGTCACGGATGGCTTGGACGGATTAGCAACAGGACTTTTGATGATATGTCTTCTGGCGTTTGGGGCAATTGCAGCTACCAGCCTGGATACTCCGCTTTCTCTCTTTATTTCTATCTGGATAGGGGCATTAATCGCATTTTTATATTTCAATATATGGCCTGCAAGGGTTTTTCTTGGTGATGCGGGTGCGCTTTCTTTTGGGGCAACCTTAGCCATAGTTGGATTACTGACCGGAAGTATAGCAGCTCTTGTGGTGGTTGGTGGGGTGTTTGTTGTTGAAATAGTTTCTTCGGCAATACAAATTGCGGGGTGGAAAATATTAAAGCGTGCTATTTTACCTCTTGCCCCGATTCACCACACATTTCTTGCACTGGGTTGGGAGGAGCCAAAAATCGTAATGCGTGCATGGTTGGTTGGAATAATGCTAGCAATATTCGGTCTTTGGTTGGCAACGATATAGGTAAATATAAGGTGTGCGAAAAGTCAAACTGAAGTTAGTTGACAAAAAAGTGATTACACAAATTAAAGTCTTATATTTTTATATGATTTAAGAGAAACATGCCAATTAATAGAAACTCACGAAAAAAACCGAGGGCTAAAAACCCTCGGAAGTTTGTAAAGCAGTCGAAAAATATTGATAATAAACTTCTTGTATTAACTTTAATACTTACATTTACCGGTCTTGTGGCAGTTGCCGATGCATCAGCTCCGATAGCCGTAAGAGAGTTTGGCGATAAGTTTTATTTTGCAAAACAACAAGCTTATTGGGCAACGTTTGGTGTATTGATTTTACTTGTCTTTTCGAAAATTAAATATAGTTACTGGGGGAGGATAGCAATATTTCTTTATGTGATAGCAATAGCTGCTCTTGTAATGGTATTTATTCCGGGTTTTGGAGCTCGACTTTTAGGAGCAAAAAGGTGGGTATTTATCGGTCCACTTTCTTTCCAGCCGTCGGAGTTTGCGAAAATGGCTCTTATGATTTATTTGGCTAAAGTAGCCGAAAAAGATAAAAAAACTTTGGCATATTTTGTTCCGATAGGAATCGTTGCGGGTTTAATATTATTACAACCGGATTTGGGTACGACAATTGTTACTGTTGGGGCGGGGTTAGTACAAGTATTTGTTGCAGGAGCAAGCTTGTTGCATTTAGCAGGTGCGGGAATTGTGGGTGTGGTTGGTGGTATGCTGGTGATTTTAACTTCGGAGTATAGGCGTGCCAGGCTACTTACATTTTTGAGCCAGACGGAAGACCCGCTCGGGAAGTCGTATCATATAAGGCAAATTATATTAGCACTTGGTGCAGGTGGTATTTTTGGTGTGGGATTGGGACAATCCAGACAAAAATATTTGTTTCTTCCCGAAACAGCCACGGACTCGATTTTTGCCGTTATCGCAGAGGAGTTAGGATTTTTGGGCGCAAGTGTTGTTATAATTTGCTTTATGATATTTGTTTTCCGAGCCATAAAAATCGCCTCACTTGCTCCTGATAAATTTTCAAAAGTACTAGCTTCAGGGATTGTTGCCTGGATTGGTGGACAGGCGTTACTGAATATCGGATCGATGGTAGCTGTAGTGCCGTTGACAGGGATTCCTCTACCCTTTTTGTCATATGGAGGCTCATCTCTGGTAATGGTGTTGGCTGCGACAGGTATTTTATTAAATATTTCGAGATACACAAATGTTAGAAAGTAAGAAAAATATTGTACTGACCGGTGGACACGGCAGATCAACTGCTTATGCTGTTGTTTGCGAAATAAATAAGCGAAGAAAAGATTGGAAGCTTCATTTTATCGGTTCAAGAACTGCACTTGAGGGTACCAGTATACCCACACTTGAAATGAAAACATTTCCAAAACTTGGAGTGAAATTTGTGCCGATTTTCACGGGTAGAGTCCAACGGAAATTTACGATTTGGACAATACCGTCTCTGGTTAAGATTCCCTTTGGATTTGTCCATGCAATATATATTCTTTTTAAATTAAAACCACGGATAATAATATCTTTTGGAGGATATTCGGCTTTCCCTGTGGTGGTGATAGGTTCGGTTTTTAGGATTCCAATAATAATTCATGAGCAAACTGCCGCTGTCGGAAGGGCCAATAAGTACTCTTCGTTTTTTGCTTCGAAAATTGCAATCTCAAGAGAATCAAGTAGATCATACTTTCCCAAAGAAAAGGTAGTTTTAACAGGGAACCCCGTATCTAGGGGAATACTGGCTGTTAAGCCAAAAACAATTATCGGAAAACTTCCCACTATATTTGTGACCGGCGGACAAACGGGTTCGGCGAGGATAAATTCCGTAATTGAGGAGATTCTTGATAAATTATTGGAAAAGTTTGAGCTGATACACCAAGTAGGAAGTTTTCAGTATGATAAATTCGTCAGATTGAGGGAAGGCTTGCCAAAAGAATTAAAAAAAAGCTACGAGGTATATTCAACTATAAGTCCCAAGGATTGGCCAAATTACGTAAAAAAAGCGGATATTATTATTTCAAGAGCCGGAGCTAACATAACTTCCGAAATATTGATTAGCAAAAGACCGTCGATATTAATTCCTTTGCCCTTAGCCTATTTAGATGAACAAAGAAAAAATGCGGATTATGCAAAGCAATTTGGAGTTGCCGAGATAATTGAACAGGATGAACTTACAGCGGCAAAGCTCCTAAAGAAAGTTAACCATATTAAAAGCAAGTGGAATAGCATCATTAACAAAGTAATGAAAAAAGAAAGTCCCGATGTTAAAGCCGCGAGTGCACTTGTTGATTTGATAGAAGAAATTATTAAATGAAATATAGAGGAGAATATTTCTTGAGATGAAATACAGAAGAAAGATATTAATAATATTATTAATACTGTTTCCAATATTAATAGTATATGTTTTCCCGAGAGCAGTAAAAATTGACCGCATTGAATGTGCAAATCAGTACGGTATATGCAATGAGGACTTAATGGATAAACTTAACGCGGCGGGGAGTGGTAATTTACATGATTCAAAGGAGACAATTGTTGAACTTTTGAAAAATGACTCCACAATAACCGACTTTAGCGTTCAGTATAAATTACCCAATGTTTTAAGAATTAATGTCATAGACAAAAATCCCAAGTATGCGATATCAAATATGGATGCGAAATTAATTGCAATTGTTGACGGTAGCGGAGAAATTGTAGGTTTTACGGAAAATACGAATTTACCGCAGGTAACGCTGGATACAAGACTGCCAAATGTTGGGGATTCTATTGACGAAAATACTATTTTTGCCTTGAAGTTGGTTTACGGAGTAAGGTTGTCAAATAAGATCGCCGATGCAAAGATTGAAAGAAATAATTTGTTTATTACACTTGAGGATGGCGTGAAAGTTATTTTCCCTACATCCGGGGATGTTGAAATACTTTTGGGTTCGGCAAACCTTTTACTTTCACGCTTGAACGTGATAACCAAAGACACTAAAATTGAAAATACGGAAAAAATTTCAGAGATTGATTTAAGATTTAATAATCCTGTGGTAAGATGATGAAGTTTTTGAAAAAACGAAGCCGAGCTTGATTTTAAAATAGATGAAGTTTTTGAAAAAACGAAGCCGAGCTTGATTTTAAAATAAGTAAAGTTTTGTTAACAAATATTACGTTTTATTAATCAGAATATGGCAAAAGGAAGAGTTATCGCCGGAATAGAATTGGGTTCTTCGAAGGTAGCAACAATAATTGCACAAATTAATGTTGATGACGTTACGTTTGCTACGAGCATAAATGTTATTGGGGTTTCATCAATTGAATCAAAAGGCATAAGAAGAGGACAAATTGTGGATATTGAGGAGGTAGTCGAAGCGACAATCGAAAGTGTTGAGGCGGCGGAAAGAATGGCCGGATATAATTTGGATAGTGCCTATGTAGCAATCGGAGGAGCGCATATTTCATCGCAAAACTCTCATGGTGTTGTAGCCATTTCTAATCCAGACGAAGAAATAATGGTTGATGATGTTGATAGAGTGATTGAAGCCGCGAGTGCTGTTTCTCTCCCCTCCTCAAGAGAGTCACTTCATATACTACCTAAAGAATATATCGTAGATGGGGAGAGTGGAATACGCGATCCGGTGGGGATGAGTGGGGTAAGGCTCGAGGTAAAGACTCACATTATAACTGCTTCGGCTGCGGCTTTGAAGAATTTCAAAAGAGCAATGGACGAAGTGGGAATAAACGTAAATGAGTTTGTTTATTCCGGATTGGCGGCAAGCCATGCCGTACTGACGAAAACGGAAAAGGAACTGGGTTGTCTTCTTGTTGATGTGGGGGGCGGCACTACGTCATTGGCAGTGTATATTGAAGGAGCCATGCACTACTCTTCCGTTATTCCAATTGGTGCAAAGAATGTAACTAATGACTTGGCAATTGGGTTGAGGGTTTCTTTGGAATCTGCGGAGAAAATTAAAATTGCACTTTCCCGTCCCGGTAATAAAACGAAAGGTGATAAAGATTCGGACCAAATTGACTTGAATGTTTTAGGAATTACGGGAAACAAAAAGGTTTCTCGAAAAACCCTTACACAGGGTATTATTAGACCAAGATTAAATGAAATATTTTCAATGGTGAAACTTCAACTTGATAAAGAAAATCTTGGTGGTAAAGTTCCATCAGGAGTGATTATCACGGGAGGAGGAGCTGAAACTGTGGGGGTTGAAGATTCGGCTAAGCGAATGCTGTCTTTACCGGCTAGATTGGGTAAGCCAAGAAAGTTGGGAGGCCTGGTTGATGACATTATCAATCCTTCTTTTGCGACCCCGGCGGGATTAGTTATTTATGGTACGAAAAAAGAACCAGAGCAGTCTTTGACAAGCATAACTAGAAAGATTAAACTACCTTCAACCGGCATTGCCGGGAAAATTATAGGCTTGGTAAAAGAACTTCTGCCCTGAAATAGTTGATTAATTAATTCGTTTATTGGATTGTTTAGGGATTTGATTTATATTATTTGAGCAGGTAGAATTTGCAAAAAGTCACATGGCGTTAGTTAAACCAGATTCAGCAAGGATTGCAAAAATTAAAGTAATTGGAATTGGCGGTGGGGGAAGTAATGCAATTTCTTCAATGATCGAGAGCGATGAGATTGGGGGAGTTGAGTTTATTGCAATAAACACCGATGCTCAAGTACTTCTAGCAAACAAAGCTCCGACAAAACTTCAAATTGGAGAAAAATTAACAAAAGGTCTTGGTGTAGGAGGGGATCCGGAAATCGGAAAGTTGGCGGCCGAGGAATCTGTTGAAAAAATTAAGGAACTTATTGTGGATTCCGACATGATATTTATTACTTGCGGTATGGGTGGTGGTACGGGAACAGGAGCTTCTCCAATAATTTCTAAACTTGCAAAAGAAGCAGGGGCATTAACTGTAGGAGTTGTTACTAAACCCTTTCATTTTGAAGGGACCAGACGAGCGGTTGTTGCGGATGATGGTATAGAAACACTTCGAGACGAAGTTGACACGCTGATAGTAATTCCTAATCAAAGATTAATGGATGTTATTGATAGGAAGATGACCCTTTTGGAAGCATTTAAAGTTGCCGACTCGATTCTTGGACAGGCAGTTGGAGGGATTGCGGATATTATTACAACTCCGGGGCTTATTAACGTTGACTTTGCCGACGTAAAAACAATCATGAAGGATGCGGGAACGGCACTTTTGGGTATCGGCACGGGTGTGGGGGAGAACCGAGCGCAAATGGCGGCAAGAGCCGCTATTTCGTCGCCACTTTTGGATCTGTCAATTGAGGGTGCAACAGGAGTTCTCTTTAACATAACAGGAGGAAATGACCTGACAATGTTTGAGGTAGACGAGGCTGCAAGAATTATTTCAAACTCGGCGGATACGGATGCAAATATTATCTTTGGAGCGGTAATAAGGGAAGATATGGCAGATCAATTACGAATAACGGTTGTTGCAACAGGATTTGATGAATCAAGAGCAAGGGTTGCTCAAATATCTCAAGTACGTGAGGAGTCTAAGGTGCAGGGAGTTGTGAGTGAGGTTCCAAAAGAAAAAGATGAAGAAGAAATGGAGACGGAAGAAGAGGATACTGACGGAGATCAGCCAACCGATGTGCCCAAGGAAGACGTTTTTGGACAGAAATTCGAAATTCCCGCATTTTTGAGAAAAATTACATAAGGTGTTTTCCAAATACTTCTAATCAATCCTACAAAAAAGCTTATCTCTCGTGTAAAATAGCTTTATAGTGGTTAAGAAAGCCCAATATTTCGAGCCTGTTGATTTAAAAACAGATTTTCCCAAGGAGGAAAACAAACTTTTAAAGTATTGGTATGGGCAAGGGATTGTAAAAAAGTATCTTCAAAAGAATAGAAATTCAAGAAAACGTTTTTCATTTTTAGACGGACCAATTACCGCAAATAATCCCATGGCTGTTCATCACGCCTGGGGGAGAACCTATAAAGATATCTGGCAAAGATATAAAAATATGCAGGGTTTTAGGCAAAGATTCCAAAACGGCTTTGATTGCCAGGGGCTTTGGGTTGAGGTTGAGGTGGAGAAAGAACTTGGTTTAAAAAGCAAAAAAGATATTGAAAATATTGTAGAAGGGAACAAAAAGAAAAGCATTGAAAAATTTATTGATAAGTGTAAACAACGTGCTTTTACGTACGCTGACATTCAGACAAAACAATCCGAACGTTTAGGGTACTTCATGGATTGGGAAAACTCTTACTATACCTTGTCAGATGGAAATAACTACATGATATGGCATTTTTTGAAAACTTGTCATAAAAACGGATGGATATATAAAGGGAAAGATGTAGTTCCTTGGTGTCCCCGTTGTGAAACGGCGATAAGCCAGCACGAAATGCTGACCGAGACTTATAAAGAAGTGACCCATAAGTCTGTCTATTTCAAGCTTAAGATTGAATTGAGTAATAACGAAAACCTTCTAATTTGGACAACAACACCTTGGACTATTCCCGTAAATACGGCGGTAGCGGTTGATAAGGATATGGAGTACGCACTTGTCGTCTGTGAAGGAAATAAATATTGGCTTGCCAAAGATGCCGTAGCGAGGGTGTTTGGGGATAACTGTAGGATTCTAAAAACTGAAAAAGGGGAAAAGCTTGTCGGTATGAAATATAAAGGTCCTTACGACCACCTGCCTTATCTTAAGGCAATTAGGCCCAAGCATAAAGACGGTTTCCATACAGTTATTGCTACCGACCCATTGATAATGCCGATAACAGCAGAAGAAGGAACGGGGCTTGTTCACACTTCTACAAGTACCGGGCAGGAAGATTATCGGTTGGGTAAGAAAATAGGTTTACCGGTATTCCCCGCAATCAACGACAATGCCAAGTATCTGGAAGGTTTTGGAGAATTAAAAGGAAAAAATGCAAAAAAATCTCCCGAACTTGTATTAAATTATCTTAAAAAGGAAGGGTGGGCAGTAAAAATTGAGAATTATAAACATCGATACCCCTCATGTTGGAGGTGCAAAAGTGAGCTTGTGTGGAATATGACAGATGAGTGGTATATAGCAATGGATAAACCATCGAGTTCAAAGTTAAAAGTGAATAACATTTCGAAAATACAAAGTTCAAAGTTAACTTTGAGAGAGAGGATGATGAATGTCGCCGGTAAAATTCATTGGATTCCTGAATTCGGACTTAAAAGGGAATTGGATTGGCTTTCTAATATGCAGGATTGGCTGATAAGCAAAAAAAACCGATATTGGGGTTTAGCTTTGCCTATCTGGGAGTGTGAGAAATGCGGGTATTTTGAAGTAATCGGGTCTAAAGATGAATTAAAAAAGAAAGCTGCTACCGGCTGGAAGAATTTCAAAGGAAAAAGTCCGCATAAGCCACAAATAGACGAAATAAAGCTTAAGTGTGAAAAATGCGGAGAGTTGGCTGAGCGTATAGAACCGGTAGGTAATCCATGGCTTGATGCGGGGATTGTTGCTTATTCGACGATAAGTGAGAGAAATACCGCTGCAAATCCGAAGAACGAAGGCAAAATACCCTACATTACTAATAAAGCCGAATGGAGAAGGTGGTTCCCTGCTGATTTTATTACGGAATCTTTTCCGGGACAGTTTAAAAACTGGTTTTATTCTTTAATAGCAATGAGCACGGTGCTTGAGAATACCAATCCGACAAAGAAAGTTCTTGGGCACGAGACTGTCGTTGGAGAAGACGGAAGAGCAATGCACAAAAGCTGGGGCAATGCGATTGAATTTAATGAAGGAGCAGAGGCAATAGGTGTTGATGTTATGCGATGGATGTTCGCACGGCAAAATATTACTGAAAAGATGTTGTTTGGTTATAAATTTGCAGATGAAGTAAGAAGAAGGTTCTATCTAAAACTTTGGAATATCTATAATTTCTTCGTCACTTACGCGAATACGGATGGTTGGAATTCTGCCAAGACCACCATACACCGCCCACCGACCACAAAACACATACTCGATCGTTGGATACTCTCCAGACTTAATGAGTTGATAGTCAATACTACAAAATCATTGGACGAATATAATGCATACCGGGCAAGCGAAGCTATTGAGGGATTTGTCGATGATTTTTCGAATTGGTATGTCCGTCGTTGTCGAGGTAGAGTTGGAGTGAGCATTGAAAATACCAAGAATAAGGAAGATTTTTACTCTACAACATATTATGTTTTAGTCACGCTATCAAAGATACTTGCACCTTTCACTCCGTTTATTGCAGAGATTATTTACAATAATCTGACAAAAGGAGAATCGGTTCATTTGGAAAATTGGCCAAAAAAACAAGGATATTTGGACGGGCAATTAATTAAGAATATGAAGAGCATAAGGCAAGTAGTTGAGAAAGTTCATTCGGAAAGAAAAGACAAAGGTATTCCGGTACGACAGCCGTTAAATACTTTTAAAACATCACACAAAAAAACTACGAGAAGCCTGGAAGCATTAGTAAAGGATGAGGTTAATGTAAAAAATGTTGACTGGGGAAAAATAAAAGGCACCGAATTAAAAGTTGAATTGGATACGAAAATAACACCCCAGCTGAAAGAGGAAGCGGAAACAAGAAAACTGATAAGAGAAATTCAAAAGGAAAGGAAGAAAATGGGTATAGAACTTGATGAGGTTGTTGTGGTAACAAATTCATGGCTACCTGATAGTAGGGAATTAAAAGAGTGGTTGAAGAAAACAACACTAGCTTGTGAGCTTCAAAAGGGTAAGTTTAAAGTTACGAAAACTCTCTAGGTATGATATTGTCTAAGGCGCTTTCAGGTGTAAATGGAATATTAGTCATTGCAATATTTATATTGGTGCTAATTAGCACATTGGTTCTTCGTTCAATTGCACCCGAGCTTTACCCAAGTTATTACATTTATCTTGTAATAGCGCTTCTCGTCTTTTACGTATTTTACGGAATTGACTTTGAAATATTTAAAGTATTTTCTACTCACCTTTATATCGTGAGCTTACTACTTTTACTCCTACCCCTTATCATTGGCCAGGTAACGAGGGGTGCGGTTAGGTGGATACCATTGGGAAGTATAACTATCCAACCGTCGGAAATTGTGAGACCGTTTTTACTGTTGTTTTTCGCCAAATTTGTTATTGATAACGAAATGAACCCTGTTAATTTAATAAAAGCAGTAATTTTGTTTATCATTCCATTTGTATTAATTTTAGTTCAACCTTCTTTGGGTGTTGCAGTTTTAACCGGAATAGGATTTGGGGGAGTTTTAATGGCATCAAGTATAAATAAGAAGTACTTTTTATATTTTGCTGCTGTTTTTGTGGCACTTATGCCTGTTGCGTGGTCTGTGTTGGCTCCTTACCAAAAACAAAGAATTAATTCATTTATTGACCCTGCAAATGACCCTTTGGGTACGGGGTATAACAGCATTCAATCTATGATATCGGTTGGTTCAGGGGGACTATTTGGACGCGGTTTGGGAAAAGGCGTTCAGACACAGTTGGCATTTTTGCCGGAAAAACATACGGATTTCATATTTGCTGCAACTGCCGAGGAATTGGGATTTGTTGGAAGTATGCTTATATTTGCAGGATTGTTTACCGTTTTTTGGTTACTAATAATTGTTATTGAAAGAGCCAAGGGACAGGTAGAACGAGCCTTTACAGTTGGTATCTTTATGATTTTATTTGCGGAGACGGCTATTCATATAGGAATGAATATGGGAATGATTCCGATAACCGGAGTTCCTCTACCGTTCGTATCTGCGGGAGGTTCTGCGCTGATTGGAACGACAATGGCAATTGCAATTGCCATGAATGCAAAACGAGAATAGGTGAAAATAACAAATCTTATTGTAATAATGGAGGTTTGGATTTAAAATACATTGAACTCATGTCAAAATACGCGGTTATTAAAATTAAGGGAACGCAGTATAGAGTCGCCGAAGGCGACGAGATTTTGGTTGATAAGCTTGGGAAGGATAAACCAGAGGCAAGAGTTCTGTTGGTTGTTGATGGTGAAAAGGTAAGTGTAGGTAAACCGGAAGTTAAAGGAGCAGATGTAAAACTGAAAGTTCTTGAAGAGGAAATTAAAGGTAAGAAGATTACAGTACAAACCTATAAAGCAAAGTCAAGATATAGAAGAAAATTAGGTTTTCGTCCCCGTTACACAAAGCTTCTGGTAGAAAAAATCGGATAA
>Ga0114923_10002625_pt1 | contig 12124 bp, 10 predicted proteins | sample SumtaG_FD_89578 | JGI IMG/M metagenome (GOLD analysis project Ga0114923, IMG submission 89578) | Deep subsurface microbial communities from Indian Ocean to uncover new lineages of life (NeLLi) - Sumatra_00157 metaG | ecosystem: Environmental > Aquatic > Marine > Oceanic > Sediment | place: near... | reverse complement strand
TCTCTTTGATTGTCTTTGGCCCCGGAGGTGTCTTGAGTAGTGTAGCATACTTTGGGGCCACTATACCAGCATAGTGCATAGTGGACATATACTGGGCCATAATAACTTCAGGTGAATAATGTAGCACAGCCCGGAACGATCCACGCATGATCTTTGATAAGAATTTATCAACACTGGTGACATTACTATCTTTATTTTGGAGCCAGTTCAAAAGGGTTTTGAGATTGTCCCGAACCTTGGTGTAACCTTTTTCTTCCAGAGACCTGACAACCGTATCATTGTTCAGAATCATATTCATCAGCCGCATCTCTTCAGCCATACCCACATACTCTGATACAGCATATTGGGTCGAGATAAACTTAGAGAAAAAATCATGCACAATAAGAGGTTGTTTACCTCCGGTTCTGGGTTTGAGAATATTCTTATTTTCAAGGAAGGACATAGAGTATGTCTGTTTACCAACAACTTTCTTTAGTCGTTCTACACTGAGATGCCAGAAGTTTTTCTTATCAGCGATGTCCTCCATTTTTTCTGGGTTTATACGCCCATCAGTATAATTTAACTGAGGAGCATTATAAGTATCAGCTATCTTAATGGCGGCGTTCATAATGTCCATAGCCAACTCATCGGCCTCTACAATATCATTCAGTTTACCGAGGGTTTGCTCGTCGATTGGCCCGGTCCTGTATCCATGTACGACCAATCCACCTCCTTGGAGATGTCCCGGCCCCTTGTCCTGCATGGACATCAGGTATATGTCCATCAGTTCGGACATTGAGAATACAAATTTTTTACCATTGATAGTGACATTATGCCATTCTGTTTTGGATACACCCATAGCTTCCCTGATGCTCTTAAAGAGATTCATCCGAGGATCAAGGGAAGTGCTCATCCGAGCCAAGTCTTTGCCAGTACCACCAGCTTTTTCTATCGCGTCATTCAACATGTCCACACCACCACGGAACACGGATGCAACCTGATGGATACTCCTGCGCCAATTGGTCACACCGACCTCTTTGAGTATACCATCAGCAGCAGCCCCTATTTTCCGCATCAGGTGGGGTATGCTCAGGTTGTCCACTCCTATTGTTATGTCTTTGAGTAGCCCGGCCATGCTCCGCTCACGAGCATGTTTGGCACGTCTACGGGGTTCCATCTTTTTTTCTTTTTTGATATTATCTTTGAGGGCATCGGTTTCGGCTACAATGCTGTCTATGAACTCGGCTGTGTCTACTTCTCTACCTCTGATGAATATGGTCTTGGGATAATCCTCTGGAGGTAATAGCCCCTGGTCTCTGGCCTGTTCCTGTATAGCTGCAACCAAAGTCTGCATCTCTTTAGGGGTCATCCCCTTCATACTGGGTTTACCCACGGTCTCCACCATGAAGTCCCTACGCTGGGCCTCGGTCCAGCCGAGTTTCTTGGGTAGATCATGGCCGAGCTTCCGGGCTTGATGTGGGGTTAATTTTTTGGGTTTGGGTGGTTTGGGTTTGGGTTCTGGTCCGACCACTGGAGCCTCTTCCACACCAAGTAAACGTCTTGCCTCTGTTGGGTCAAGTTTGAGGATGTAGGGGACAGTATATCCCTGTCTCCGCAGCCGGTCTTTTTCCTGTTTGGTTATCGGAGTTCCTTTTGTTATGGCCTCTGCCTCAACCTGAACAGGTAGTGATCCCAACCCCAATTCCTTAGCCGCCTGTATTCTCGCATTACCATCTACAATAAATGGTTTACCAGTATCATCAAATCCTATCCTTACTGTCTGATGTTTGCCCTCTTGAAGATTCTTTTTGGCAGCAGCAGTAAACGAATCACCTTTTGACTGTTGTTTTGCCTTTGACTGAATATCAAGGAGTTCATTCACACCTAACTCTTTTGTCTCTACGGTTATGGCCTCTGTCTTGGCGGGGGTGGGGGTGATGGTTTCTGTAACAGGTATAATTTTAGTGGTAAACAAACTCTTAACATTTTTTTGAACAGCCGCTTTGAAAGATGTTGGGTGTATTCTACGTCTCCCAGTTGGGGTAAATTCACGGGCTTGGGGTGTGTGTAATAATTCATGTATAATAGCACGTTTAAGTATAGCTTGGCTTGGGTAAATCTTATCCCCTATTTTAACCTGCAAACCAAAAGTGTTCCAAGCCCAATTTATATCACTTTGATTTCCTACATATAAAGGTTTTGTACCTTGGCGAATATGAATACGTTCACCTTTATTCCGATTGTACCCACTAATAGCTCGTTGTCTTAACTTACGAGCAAAAGTCCACTGCTTAGGAGGCTCTATACCCAATTCTTTTGCTATCTTATCACCAACCTCTTTAAGTGTTTTTGCATCAGTAATTTTTTGCGGAAATTTACTTATTATCTTTTCTCTTGTTTGAATGTTACCGACTATTTGTTCTTCTATTAATTGATTAATTTTAACTTCTTGTTCTTCTGGTGATAATGACGGGTCTACTTCAGCCTCAGCATGTTCTACTACTTGTTCGGCAATAATTTGAGGGTCTAATGTTGCTTGTCGCGCCGGAACCACTCGCCCGGCCACGCCACCGGCCACGCCTGGTATCAGACCCATAGCCCCACCGATATATGCCTCCTGAGCACGACGGTCGATAAAATCAGCCACACCCCCCGGAATATCCTTATCATAGACCATCTTGGCCGTGATCTCCTGCCACGCCCCCTGAGACATCTCCTCCAGAGCCTCCTGAGCCGCCACTTTGATAGTACCCATCACAGCCGTCCGTAAGCCACCCTTGGCTACTTTTTGCACTGTACGGTTCAGTAGGGCGTTATACGTCCCCTTGGCGACCTTGATTATCCCCTGCAATTGCATGGTCTCCAGAGCAGCAGCCACAGACCCATATATACCATAGGCAATAGTTTGTTCTTCCTCTGATGCCCCATCTGCTGCGGCCTGATCCGCCATGTTCTGCCCCTCGGTCACATACATCAGACCAGCAGCTACTTGAGGTTGACCAGCAATCATCGCTATACCTGCTCCGGCCAGAAGGGGTAGAGCCTCGGCTAAGGCCACAGCGAGCTTATCAGGGCTTTTCAATAAATCTACAAATGACTCTGGAGGATCGGCCTCCCACTCAGGATGGTTCTTGAGAATGGCCTGTACGCCTTTTTCATGGAACTCTTTTGGTTTATCCAACCAATCAGCGACCTTATCAAAGGCAGCTTGAGAGTCTGCCATTCCAGTGATAAGTTCCCTCTGACGGTCGGGGTCTTGTTCGCGTAGGACTTCCTCAGCCCAGCCCCATTGTCGGACTAACCCGGCCTGTTTGACAGCTATAGCCGGAGCACCTAACACAGCCCGGCCTACGGTCATTGTGCCTCTGGCTCCAGCACCTCGTAATTTATGCTCAAAGTCCATGAGTTTATCATAAGCAGGTTGCGGTTCCCATGTTCCAGTTGCACCAGTTCCCTGGAACTCTCCACCACCACCACCACCTCCGGGGAAGGTGGAAGTGCCAGCCTGTTCTACCAGAGGGGCTTGTGCCCATCTGGGCTGTTGTGCCCGTACCTCTTCAACTACTGGTGCTTCTTGCCACTTAGCCATTTTACGGTTTCCTTCTCTTTGCCCCGTCAGGACCAATGAACTCTACTCCTGATGGTAGGGCATCATAATCAGCATCATTTGTAACAGTAGGTAATTGCTGTTGGGTGGGTTGTTGAAATTGTTCTGGTGTTTGCTGATAAGCCTGCGATGGTATCCATCCTTGTGCCCCAACTTTAGCCAATTGACTCTTAATTGATTTACCCAATGGAGAAATTCCTCGGTTATTGAGCTTTTTATTAAACACGTCCATAAGATAAGAGGAGGGGCCAAACCGCCGTATAATTTCTACCTCCCCACCCTCACCCTTAGATAATAGTTTTTCTAAAGCTTTTTTGGCCCCCGGAACTCTACTAAAACCCTTCATAACTGCTGTAATAAAACCTGGTCTTTTAGCAGCGTTATACGAGTCATCAAGATTCTGTATTTCCCACGCAATAAGAATTGAGTCTTTTACGACTTCAGGATTAATATAATTGTTGCGTGCCCAGAATCCTTTTCCCGGAGGATTAATTAAATTATTTTTAGCAAAAGTTTCAAATTCATCAGCAAGGTCATTAGACGCTTTTAACGACATCCCCGCTGCACTGGGTCGTCTTGGTGTTGGTTGCGAAGGTTGCCCAATTAATTCATTTCCAAACTGCGAAGCAGTACCAGGTAAAAGTTCACCTGCTTGCTCTCTCCGTCTCGCTAATTCAAGCCGGGTCTTATCTTGGTTCAATCCAGCCTTGGCCCGGTTATACTCGGCCTGTATCGTAGTGGGGTCACGACCGGCGCGAACAGCGTCATCGAACAACGTCTCGTACTTATCGCCGAGTTGTCTCAAGTCGATGTCAATGAGCGTACCAGGGTCTGTAGTTCGACCCCTCTGGGTCATCAGGGCCATACGCCTATCAGCATCCTGTGTTAGATCAGGCCGACCAATAGTAATAGGGCTAAATTGTTTTACCATGATTACTCCTTGTCGATTTCTTTGAGGTAATTCTTCCACTTAGTAAGTTCTTCTTGGTCAGCTGTTAGGTCAAGCTGTTTGTGGTCAACCTTCGTTTGGGCTTCGGCTATCTTGCCCACCACTTCTTCTCTGGTCATTGTGGAAATAACAATATCCTGCTCTTTTGTAATTTTTAATTTTCCGTCAACGACTTCTGTTTTTTCTGACATTTTAAGTGCCTCCAATTTGTACTAAGGTAATATTTAAGTGGTCAACTGATATATCCGGTGTTCCAGCATCAGTTGTTCTTATTGAAACCTCAACTGTATCATTAGCAGCCAAATCGAGTATGCCATTACCAGCCACAGGAAACTGCCTGCTTATTCCAAAACTCTCATAATGATTAATCGCGTCATTTATTTCTGTACCATTAACAGAAAAAGTAATCTGTATGTGCTGATTAGCAGCGGCAACTTCCGAAGAACAAGACCACACAGCATAATACATACCGGCTACGAGCACAGTAAGCTGGCCATTACCATCATGGGTCATTGCATTAAGTTGTCCTGCCACCATGTCTGCGTCGGAAATCTCGTACCATGTATTCTGAACGGCATTAACTTGAGTCCACCCTATTTCATTACCATACACAGAACCAAATGGAAGTCCCCCTGTGTTTAGAAATTTGACAACTCCAGCAGAATCTAATTCCAGTCTATCGACCAATCCAGTCCCATCTGTATTTGTAGCAAGCACCAACTTACCATCAGTATCATTCGCCCCCACTCCATCATGTGAGCCTGTTATAGTCGCCGCTGTACTTGCTGTTCCCGTCCCATCTTCTCTGATGAATGACTGAATAATCGCCCCACCGCCATCAGCATCCGAATGAGTTGGGTTTCCAAGGTATAGATTACCAAGATTGAGTCGTAGGGATTGACTTGCAGGCGTCGCGTTGAAAACCCCATACATGAAGCAATCGGTTATCTCGGCGGCGGCACTCCCCCTGTCCTGATTGTCTATTATTAAGAGGTCATCGTTAGTTGTCTGATTGTAGCCGGACTTGTAACCGAAGAAATTACAACCATCAGCAGTAGTCAATTTGAAACCACTGTAACTTCCATAGAGAGAGTTTTCCTTCCCAGTTGTCAATGCCTCTGCCACAAAAGCACCTATAGCTGTGACATCGTTCCCGCCTGTTGCTATATGATGTACTGCACGACTGCCAACGAAAGTACATCGTTGAATACTATTCCCAAAAGCAAGTCCCCTCCCTGCTCTGTATCCTATAAATGTATTATTCCAACCAGTTTGGTTGAAATTACCTACATCTGTACCAAAATAGGTATTTTCTGAGCCTGTTGTATTATTAAAACCTGCTCGATGTCCTACGCCAAAATTATTAAAAGCAGTATTAAGCCTTAGAGTCCCATTGCCGATTGCAAAATTACCAGTTTGGTTTGTAATAACCCCTAAAGCACCGTGGCCTATCGCAAATATATTACCTGCTGAAGTCAAAGCATCGGCTGCATCTACCCCAAACAAAAAACAATTAGTAGCAGATGTAATTGAAGCTCCTGCTCCTGTCCCTACAAGAAAGTTACCATTCGTCTCATCGAATACAAGAAGATCAGTCCCGCCCGTTTGAATAACAGGGTCGGCAGGCCAGTTCTGAACAGCGGTTGCGAATGTACCTCCACTCATATCGAGTCCGGTTGCTACAGTACCACTCATCACTATGTCCTTAGCCGGTAATACAGCTTGGGCACTATTCAGAGTTAATGCCAACGTAGGAGTATCACCATCTGAACCATCATTAGTGAAAAATTCCCACTGTCCTTTTTCATCATCTACTGCTTCATCATGTGAACCTCTGATAATACCGAGTGTGGTTATCTCATCCCCAGATTGTTTACCTTTAACACGAAACTCAGACTCACGGCCACCATCTGTATCCTCTGATGTATTATTTTCAAGTTGTATATAAGAGGAAGAACTAATGATTTTAATAAATTCATTAGATGTTATACTTCCAATTGACCCGATACCCCTCTGACCAACGGTAATTCCGTCATGTACAAGAATATTTTTTCCACAAATTATATTTTCAGATACATTAATACGATGCGACTGAATATTACCAATACTTGCGACAGGTGATTCAATACCGTCTAACTCAACAATCGTTAAACGTCTGGCATCTGTGCACGTAACATAGGCATACCCACCATATATAAATACATCATCTATACCCTCTAATAATGTATCATCATTTATATAAGAAAGTATAGTGGGGTCAGTAGGGTCTGAAACATCTATTACCACAAGATTATTTGCATCTCGTGCAGAAGCATAGACATAATTACCTTCTATTTGACATACATATATATTATCAAGAACTGTAGCGTCAGTCACAGACCCCACAACAGACATATTCGCAGGGTCAGATATGTCTATTACAGATAATGTATCTGCGGTAGAGCCACAAAGATAAGCATATCTGCCTTTTATATCAAATCCAGAGCACCTATCAAATCCCACATTTGTTATAGATGAAACAATAGATGGATTAGTAGGGTCTGAAATATCAACAGAAGTAAATCTGTCTGAATCCCTTGCAGACACATAAGCATAATTACCTTTTGGTATTACATAAATAGCATTGTCTAAATCAGTAGCATCTTGAACACTACCTGTTACAATTAAATTAAGGGGGTCTGATATATCTACTATTGTAATTCTCTCATTACCTGATGTATCATAACAATTAATCACAAGATAATGACCTGATACTTCTAATCCTTCAACCCGTCTAAGATTAGTAGAATCTTTTAACACAGAAACAATAGATGGATTAGTAGGGTCTGAAATATCAACTACTGTTATAGAATCATTTCCTACTGCTGTAATATAAGCATAATTACCTACAACAACTACACTCTCACAGGCAGCTAAATCTGTTGCATCAATAAGCTGAGATATTAAAACTGGAGTAGATGGGTCTGATACATCAATAATATTAAAACTGTCAGATGACCAAGCCGTCATATAACAATAATCACCAACAACATAACACCACCCTGCATTTTCAAAATTAACATTATATAAACTACCTTTTATTGTCATTACCATAATCATTTTCCTTTTAACTTGCTGGAGGTACTATTTTAAGCCCTGCAAAAGTCGGAGTAGCTTCAGTATGTGTATCTTGGGGGGAAGACAACACAACCCCACCAGCAGCATCATCGGCCACTGTCACCCTATTGACAGTTCCTGTGATCCAATTAACCAAATCAACCGACTCTAAGCCCTTCGACGTATCAGTAGCCACGAGTTTGGATGCAGTCAACCCATCAAGGGTTAACGTTCCGCCAACATCGAAGTCGCCAGTCACATCCAAGTCACCGCCCACATCGAGATTGCCAGTTATCGTACCAGCACCAAATGTAGGCTCACTTGTCGGATGTAATTCTTGGCCTATTACCCGCTGGGTGAGGTCATTGATAATGGCAGTGAGATTCTGCCAATCACCATCAACCATACTATATTGTATTACACCCATTTATTACCTTTGGAACGATGCCGTTGTCGCCGATGGAGCAAATGAATACCTCGCCTGTTCCTTCAGTGTCGAAGCACGGGGTTGGCCAAATATTGACGGTGTTGGGGGTCGTGCCGCTACTGTCCGAGCAAGACCTGCTGCACCCTGTGCTCCTGCCACGTTAGAGGCTGACTGTGCCCCCATATACGGAGCATACGTCGGATCAACCGTCCCGGCTGTGGTCTGCGCCTGAGTACCAAGCAAATTAGACAACATCTGCAATGCTTGATTCAAAAACTGGGTACGCACATCCTCAACCCCGGCAAGGCCCGTAGCCAGGTCACGATCAACCCTGAGCTTCGTGCCTGTGGCCAACGACCCACTACTCATCCCACTGGCCACCTGTTGTGTCGTGGCCTCGGCCTTGGAGCGTCGAGCTTCGTCACGGAGCAATAGTTCCTGACCTCTGCCATACCCGCCACCCGGCTGAAACATGGCGACTGATTCCTGTAGGGGTTTAGTAGCAGCACCGAACTGTGTTCGTGCTTCGTTCTGTTGGTCAAGCCACCTCCGCAACGCAGAGGAGTGAGTGGCTGAAGTAGAACCCCCACCACCTAAATAACCTGGATCACCAAATGGTACAGCCATTATTTTATCCTTCCACTTTCTTCAATATCAACATCAATTTTTTCTATATTCCAGCTTGAAGCTGCTGTAGTATTAGACAATTTAATTCCCACTGCCCCGTCATCGACCTGTTGCCTGATTGACGGTAACAACTTATCCACAGTGAAATCTTTTGCGACACGAGGGGATAGGCTGTTGCCCACATTTCTTATAAGTGCCTCAGCCGTGTTACCAGTAAATAATGACACAGTGACAGCATCGGTATCTATCCCGGTCTTAACTGATACCTCACTCATTTTTACCTTGGCCCGAACACTGTTACCGGCAACAGGTCCAATCAACACGTTGCTTGATATGGCTGTACTGCCATCGTCCGATTTCTCTGACTCATCCCATTTACGAATATAACCATCATTACACCCAGCCAACAGGGTACGCTCACCACTCGTCCTTGCGTTATAATATCCCAAGGCAGTCGGGATGTGGGCCGTTGCATAATCCTCTGGGAATACACCCCCCGTTCGTAGGTCTATCCATAATATTGTCTTCCATTCCCCATCTCGTTGTATTGCTGATACTTCTATACCATATCTGTCTTTGTCATACTTCATCACACAACGGTCAGTCCTACGATTAAGCCCCATATTCTTAACCAACTGGGGTATGTGTTCTTTAGTGATATTAGTTGGGGTCGCTCCCTCAATAATATCAGCAGCAGACATGGCATAAATACCATCAGACCCCACAAAATACAGGTTGTTTTTGTCGTCCCAACAGAACGACTCATGGCTAAAAATGCCTGTGGTATCAGAGAGTGTTGTGAAGAATCCACCCTTAGCCGGGTCAGCCCGCATGACAAACATATTATTAAGACATCCGAAGACCTGCGTGTTGCCTTTGTATGGTATCAAGGCTACGAGTTGGTCGCCCACCAGTCCGGCCTTTTTAGTGGCTTGGCTATTCTGGGCAGACGCCACATCATCTACTACCAGTAATTTGTCAAGAGGATCGTCTACTCGTGTACCGAGCCATTGGTGGGGATTCTGGATGCTATTTTCAAAAATACGACCCCAGCATAAGGACAGGATATTCGATCCACCATCAGAATGTGTACCGGTGGTCAATATCCAGTTGAGCCAGTGCGGGGGTGCGACCACAGCCGTAGGCGTCAATGTTTCTCCTGAATCAGCCCCAGTAATTTGATTGACAGCATTGAACGCGGTGGTAGTTGTCCTATACACCAGATTTTTAGCAGTTGCCCCAGCCCCCACAGTCTCGTCGAAGATACCCGTTGCTCCTGAAGTGGCTTGGGTCACGACCTCGCCTTGGGTGAACGCCCCAGACGGAGCACCAACAAGGCGGTCATTAATCCAGTCTATTTTATGATAACCTGAGTCACCTATGGTTGCTGAGTATGCCCGACCATCTGCCAAGTATGTTTTCTGGTAGGCATGAACCACGGCCACTTGACCGGAAGTATCTAAGTCTCCCGCTGTGAACCCGTGTCCTGCACCAAATGCGATCAGTGTTGCCATTATATATCTCCAAAATACATGACCTTGTGACCTATCGTAAATATGCGGGACTTATATCGCCCCCCTCCGGTTGCCCGACTATCATCCCCATAGTCATCTGGGTCATAATCATCAGGTCTCTCTGGGGGATATGGAGGTGGTGGGGGGACATATCCCGGTGTTATTCCAAAAGTCCAATCACCACCAGTAATATATGTGTCACCACCTGCATAATTTAACCATTGATTATAACTATAAACCTTCCATGTATGTGTGTTGTTATTGTATGGGTCAAACAAATCATAATCATTTGTGCCAAACCACTCATTAACAGTTGCTAACGTATAAGTAGTATCTGTAAAATCAGGACCAGAAAATCGGGGCCATATTGTAAGCTGCTGCCCACCGACCAAAACATTATAAGCAGTTGTATTACCTCCAGCATCCCATGATAAAATATTATTCCATGATCCCAAAGCCCCACTATCAGCAGGAGTGGGATTTGTAGCTGCAGTTGGGAGTTCAATCGTTACTGAGACCGTATCTACTTCTGAATAATTATCCCCTCCGTCAGAACTTTCCATTAATGTCCAAGTATATAATGTGTCTGTTGCGTAATCTTCCCAAATAGCCCTCAGAGTCAATGTTCCACTTCCATCTCCCTCAATCATTGTCCAACTATATTGTAAATTGCCACCTCTCCATATTTGATATTTATAATCAGTAGTTAAACCAGCCATATCAAGATCAGGATGATAATGAGTAATTGCTGTTCCTGAACCATAAGTGACACTTGTAAAAGTTGCTGCCATACTTACACTGTCCTAAAATAAATTACACCATCGCCGCTGTTATCACTGATAGCCAATAAATATTCTGCATCGTTACCCTGCCCAGCCACACGGGTAGTCACCCACACCCCATTGGTCTCATCCCAATATTTATCAGCATCGTAAGTACCCGGCCTGTCTTCTGGGAACGCCATGTCACTCTCCTAAGCTGGTTCAATATAGGTTGTGGTTATAGTCGACACATGCAACACAGGATAATCACCACCGATCTGTGTGGTGTATGCCTTGACAAACCCTGGCCTTTGGCCACCACGCGCACGTCCCTCCTCGACATCAAAAGCCCGCACGTTCGATAACTGCGGGGATGTCGCAGGGGGCTGTTTCTCAGCCGCTAATCCTGTATGCAGACCCTGATATGGGAACGGTAACTCCATGTCACTACCTCCTTTTTACTACATATATGTTGTATTTTCTACGTTTTTTACTACATATATGTTGTTAAATGGGCTGGGCAAGGGGAACCCAGCCCATACACAAAAAACCGCACGGTAGAAACAGACTACGCAACAGTAACTTGGTCAAAATCTGGAGACGCTTTAGTTCCCTCATTGAAATACATAATAGATGAACCAGCAGCAAGTGACTTAATGTAGATACATCCCGGTGCATAGGTATCATCAGTAGCCTCCAATACTGTATAAGCCGCAGTGCCGTAAGCAAGCAGTACACCGTCTTCAATCTTCCAAATATGTATGATATTGGCAGACGATAGTGGGCCTGGTATCATTGTTTCGTGTTCGTGACTTTCTGTAGCCATTATTTTCTCCTAAACTTTAGTTACGAATTGCCATGTTCTATTATACGGGGGTCGTGATCCGACCTTGGTAAACATACGACTCCGGGCATCAGCATCGTATGCCTTGGGCAGTGCCTTCTGAATGTACCGCTCAATATGCCCGGCCTCGATACGAGTGAAAAATTGCTCGGCCTCTGATAGACACGATGCCTTAACCACCTCATCGAATTTCATAGGACTTGGGAACAGGTTACTCAAAGGCTCCACATAATATATACTGTTCTCAGCCGGGTCTGTCCCACCAGCACTCCCATCGGCCTTCAGCCAATCAGCGACATCAAACTTACCAGTCGAGCCGG
>Ga0114923_10002624_pt1 | contig 12125 bp, 11 predicted proteins | sample SumtaG_FD_89578 | JGI IMG/M metagenome (GOLD analysis project Ga0114923, IMG submission 89578) | Deep subsurface microbial communities from Indian Ocean to uncover new lineages of life (NeLLi) - Sumatra_00157 metaG | ecosystem: Environmental > Aquatic > Marine > Oceanic > Sediment | place: near... | reverse complement strand
TTGGGTTAATCCAGATTATGAAAAACCGAGGATTTAAGGTGAAAAAATAATGGCAGACGCAATTGGTAATTTATCAGACAATATGCTAGTTCCCGCATATTTAAGGGAACAATATTTAAAACTCGTTGACGAATATGACAACAAGTGGCAACCTTTATTCGAGGCTATGATGCCTAGAGTTATTGCCGAAGGCAGAGGCTCAAAGCATTACTGGACAAGACCTAGAATGGCAGATCCCCAAATGATTGCTAAGTTCTATGAGAATGATGAAAGAATCGAACCTATGGCTCACCCACATGCACGTGTGTGGACCTATAATACAAGGATGACAGCAAATATGTTTAGACGTAGTAAAAGACTATTTGCTGGAGACTTTAAAGGTGGGATTCTTGAAAGAAAACACGCAATGCTCTTAGAAAACTTAACTAAATCAATAATGAGAAACATCGAATATACTTTATGTCAATTTGCATTAGGTAATGTTACCACAATGGAAGAATTCTCAAATCAAGACACAAATCGACAAGCTTATGCTGATATTAATGCAGGAAGCTTTAGAGGAGTTGTTGCGACTGGAGACTTAGGTGGAACTCGATGGGACGACTTTAGTGGGGGAGCAAATAGTCATGCAAACATTTTTGATGATTTAGCCTACTTAGTTGAAAGATTCGAATACTTACAAGGAGAATCTCCTACTATATTTTATATCGGTAGAAAAACTGCATTAGCTTTAGAAAAGAATGAAAACTTGCTTAAAAGATTAATTTACTTCCATGATACCACAGACGGTGTTTTAGGAGCTACTATACAAGGTTTAAAACTAGTTAAAGTAACTGGACAAACCTATAAAGAAGTTCCAGGAGTTGAAACCCTAGATGAAGGTTATCCAGGAAAGGGCGATTATTTAGAACTTGATTGGACCCATCTAAATCGTAAAGATATGATGGCTCAGCCAAGTGGAATAGGAGATCCTGCTGGAAAATTCTTTGAATGGGGAATTATAACTAACGGAAACGCTGGAGAAGTGGCTTGTGGATGGGTAGATGAAGATCACCAAGCAAGAGGTAGTCCTACGAGCATATTTATTGAACAATGGGATGAGAAAAACCCTAAACAGGTTTTTACAACTGCAAAGTTGGAATATTGTCCAGAAGTTTATGATTATGCTAAGATAATGTTAGTCAAGAAATTAGCAATGTATTAATTGAAGTGATTAAACTTGGCTATTTTCATAAATAAAAGCGATATTGTCGCATGGGTTCAAATTCAGTTAGGAGAAGACTTTAAAGAAGCCGATCTACCTCAGATCATTATAGATATGGCTACGTCTAAAGTTTTAGCTGAATTAGTGAAAAGGAGAGTTAGAACTCTTCCTACAGTAGATGATGAAAATCATTTTCTCAAATTTGGGACAATGTGCTTTGTTTTGGAATTATTGTGTAAATCGAGAAAAATTACACAATCGTCAGGTGATGTCTTACGTGATAGATTCGGGGATGTAATTCACGACTATCAACGTAGTAACCCTTTATTTTTCTTTGCTCAAGGAACTAGTGAATCATTTATGGCTTTATTGCCATATGAAACATTTCGGATGTATGGATATGCATATTGCGACTCTTATATGAAGAGAGCATTTTATGAAAGAACAGGACACACAATACCACATGGAAAGATGGCTTTTGATAAAACATCTCGAGGATACGGGTTTCAAGTTCACGATGATATTATCGATGAAGCAGATGATGAAAGTTGGGATGAAATGAATGCACCCGATGAGGATCTTGATATATAATGTGGTTACACAATGCTATAAATTTAACTAAAGTCAACGCTTACAATGAAAAAGATGTTGTAAGGGATACTGGCGGAATAACTAAAAGGGAAGATAATGCTGTAATTGAGCTTAAAATCTTAATAGTACCAACTAAAAATCGTTTTAGACAAGGAGAAACAGGAAGGTTCGAGGAACAAACAATAAATTTCCAAGTATCTAAAAGTGAATTAAAAGAAAAAGGGTATTATAACGATGAAAAGCCACCAGTATGGGTTAAGACGAGAGACGCATTTAATCTCTTACTTGGTAAAACTCATATAATAAGAGGTGGGTTAGATTATAAGGTCATGATGGTAGAAGATTTTTCTTGGGACCCAGGACTTCAGTTATATAGATGTTTAGCTAAAAGAATGATACCAGTAGGTAATTTAATATAATGTCGGATTCAGAATTAAGAAAAGCACTTGTTGAAGATATAAAAAATAATGTTGATTTTACTTATCAAACATTAAATCCTCAAGTTAAAGTGTATAGATCTGGTGAAGGTTTTAATAAAATTCATCCAAGTATATTAATAGGATTCTTACCTTCTAATAGGAAAAGATTCCAATCTGTAAGTGATATTATAGGACATGCTAAAGGCGATTATTACCGATATGGTTATGCACGTGTTGAACTCTGTACTATTCATTGTTATTGTCAAGAGGAACATGAAAACGCTTTAAAAACAGTAACAATCAACGGAAGAATGCTTTGCGAATTTATAGCTGAAAAATGCTTAGAAAGAGTTTTAAAAGTATGGGAAAATATTTTATTCGATTATAAATCCTCATTTGATAGGAAAGATACAATACCTGTCATAAGAGATTTATCCATGTATGATGAAATAAGTGAAACACAGATTTACAATTATGATATTGATGTATATTTAAGAATACCCTTTACTTGGGATAAAGTTCCCGATGGGTATGATGATGAAGGCGACCTAGCTAAAATAGCTAGTATTGAAGAATTAAAAGAAATAAATAGTAATAATAAAAAACAAATAATAATAAGGTACGAAGAATAATGGGAGAATTTATCACAATATTGTTTGGTCCATCTGCTCCAGCCCCTGCGGCTGTTGAGTATGATAAATCAATGATAGTTGGAGATGGCTCTGCACAATTATCATCTTCAAAATTGTATGCTGTCACTAATGATGATTGGCAAACACTTTTAGGAGATGATGGTTTTAGCGACTCTGAACAAATATATAAATCAGTTGCAGATTTCTTCGCTGCTTCACCAACCCCAGAAAATCTATTTGTTTACGCTTATGTATCTGGTAGTGATACAGATTACAGTGATATGATGTTAACAAAAATAGATGATACTACATGGGAAATACCTTCTAAACCTCCTGAAGGTTGGGCGCCTGGTGCTACTGGTGTAGCACAAGTTAAATTTTATGGGTGTCCAAAAGGAACTGGGTTTCAATTGAATACTCAAGACGGAGCTACTGGATTGGGTTTTACTGTTCTAAAAAATTCACAAAGTAATTGGAACGGTCAATTAAGATTTCCTAATGGGTTAACTGGCATAAGTGGACCTATAGTAACTGAAAGTAATTTAGGTACTAATTGTAAGATTACAGTTGATTTTACAATAGATCCAGATAAAGGTGGAATTGGAGAAAAAATAGCTGATTATGATATTAATATGATTAGTTTAGCTCTTGAAAATACTCAAAGCACTAAGAATTACGGTTCTAATGTGTTTGGTACAAGTCAGGTTGATGATTTAGATACTATGATGAGTGCTATCGCAGGAAAGCAATGTATATTTTTTTATGCTAGTCCTGGTGATGCTAATCCAGAAGATTTAATCACAGGTGGTGGAGGAGTTAAATGGGAGAGTTTAAAAAGCATAGTAGGACAAAGAGAAGATTTTAGTTTTCTTAAAGCTAAACCTTCAACCACAAAAGACGATATGGCTTCTGGGTTTTTAGGAATGGCAGCGGCAACTCACCCTCACGATACTATGGGGTTTGCTAGACCACATATGGCTATCGTAGAACCTGAACCAACTCTAAACCAAGGTAAGTGGAGAGATGCTCAAACAAATTACGTTGTTCAAAAACGATTCTTAGCTGGTGCTCCTTTTATGATTGTTAGAGGTTTTACATTCGGTACTGATGCTAATTCTGATAGAATAAATGCAGTAAGATGTAAATATATAATTTTACAAACTTTAAGAAATGGTATATGGTCATTACTTGCAAGTAGAACTGTTAGAATGAGTTATAAAGGAATAGTTAAGTTAGAAGAGCAAATTAAAGGTATATTTGCTGGATTAGTAGCAGATGATATAGTTGACTCTTTTGCTTATGTTAATATTCCCTTAAAATATGACTTTTTAGCTAATAATGCAGCAGCTCAATTAGCGAATGCAAAAAGCGAAATTAGTGGTATCAGAATAGGATATTATTGGAATAGATCTTTAGAAGAGATTGAAGTTACAGCACTTATAAATGAGGCGATTTAAAAATGGTAAAAAATAATAACGATTTTTTGAGATGGGAAGTTAAACCAGTTTGGATAGTTTCAGTTAAATCAGAAATAACAGGAATTCCATCTGAATATACTTTTGAAATTCTTGGTTTAAACAGATCAGCTGGAGATATTAATAGAAATTGGGAAAAAGTCCATTCTGTCGAGCAATTTAATCAAGGTCGTGTAGCTAAACCCTCAGATTTTACAATTACAATAGCTCTAAAAGAAAATGGAAATTCTTACGAAGCAATGAGAAGGATTTCTAAAGGAGCGATTGAATTTGATATTCGATGTGATTTAATCAACGATGTTCCGAGTCATACTGATTCGGAAACAGAAAATATAGCTGGTAATAAAGTCTGGATGAAAGGCTTTGAAAAATTTATAGGCTGTGTTATAATGAGAGAATCTCAAACGATTGAAGTAGCTGAGTTTCCAGTAAGAGAATTTGAATGTGATGCTTTAAGACATGAAATAATGGGTGTTGAAGTAGATGGCGTAAGTTTGCCAGCTTTGATTGAAGGAGATGGAACATATCCAATGGCTAAAGCTTTTGATCAATTAGTAAGTTTCATTAAGAAATCAGGTCCATAAACATGAAGTCTAATGAGAAATTAGACACTCTACGCCATATTAAACTTGGCGTAAAAGAAGTATTTTATTTTGATTATGACGGTAATGCGTTACCATTACGTCCTATATCATCGTATGAGTTAGATGATTGCTTTTACAAAGCACTCGTATATGCTACACCAAAAGTAGCAGATTTAGTAATAAAATTAAGATTAAGTTTAATAGAGAAATCAGAAGAAGTTGATTTCACCAATGAAGATTATTTAAGTCTTCAGAAACATTATGATGCTATTTCTTATTGGGTAGTCTTCCATTCGATGAAAGACTTCCAAGATGAAGACTTTTCTATGCCTATTTATCAAAATAATGAGCTTTTACCTAAAGGTATATTTCAAATAAGAAAAATGGCTTATATTCATAATATAGCTAATATTATTGTGAAATCTTCTTATAAACCTAAAGAATTTATTAAACAGATTATAAAAGATGAATTAGGAAAAGAAATAGCTTATTTAGTATTATACTTTAATGTTCCTATAGCTAATATTTCAGATATAACAAAATTACAAAGGGACTTTTTAATATATTCTAAAGGCGAAATAAAAAAAGTAAAAGCTAGTGATAAATATGAGATTTCTGGAAAAACGATAACAATAGGAGATTTACTTAAAAAAATAGGGATGCCAATACCAAATGCCGACAGTGGATGATCTTATAGTATCTCTTAGGATAGAAGAAACAAGTAATTTAGGAAAATTACAAAAACAATTAACAGCCTTAGTTGGACCGAAAGGAGATAAACCAATATTAGGTACTGGTGTATTTCCAGATTTAAAAAGAGATATTTCAATAATAAAAGGTAAATTAGAATATATAACTCACATAGCCCCAGGAATAGATCCTGCTAAACTTGCATTGTCTGCTTCTGCTTTATATAAAACACTAAAAGATCCACAAATGGCTAAAAATATTTTGGGTAAATTAGGTCAAAGTGAAGAGTGGTTAAGAGATATTCAGGAAATATTGACAGGAATTGCTACTGGAACTACTGAAATGAAACCTACTAAAATAGGAAATCTTATACCTTTACTTGAAGCTATGGTAAGAAAATCACCAGCAGAAATAGGAGATATAAGAAAATTAGTAACTGATATTACAGAAGCTGTCGAAGAATTTATAAGACAGAAACAATTACAAGAAGTTTTCAAAGAATTTGGTGATAGTGTTAGAGAATATTATATAGCTATGAGTAAACCTATTAAAGACGTAAAAGATATTTTAAAAGATGATAAAGGTTTACAAGCTTTTGTTGAAGCACAAAAAGAAGCTGTCGGAAAAGAAAAAATTACTGAACTTGTCGATATGATAAGAGATATAAAAGATCCTATCGAAATCTTAGGAAAATTTAAAGATGTAGACATTCTTGAGTTTACTAAATTACCAGATAAATTAAAACCTCTCGCTGCTGCTTATATAGAAGTAATGAAATCAGAGCAAGTAGGTGTTATCGATCTTATGAGAGAATTTTTCCAAAAAATAAAAAAAGGTAGTATTGGTTTAACTCAAAAATTAGAAAGTAGCAGTCTTGACTTTTTAATGACTATGGATGTTTGGGAACAAGTTCTCGAAGAATTTAAGGGTAAAGGTTTAGAATTTTTAGGAGGAGTAGATGTTCCTGAAACTGCTAGGTATGTGGGAATAGAATTAGAAAAAGGAACTACAGCTGGGTATATCAGAGAAATGAGAGAAAGACTTAGAAAATTCTCTCATACAGTAATGCTTTTTCTTAAAACTAACCAAAATTTAGATAAACACATTGATTCTCTTGATAAAACTGCTAAAAAAGAAGAAAGTACTTATACAGCTTTTGGAGTAGATATTAGAAAAATGAGAGAACAAACAGGAAAAGCATTAACCATTGATGAAATGGAACAGCTTAATGAAGAAGCACGAGAAAAGATTGAAGAACAATTTGAGGAAAAATTTGATGAAGTAATTGATGCAAATAGTGAAGTAATGAAGACGTTGGAAGAAACAAACAAATCTCTTCTAAAGGATGTTGAAGGTGAGAAAGCCGAAGAAAAAGTTAATTGGTCAAGTGCAGGAAAGTCTATTGAAGATAACTTTGACGATCTTTTTAGTGAAATGGATAGTATAAAAAAGACTGGTGAAGATACTAATAAAGAAGTAAAAGGAGATCTTAATAAAGAAAAAGTAGAAAAAATGGATGAGTAAAAATGGCAACAACAATTAAAACTCTTACAGAATTTAATGATTTCATAGGAGACTTTTTTAAAACTGTTCTACCAGAGCCTTTAGAGATGAGAGATTATACATCTCATAAATATCACGTTTATGATGAAATTTTCGGTAAAGGTGTTTTTGGTAGAAATTTAGAATTAAAGTCTGGTGAAGCTTTTATATTTGAAGATTCACCTCCTGGGACTGTTGGTGTAAAAGCAGTTGGTCTTAGAGAAGCCTTTTTTAATGACGCTATAAAAGAAATAGAACTATTAAAAGTAGATCCAGAATTTATAGCAGAAATAAAGAAATTATTTGCTGATGAACCATCATTGAAAAAGGATATAACAAGGGTTCAAACCGTTCTAATTTCTATATTCGCTGATAGAAAAGCTAAATGTAAGATTTTAACGATAGAAGAATTTAATGCCGAAATGGAACAAACGGCAATAGATTTAGGTAATCCAGACCTTGTTTTTGGTTTTATTGAACCTCCAACGAAACAATCAAAATACATAAAATTTATAAAAACAATTAAAGATATAATGCATAATATCACTTATGCTAAAGCTAAGAACAGTTATAAAAAAATAGTTGAGATTAAAGATAAATTAGAGGAAAAAGCTGGTAGTTCTTTTAGTATAGTTGCATGGGCAGGTATTTTTAGTGGTGTAAGAAAGATATTTGGTAAAATACCAATTCTTTTAGGTCCTGTTCCTTTAAAGCACGTTGATTATGTAGAAATAGCTCGTTCAGGTAAAATATTAAAATTCAGAGCAACAGGTTCAGTTTTCTTAGCTAAACAAGAAGGCGGGGATGATGCTATAAAAATTGAAGGTTTAATGTATAAAGTTGAATTTTGGACTATGTTTTGGTTATGGTCATTATTTATATACGGTCAATCAAAATTTAGAGAGATGGAAGATTTACCAAACTTGTTAGAAGTTCAAGATATATTTCAAGTAAGAAAAATGAATGATCTTATAATGACAGATACAAGCTTACAAAGACCTTCTTATGAGTATCACCAAACATTTCCTTTTGTTAGTAGGCACTTTATAATTCCAAATTGTTATATTGAAACAATTTTAATTGAAGATAAATTACCCTTAAAAGATGTACTTAAATATAGTATATTATTAAGAACTTATGATAAACCTAAAGAAGTTAATTGGATAAAGGGCGATAAAGGAAGAGCTTTATATGGTATTAAAAACAAAAGCTTATCTGCAAAAATATGTGAATATTCTTTAAATTTTGGATGGAGAATGTTAAATGCAACTGGTTGGTTGATAGACGAAACTGAGTGGAAAATTGGTTCAGCTTTAAATGAAGGTGTATTAGACACTTACTATGATGTAGATTGGTCAACTATCGCTTCAGTCACTTATTTAAATTTAATAGGGGCAGTAACATAATGGGTGGAATAATATTTAAAAACGCAGGAGACGATTTTACTGGAGAAGTTATATCTACTAGTGTTATAACAACACTTATAGCTACTTTAAATGTTGGTCTTATTAAAAACAAAGCTGAATTAATGAGAAAAACTTGGAAAAAGGAAGAAATAGATCCTGCTGATAAATTAAGACAAATTAGAACTACAAACTTCGTAGTTAATCTTACTATGATTGCTACTATGTTAAACCGTTACTATTTATTTAATAAGAAAAAGATAAAACCTGCAGCTGTTTTAGCAGGAATACCTTTAGGAACAATAGAAGAATTATCTATGGCTTTATCTGATAGAATATTAAAGTACAGATCTACTGGAGGAGTCTTTTTAGCCCATCAAGATGGTGGTAATGAGAGTTTAAGAATAGTTTGTAAAGCTTGGGGTATAGGTAGATATTTATTTCTAACAATGTTAGATTTTTTGTTCATGTATGGTTCTGCTAAAATGTTAGATTTATTCAAAGGTATTAGTCCATTTGGAGAAATTCCAATAGGAGAAACTAAACCTTTAATAAGCCAAGATGTTTTTGGAAATCCTGAAAATCTCCAAAAAAGAAATCCTTGGAAAAAATATGATGAATTTAATAAAGAAGAAGGAAGAGAAGAATATCACTCAACATTTCCAATTGTTACTAAGAATCGTATTTATTCAAGTATGTATTTAGAAACTTATGATATTGTAGAATCAGTTAATACAGGAATGAATATGCTTACAGTTACATTATTCTTAAGAAAATACCGACCTCCTTATCCTTTACAGTTTACTAGAGTTAGACCTGAAAAGAAAGGTCAAAGTCGTACATCTTGGTATAGACAACAGAAAGTAAAAGATGAAGCTATTTGGACTAAAGTTAGTTTAAGATGGTCAGATTCAATAATAGATTTTGGACTGTCTTTGTTAATAGGAGCACAAAAATATTTGATGATGATGGAACTTGGTTATTATACTGTAGAGGAAATGTGGGCTTTAACATTTGCTACTCATTTAGATAAATCAAGGGGTTTAAATACTGGATCTATTTCTGGAATTATGAAAGATGCTGATGGTGAATTAATTATGTCAAATCAAGTTGAACAATCTATGGGGATGATGATGTAAATGGGTAGTGCATGGAGTATAAGACTTTTTGAAGCAAATGATTACTCAGATGAAGCTACTATTGATATTATGGATAATTTCACAAAGAGTAAATCAAGACAATTAGATTCACTAAGAACTTATAATGGTATGTACGGAATAGATAATTATCTTGTATGGAATATTCATAAAGATTTACCTAATTACGATTTTTCGACTGTAGCATTAGATTTAAATTTATTTATGTATAAAAGCACAGATATACCTTATTTTCAAGAGTTTTATAGGGTTCAAGATATAAAATATAACCCAAATAAAAGCCAATATACACTTTATGCTATTTCAGAAACAACAGAAAAATTACGTTCAAAATTAATAAAATATGGTGTTACAAGTCTTTCATATAAAGAAAATAGAACTGCAAAAGAAGTTTTAATAGAAACTATTGAAAAAAATAAGATATTTTACTTAAGATTTCATGATGATACTGTTTCAACTGAAAATATGGTTCATTATCAATATAGATATTTTGACATTGATCCAGAATGGACTGTCTTAGATCTTATTGAATATATAGCTGATGATAATAAATATGAATGGTGTGTTACCACTTTTGTTGATAAAGAAACAAATCATCCATATTATTTCTTACATATAGGTCATGAACTTAAAGCTGATGAATATATGAATGCTACTAAAGAATTTAATATAGAAGATGATAATATATCAGATTCAGTTTATACTAAGAAAATAACTACAAATGGTTCTCCTATGCAACCTTTAGCACATTGGGAACAAAATTTAAGATGTTTATGGTCAAAACATTCAGTGGGAAAAGGAGGGGCTGATAATTCAAAAGGATGTTTTGCTCCAATTGGTATGGGACATTTTGATAAAGTTTTATATTTAAAAACATTAGAGGGGGAAATAGAAAAGAATATAGGATATTCTATGTTAAATAGAAGAAAAGTAAGAATCCCATCAATAGGAATAGGAAATATTCTTGATGATGAAGGACTTGAATATATAGACAAAGTTTCTATTCAAAAAAATCCACCAACATATTCTATAAGAGAACCTCATAATATTATAATTAATAGAGGAGAAGATATTGTTGTTCAACATCAATTAGAACAAATTACTCGTTCAACTTCTTATTTAGATCATAGAGCAGGATTATTATTCCCATCTCCTAAATTAGTTGATGATGAAGAAAATGAAATTTCACCACCAAATTCACTTATATTTAATGTAGGTGGAAAACGTGAATCTGCTGTGTTAGGTCCTTATGTTTTGGGTGATGGGAGAAAAGACAAAAATGGAAATAAAACATTAACAATTCCAATTAAAGATAAAGGAGATTTTAGACTACAGTTTCCTAATGGGTGGTGTTTATATGTTAAAGAAAATGGGGATACATATTTAAATATAAGGGATGTTGATCCAAATCTAAAAATAGAAGATATTCCAGAAGCTGATTTAAATAAAATAGAAGGTTTATATTTTAAAGTATCTGGCGAAGATGGAAAATCTGAATTGAGAATTGGTCTTGATGAGTATAATTTTATTACTATGAGGAATGAAGAAGACGTTAACTATTATTTTACTGATGGTGTAATGTATATAAAAGGTAATAAAGAAGTATTTATTCAAGTAGACGCAACTGATTTTATACGCATTCTACCAGATAATGTAGGAGATAAAAAACTCACAATATCAACAAATATAAACGGTATAGTAATACAATCTCTTGATGGTGGGACTATAGATGTTGATACTACTGGTGTTGTTAATATAGGAGCATCAGCTACTGCTGTTAATTTAGCAGGAGGAGGTAATAAATTATCTCTTGCTGAACATAAACATATGGTTGGTAATATGGGAATAGTAATACCACCACATATACCAATAGAAGGAACAGGTAAAACACAAGCCGATAAATTTATAGGAGCGTGATTAAAAATGACATATTATATTAAAGGTGGAAGCAGATATAATGAAGCTAACCCAACTGTTTGGGTAGCTTTAACTTTAAATGGCTTTGTCGATAGTAAATATTTAGATGCTAATTGGAAACAGATAGATTATGAAACTATAATTGATAGCCAAGATCCGTTTTGGTTATTTGGAAGTGTTTCTGGTGGAGCTAAAGAAGCTGAATTTGGTCTATACACTGATAATAGAATAAAATTTACAACTACAGATATTACCCTTCCGAGTTTTGATCCAACTGGAAAAACAGATAATTCTATTGCTACTAAAAAATATGTAGATGACTCAGTAGGTGCTGGAGGGGCTCATGATTTAGATTCTCATACTGATGTAGTAATAAGTGGAACTCCTGCTGATAATGAACTCTTAGTTTGGGATAACGGAACTTCTAGATGGATTAATCAAACAGCAGCAGAAGCAGGATTAGATATTCATGCAGAAGATCACGATAATACACATCATACTACTAATTATA
>Ga0114923_10002623_pt1 | contig 12127 bp, 12 predicted proteins | sample SumtaG_FD_89578 | JGI IMG/M metagenome (GOLD analysis project Ga0114923, IMG submission 89578) | Deep subsurface microbial communities from Indian Ocean to uncover new lineages of life (NeLLi) - Sumatra_00157 metaG | ecosystem: Environmental > Aquatic > Marine > Oceanic > Sediment | place: near... | reverse complement strand
CTCCAGGTTTAGCCATACAACCGTTTAAGCGGTACATCCATTAAAAGAAGGATTGAAACCAATAAATCCCGGTCTATCAATCCGGGCCCCTTTTAAGTTTAAGCGGTACATCCATTAAAAGAAGGATTGAAACCAGTAACCGGAATTTTTGTATTCACTGGAATATTATGTTTAAGCGGTACATCCATTAAAAGAAGGATTGAAACACCGTGGCCATCGATAACCTTACCAAGGCCATGACCGGGTTTAAGCGGTACATCCATTAAAAGAAGGATTGAAACTTGACAGCAGTAATCTCATCGACCGTAAAATCTGTCGTTTAAGCGGTACATCCATTAAAAGAAGGATTGAAACGATAACTGGCAACACTACAGGCTATGAAGGAATTGGGTGTTTAAGCGGTACATCCATTAAAAGAAGGATTGAAACCTCATCGGGAAAGCCTCCAATTATACCTGTTGGCAGGTTTAAGCGGTACATCCATTAAAAGAAGGATTGAAACTATTTTCTAAGGCTTTAGGAGTGTAAAGGTAATGACGGTTTAAGCGGTACATCCATTAAAAGAAGGATTGAAACAACTTCACATCAAAACCCCTGAAAGTCTCCAATATTTGTTTAAGCGGTACATCCATTAAAAGAAGGATTGAAACATCTGTACCTTGCCATCCTTAATTGTAATAAAATTGTTTAAGCGGTACATCCATTAAAAGAAGGATTGAAACATTTCCACCACACATATTAACATTTACTGTGTCGTCGTTTAAGCGGTACATCCATTAAAAGAAGGATTGAAACGCATTAGCCGTCATTCGGTTACGCTCCCGCTGTATGTTTAAGCGGTACATCCATTAAAAGAAGGATTGAAACTATAAGTAAAGTGATCTATCGCCAGCCTTCTCAAAAGTTTAAGCGGTACATCCATTAAAAGAAGGATTGAAACTACATAACATAATTCCTCCTGACCGTTAAGTGCAAAGTTTAAGCGGTACATCCATTAAAAGAAGGATTGAAACAGTTGAAGGGCTCCATCTCTTGCAGCCATGCTTTCAGTTTAAGCGGTACATCCATTAAAAGAAGGATTGAAACTGGGAGCAATAGGGTGTCTAGCGTTTTTTATACCTGGTTTAAGCGGTACATCCATTAAAAGAAGGATTGAAACTTTCATCCTCCGCCTTCACTTCCCTATTCCATTTCCGGTTTAAGCGGTACATCCATTAAAAGAAGGATTGAAACAGCGTTTTGGCTCTCCAATCAGTGTACAGCTGCACCGTTTAAGCGGTACATCCATTAAAAGAAGGATTGAAACAATCTGTAAACCGGCCCCCTAGTTCGGGGGTCCATGGTTTAAGCGGTACATCCATTAAAAGAAGGATTGAAACTAATCCTGGTTGCAAACCCCCAGTGCCACTAGTTCAGTTTAAGCGGTACATCCATTAAAAGAAGGATTGAAACAATGCTGCGTTTGCGGCACCGGCACTATTAGTCAACGTTTAAGCGGTACATCCATTAAAAGAAGGATTGAAACTCGATACCGGAGAATCCCTTGACCCGGATAAATTCAAGTTTAAGCGGTACATCCATTAAAAGAAGGATTGAAACAGAAATTCCCTCATTGACCTGGCAAAGCAGCTTGAGTTTAAGCGGTACATCCATTAAAAGAAGGATTGAAACTTATATAGGTACCCTCGTGAGCATAGAGCCCAAATAGTTTAAGCGGTACATCCATTAAAAGAAGGATTGAAACAAAAAGGGCCTGGCTGGTGGCACTAAAGAAGTTGGTTTAAGCGGTACATCCATTAAAAGAAGGATTGAAACATTTAAACATAGACATGAAAGCCTTGTTGAGTACAATCGTTTAAGCGGTACATCCATTAAAAGAAGGATTGAAACATAAATATCCTTTCCTGTTTAAAATCTGTATCACCGTTTAAGCGGTACATCCATTAAAACAAGGATTTGAGGCCAAGTAGGGCCAGTTGGTCAGTGATTCAGTAGGTCAGTAAAAAAACAGTCGAATTAACACTAAAACAAGAGTTAAAACCTTGACTGCCCACTGACCCACTTTCCACTGACTTACTGTTCCTATGGTACATCCATTAAAACAAGGATTGAAACAAATAAGTGCCATGCCCGTTAGTGTCGGACACGTCGTTTAAGCGGCACATCCATTAATATTTCCGGCCTGATATTGTAAATAGAACCGAAATTTGAAAATGGAAATTAGAAATTGGGAAAAGCACACAAGACAGGGATAAATCCAAATTTCAAATATCAAATTTCCAATCTCAAATCATAACCATCAGCGTTCATCAGCGATTCTGACACTATTGGAAAGTTTAAGGGGAGAATTCCCGGTCTGGGGGTAATAATAGTCCTCCAGAGCTTCCTGTTTTAGAAGACTATCAAGTATTATCCGGTTAAAAACCGATCTTCCGTTTTTCTTTAATTTCAGTCGGTTGCATCGAGTGTCCTAAAGTAACAACCAGGAAATGAATGATTTTATCATGTTTCTCGATTTTTTGTTCTAGTTCTTTTAGTTTTTCGGAAAATTCTTTATGGGACGACAGCATTTCTCTTCGTTTGACAAATGCTCTAACCACATAAACACTTACTCTTACAGCTCTGTCACTTTTTAATACATTGGCAGCCATTATTGCGCCATGCTCTGTAAAGGCATAAGGAAGAGTAGAAGAATATTTTAACCGGGAAAGGTGGTCACAATTTGTGACCAGTTCTATTTTTTCTTTTTTATTTTTTGAAAAACAAAATCCTGTGTGAATCTTTCTTTATTACGTTTTACGGCCTGATTCAGGGCCTTTGTCGTTACTCCAAAAAGTCCAGCCAAGTCTGTATCAATCATTACATTGAAAATTCCTATACGATTAAATTATTTAGCATATTCATCAACTTTTTAAATCTCTTTTTTCTTAGCTTCTCTTCGCGTCTTTATAGAGTGGGTGCGCCGCACCCCTTAGCGGCTAAAAAAATCTTTTTGGCTCCGGCTTGCCCGGGTTGTGGACAGGCGAAACTTCCCTATCCTTTCTCAGTCATGTAAACGCCGGCCAACACTATCAATGAACCCAGGATCAAATTGATACCGATGGTTTCTTTCAAGTAAAGGGCGGCAATAATATAAGTCATGGGCGGAATCGTATACAAATAGACCCCCACTTTCTGGGATTCGGCCCGCTCCAACGCAAAAAAATAAAGCAGGGTTGCCAGGAAGGAGCAGGTGATTCCCAGGAAGGCCACAGCACCCCAGGCATCGAAGGGAATAGCAGCCAGCGAAAATGACTGTTGATGACTCTCAAACCAGCCGATGGGAATCATGTAAAGCGTGCCCATGAAGGTTACAATCGCCGTTAAGTCAATAGCACTCATTTGCCGCATCATATCCTTCCCCAGGACCGTGAAGATACCCCACATAGAAATACTGGCCAACACCAAAAGGTCCCCCACCAGGTGGCCCTTGAGTTCAAAAGCCATAAGGGTCTCAATTCCCATAACCATTAAAACCCCTATCATGGCACACCCAATCCCGAATGCTTTTTTCAGTGTGATCCGCTCACCCAGGAAAAGGGCGGCGATAATGGTGATGGAAATAGGGCCGGTAACCGCGTATAACGAAGCATTGGAAGCGGTGGTGTACTGCATGCCGACGGTCTGGATACCGTAATGGAGACCTGTTCCAAAGAGACTCAACAAAAAAAGACGCCAGAACCAGGCAGGGCCGCGAAAAGGAATTTTTCTTCTCATGAACAGCAGCCACAAGAGGAAACACACGGATGAGATCATCAGTCGCAAGGTAACAAGCGTCAACGGCGGAATATTGTCTAATGCAATTTTGGTGGCGATAAATGAAGCCGCCCAAAAAAAGCAAGCTGCAACTAATGCCAATTTTGCCGATATCGGTATTTTTTGTTCTATATTCAACGGAGCATCTCCACTTTTTTAGAATTGTTTTTATCAACTCGAATTTTATAAGAAATCGCCACATAATGCAATACCCAACAGCGATTCTTTTGACGGTGAGGAATAAGGGCGAATACAAAATCTTGACCGAGCCTCTACACACGTTTCCGGGCTGCACGTAGGGGTGAACCTTGTATTCGCCCGGAATTCTACAAATACTTGCTCTTTAATTCCTCTGCCTTCCGCTTACCATCGTCCGTAAGAATAAGGGATTTGGCATTGTGATAATTGTGGATGAGCTTTTTCTCTTGCAGTTCATCCAGGGTCTCGAACTTGTATCCCTTCCAGGCCCTGAAAATTTTTTTACCGGGCTCTTTCCGGGAGTCTTCTTCCCAACCGGTTAAATAGATCAACAGCAAGTGAAGATCTGAGATCTTTTCATTCATTTTTTCCTCCTTGTTTTCAGCCACAGACTTTCACAGACTTTTCACAGACAATAAAATAAGACTTCCTGTTGTCAGTGTCAGTCTGTGTTAGTCTGTGGCTTTTCATTTTTCCTCGTTTTCCGTGCCGGTTTAAATTGTTATCATTCCTTCGAACCCTTTAAAGGTTTTTTCACCGATGCCTCTTACCTTCATCAAGTCTTCGAGTTTCTTGAATTTTCCGTTCTTTTTCCGGTAATCGATAACCCGGTTGGCCATTTTTTCACCAATTCGCGGCAGTTTTTTCAGTTGGTCTACACCGGCGGTGTTGATGTTGATCTTGTCCGACTTCTTGGCATCCGATGAAGAAGCCGCTTTCTCCGCGGAGTAAGCATTTGCTGCAAACACAAACCCCACTACAAAACTCATAACAACAAACATTGAAACTAATTTTTTAAAACTTGTCATTTTTTCCTCCTGACCCCATATAGGCAATCGAGATGCCAAAACCGGGGTCCAGGCCAAAAAACCTCTAAATCCTTTTAAGACACGGATTTATAAGAAATCATCCTGAAATGCCACCAAGGTGGTAAAGTAAACGATCGTTTACTGATTTTTTGGCCATCAGTAAACGATCGTTTACTGATTCACTGAAAAAATACCTGCAACACCCGGGGGAATCCCGGGACTCTAAAGCTGTAAATATGTTGCATGATAACGGTTTCAGCCCTTTTTTTATGCTTAGCCCTTAAATACATGACACAGTTGGCACAAAAATTGATTACCTTATGTCGAGGTGAACGAATGAAAATGAGAATGAGCATGAGCATGAACGCAGCCGTGAGATATAATAAGGGTTTCACCCTGATTGAAACGTTGGTATCCCTGCTGCTGATTGCCATGGCCATACTATTGATCGCTAAGGTAATCGTATGTGCCTTCGACGGTCTTAAAAAATCCCGGATCCGCCTTAACGTGTCACAGGAAATGGAATCCTGTAAAAATCAACTGTTATCAAAATCCTTTGACTGCAATGAACTTAAAGCGGGGAGTTATTCTAAAAAGGAAAACCACATCAAAAAAAACTGGGAAATAAAAAGTATAACCCCTACATTAAAAATAATTCACCTATCGATTTCATACAAAGGTTTAACAAAACGGGTATATTTTTACAAATCAAAATATATAAAAAATAATGAAATAACCAATAACAAATGACGGAGGTAAAAAATGATTAGAGGATTTAGCCTGTTGGAGTTGATTGTTGTCTTAACTTTAAGTGTGGGCATTTTAACCATTGTGCTTTCAAGCACCAGCGAATCCACCAGCTATTCCCAAAAGGTGACTACCCACCAGCAGAGAATGGAGGCCATATTCCACACAGTGGAAATGCTTCGGTCCGATTTGACCAAATGCGGAATGCGGCTGCAAGAAGCGGCGAAGTTCTTCACTTTCCCCTTGTTTGAAAACAGCGACTTTAGCTTTAAAGTCAACTACGGTATTGAAAAAGAAGTCCTTATCGATGATTCTCATGAAGGTGAAGATACCCTAACTATTAACCGCAACGATTTTTTTAACAAAGGAAAACGGGTGGTGATCTATGACCCGGAGAGGGAAGTTTACGAGATCAACGAAGTCAAAAGTCGAAATGGAGACCAATTAACCCTGGTAAATATGCTGCAAAACGATTATCCCAAAAATGCGATGGTTGTGGTTTTGAAACAAGTGGAATACAAGCTTTATTCCCAACAAAATACCAAAGCATTGAAGCGAAAAGTAAATAAAGGTTACTTTCAACCGCTGATTGAAAATGTGACGGATTTTAATGTCAAATTTTACCCGGAAGCCTATTCGGTGCTCTACAGGATCGAGATCAATAAAAAAGAACAGGTCAGGGGTTATATCTTCTTAACCAACATGGTGGAAAAATGAAACCGAAAGCAAAAGCAGAAGGAAATATATTAATATCGCTTACATTTGTGATTCTCATATCCTTTACGGCTATTACTTTACTCACCTTTACCGTCGCCCACACCCGGATCGTGAAAGCCAGGACAAAAAAACTCATGGAAACAGAAAAAATGTACCAGGACCTAATTTATTACCTTCACTATTTTAGAGAAAAGATTTTCAATGTAAGAATCCAGGATTTCAACCAACCGGAAACCGATTATTTTAACGGCACCCATTTCCCGGATAAAGTAACAACGGGCACGCATTTAATCACCCCATCCTTTGAATCTATCGAGTTCCCAAAACAAGACTACACAAAAACAAAAGTATTTACGGCCATGGATGTTTCTTCCTACCTTAACAAGAATAATTATCGTTTGTATGCGGAGGTTACTGTCGATATACTTTCCGGGAAAATCCCCTTATCCGTATTTCCCTTTTTTTTAAACAAAAATGTAGATGTACCGGTAGAGACGTTTCTCAAGGAAAATAACATCATAAACAAAAGTCGTAAAAACGTGATTGTCGGTGACGTTGAAACGGAGTTGGATGTTTCCCGATTCTTACTGGATTCCTTGAAAATCAGCGGCACGGTCCTGGGTTGGAGAGAGATCAGGGAAAAAGTGGGGCTGGAGTTGTCGGACGAACCCATAGCAGAAGGTATTTACTTGATTTTGGATGAGGGTATTGTGGCGACTATTTTTATCCAGGGGGATATTGAACGGGTGATTTTCTCTATAGACAGCCAGGATCACATGCAAAAAATCCGCTTGATAAAAGAGACGGAACCCTATGAAATCCAATATAAACCGGGGCAGGATTATTTCACCTGCTGGAACCCCTTAATTGAAACGGAAACAATGTTTGCAGAGAAGATCATTGTAAACGGAAGTGTCTGGTCCATTGAACAAGAAGGGGGTGCCGCATTTGTCGCCTCCGCCGGCATCGTACTGTTTGTTTCCGGTAAAGCGGTCATCCATTCGAACCTGGAAACGGAAACCGGGGACGATCATTTTAATTTGAGGGAGATCAAACTTACCACTCTTACCTTGACATGTGGTAAAGAGAAGCTGTTTGAGCAAAGCAGCGGTGTTGAGTCTGAGATCATTGTAGATACTGAGGGTAAAACAAACCTGCACACCTCTATGATCACTTCCGGTAAATTTACCAACAAACGTGCGGAGTTGAAGCTTTCCGGCAGCTTGTATTGTAAAGACCTGGAAAATAATGGTACGGTTGAAATCACCCATGTCAACGCAGCCAAAACAACGGGTATCGATGAGAATTATTTCAGAACCGTTGACTTTAAATATATCAATCAATTTCTGATTACCGTTATAGAGGAGGTTTCTCATGAAAATCAATAAAAATAAAAGGGGATTTACTCTACTGGAGTTATTTATTACCCTGGGTATTGCTGCATTGGTGCTGATGGCTGGGGTACCGGGATTTAAATCATTTTTCCGCCGCCTGGAGTTAAGGAATGGTGTTAGAACAGTAACTGCCGCATTAAATACGGCCCGGTACAAAGCCATCATGATGAACAAGAGTGTCAAATTCACTATGGGGGATAACAAGATTGTCTTAAAGGAAAAGAGAGGCAGTAGATGGGAAGGTTTTTTGCATTTTGATCTGAGTGAAGAGGTCTCGTTTTCTATTAATTCATCCCCTGTTTTTACTCCCTTTGGCAGTGTTGCCCCGTTGTGTTCCATTTATGTTAAAAATGAAATTTCCCAGTATAAGATTACTTTATCGATTGCAGGAAGGATTAAGGTGACGGAATTAAAAAGGTAAAAGAATATCATCCAAAAAAATCTAATCAAAAGTTTTGCGGGGGTCCAGGGGGCAGTTTTTCAAAAGAGCCCCCTGGCCGCCGGAGGCATAATATAAAAGAGTTGTATTTTTCCCCAAAAAATAATATAATCTTAAGGTAATTGAATTCTGTAAACGATGAAAAAAAATGGGCATTGACGCAGTTAAGAAGCATCTGGCGAACAAGTATGAGTTTATCGGGCTGATTGGAAAAGGGGGGTTTGCCGAAGTTTACCTGGCCAGGGATAAACTGCTTGAGCGGGAAGTGGCCGTCAAAATATTATTAAGCCAGTTTGCCGATGAGCCGGACACGGTAGAGCGATTTATAAGGGAGGCCCGTTTATATGCCCGGCTGGAACACCGGAACCTTATCCCGGTCTACGATACCGGGATTGTCGGTAAAGATGCTTTTATTATCATGAAATACATCAAGGGGGAAAGTTTAAAAGCCCTTAAAGAAAGAGAGGGCAAAGTCTCTATGGAATCGATCGGGCCGATCATCCGGGAGATGTCGGGAACAATGGGTTATATTCATTCCAGGGGAATCATCCACAGGGATATAAAACCGGCCAATATTTTAATCGAAGAGAGAACCGGCATTATGTACCTGGCGGATTTTGGCATCGCCCGTTCCGATATGAGTAAGACCCTGACTCAATCCGGTTTAATCGTAGGCACCCCCAACTATATTTCCCCGGAGCAAGTCAAAGGGAAGCACATCGATAACCGGGCCGATATTTATGCTTTTGGGGCGATGTTGTACGAATCGATCTCAGGAAAGCCCATTTTTACCGGGGATTCCTCTATCGAGATCCTTTATCAGCATGTCAACGAGGAGCCCAAACCCCTGTCCGAACTGGTCCCCCATATTCCCAGGGAGATAAAATACATTGTGGCCCGGTGCCTGGAAAAAGACCCGGATAAACGGTTTCAAGGGGCCGGAGAAATGCTGGCTATCCTGGACAATAAAAGAGCCACTTTTATTTCCCGGTACTTGCTGTCCAGGGAATCCCGCGGGAAAAAAGGCAAAGGGGAAAAAAGAAATATCCTGGCTGCTGCTGTTTCCCTGGTTATTGTCGTGGCCATTGCCGTTGCGATGGTACTGTGGTTAAATAAAGACAATGGTTTGGATAAAGAAAAAAGCGACAGCCCCATCATAACCTCTTCAGCGGTGGATTCCCAGAAAGAAGCCGTCACAAAAGTAAAGGAAATAGAAGAACTCCCAAAGCCTCAAGGACAAAAGGAAAATGAAGACGTCCAAAAAGAAAAGGCGATAACCATAAAAAAGCCGGCAAAAGAGGCGATCGAAATCCCGGTTAAAAAAAAGGAACAGAAGCAGCCACCTGTAATCAAAGCCGATGGCATTGTCCGGTTCAGTTCTTATCCCATATATCTCAACACAGAAGTCTACTGGAATGACATAAAGCTTGGAGATACCACCCAGGCCTTTGAAAAACCGTTTAAACCGGGGAGATACACCTTTGTTTTCAAAATCCCCGGGTATCGAGAAATTAAAAAAGAAGTGGCGGTTCAAGCGGGGAAAGAAGCCAGGGCCCATGTAAAATTCGAACCTTACGGGATTGTAACCATAACGGCACGGCCTGTTGCCCGTTTTTTTATTAATGGCGAAGATTACGGTACGGATTACCTGTTGGAAAAGAAGCTGCCCGTGGGTGAATATACTGTCAAAGCTGTAAAAAAAGGATATAAAACCCAGGAGCGGAAGATGAAGTTAGCATGGCGAAAAAAGCCGGTAATCATAAATTTAAATTTTGAAAAAAGGAGGACAAATTGAAACCTATAAAACCCTTGAAAAGTACAAAAAAGACAGTGATATTATTAATGATACTGACAGCAGGAATTTTTTTCCTTTGTACTTATGCATATTCCCAGGAATGGATGCCCCCGGAACTGCAGGAAATGGAAGCCAAATTCCTGGAACTCAACGCCCAGATAGCAACACTGGATACCTATACGCCGGAAGATTCCCCGGATTTCCAGGAGTTGGAAAAGACCAATCAACTGGTGGAGCAGTTGGACTTCAACAAGAGGAAATTTGATCTTCTTATCCAGCAGTACAATATTATCGAAGATAAGCTTTTTCCTTTTGTGTTGAAATATTCCGGTGAGCACCCGGAACTCAGGAGAGAGATATATAACAAACTCAGGGAGTATACCGGCAAAAGGGAGAAAAGCTTTACCGAGCTGCAGAAGAAAATCAATGACTTGGCCCTCATGATGGAGCGGTTGGAAAAAAGGATCGAACGGGTTCAAGTGGCGGCCCGGAAAAAAGTGCTGGCAGAAGAGAGTAAACAAATGGTGGGAGTAGATAAACAAACATTGTCCATTTCCGCTAAAGTCAATCGATTGGAAGATGATTTGAGGAAATACAAAATGGAATTGGAGGAAGAGGAGAAGAAATTAGCTGAACTCAAGAAAGAAGAAAAAGAAAGATCGGATAAGATAGAGGAGAAAAGAAAAGAAATTATAGAGTATAAGAAAAAAGCAGCCGCTGCCCCAAATGAGATTGAGCGGTTGATCAGCAGTACCTTTGCCCGGGCAAGGGGGATTCGTATCAACGGTCTTGAGATTCCGCGCTTGAACACAACAAAAACCTTCATATACCTGGGCAATACCAGCAAAGAAGTTCTAGAAGAGAAAATTGAAAATGCCGATATAGAAATCCTCTCATTGCAAGACCAGCGGGAAAAAGAGGTGAGAGATAGACTGATTGAAGGTGTAGTGGTTATAGCTATCGCCATTTTTATGGTTTTTCTTATCATTGGAATTTCCCGGAAAATCAGCAAAAAAATCATCCGCCAGGTGGAAGAGAGTGAAACGATCGATGCCCACCGCAAACAAAGGTATCAGACCTTATCCTCTGTTATCCTTTCCTTTATAAAGATATTGCTGTGGACAATGGCCGTTTTGTGGGTGCTGGGCGAGCTGGAGATCGATTATGCCCCTTTCCTGGTGGCTGCCGGTGGTATTTCATTGGCTATCGGTTTTGGTGCCCAATCCCTGGTTAAGGATGTGGTGAGCGGATTTTTTATTTTGATGGAAGAACAGTTTGCCCTGGGAGACTATGTGGAAGTCGGTGGAGTTAGTGGAACAGTGGAAAAAATCTCCCTGCGTACCCTTAAATTTCGCTCCCTGGACGGTACCCTCCATATCGTGCCCAACGGCAGTATATCCAAAGTTTCCAACAGTACTTACCAGTGGTCGCGGGCTGTTGTTAAGGTTGGCGTATCTTATGATGATGACCCTCAAAAAGTAATTTCCCTATTGAATACCGTTGCCGGGGAAATGGCCGAAGACCCCCAGTGGAAAGATTCTTTTATCGATGAGCCTTCTGCCACGGGGATTCTCTCCTTTGGCGACTCTGCCGTGGATTTCAGGGTGGTGGCTAAAACCAAACCCGGTGACCAATGGTCCATCGAACGGGAATTAAAAATCAGGATTAAAAAGGCTTTCGATCAAAATGGCATCGAGATTCCTTATAACTATATAAACGTCATCGACGTCACAAAAAAAGGAGAAAAATAAGACTAGCCTATAGACTACTAAAAGTTCGCCTGTCCCCCAAAACGCCCAAAACGTGAAATTACCGAAGTGTGAATTTACAGTTCCCCTAAAAAATGGTAAACTACTATATTAAATCTAAAAAAGAAAAATAAAAGAGGTAAAAAATGCCGATTTATGAATACAAATGCGATGATTGCGGAACCGTCAGTGAAATCCTGGTCAGAAACACTGAAAACCAATCGCCGTTGAATTGCCCCGGTTGCAATTCTGCCAATATAAACAAATTGATCTCAGCGCCGGGAGCAGTAATGAGCAAAGGGTCATCCCCTGCCGATGTTCCCCCTATTAACTGTCCCAATGTAAACCAATGCGGTGTCTCCCCCTCGTCCTGCCCGGCAGCCAATCCTCGCAGGTAGCAAGCCAACTGTTTAACAAGATTTTTCATGGAGATTGATTACGTTAAAAAAAAAACAAACCCCTGGAAATTTGCAGCAATTTCGTAT
>Ga0114923_10002621_pt1 | contig 12131 bp, 10 predicted proteins | sample SumtaG_FD_89578 | JGI IMG/M metagenome (GOLD analysis project Ga0114923, IMG submission 89578) | Deep subsurface microbial communities from Indian Ocean to uncover new lineages of life (NeLLi) - Sumatra_00157 metaG | ecosystem: Environmental > Aquatic > Marine > Oceanic > Sediment | place: near... | reverse complement strand
GATGAAGCCCGAGAATGGGTTATTAAATGGAACAAAAAAGGATTAGTTCAAAATCTGATGAACTTCGGGATGAGGAATGGTGGGCCATATATTGGCGGCCTATGTAATTGTTCCCGAGCAGATTGTGCTTCGATTGAAACAAGATTACGGTATGGACAAGGACAATTAATTAAAGGAGAAAGAGTAGCAATTCATAATGAAGATAACTGTACCGGATGCTATAAATGTATACAAAGATGCCAATTTGGTGCTATAGCTGCTGATATTCGTAAAGGGAAAGTACAGATTGATTCTCAAATGTGTTTTGGATGTGGTCTCTGCGAAAGTGCCTGTGATTTTGATGCGATTGGGTTGAGAAACCGACGTGATTTTCCTATTCTAAGATACGATTGGTAGGGGGTGGAATAAATGGCAATACAAATTAAAAATCTAGGTATACCTATAATAAGAGTTAAAGTAGATAGGGAAAAATGCCAACTCCCTATGATATGTGGTTATAAATGTTATACAAAATGCCCTCAAGGAGTATTTCATGTCCACTCATACCCAAGGGTGTCAGGAGCTTATATGACACCAGATCCAAATAGCCCAAAACATTACTTAGTAGTAGGTTCTGCATCCCCAAAGTGTATTGGATGCATGGAATGCACTAAAAATTGCCCAGAAGACGCAATAACCGTTGAAATTAAGGGTCCTGAAGTAAAAGAAGGAGAACATCCATACAAACATCCATATGAATCATTAGAAGTTGGAATGGAAAACCAAAAACAAATTGAAGAATTAGATTCAACATATAAGGGGTTGAAAAAAGTATGATGCAACCAAAATTTAATTATAATATCCCTGAAGAGCTCTTTAAAATTATTGAAGATGAATTTGCGGGGAAAAATATCGCTGAGAAATACTTAGAGTCAAAGAATGTCTCAGTATTTGAGAATTGGGGCAAAAATCTTATGGAAAAAACCTATGAATTAGGAACGAAACCCGAGTATAATGATCACTTATATGAAATGCTCAAGTTAGTTGCTGAAAAAACGGGAGAAGTAAGATTTCCACATGAGCCTCAAAGATTTATAGAAATCGCTTGCCTTTCAATTCATTTAATAAGTATTGTGTTAATCCAAACAGCGTACAATAAAGAGCTGAGCTTTTCAATTGAAGAAGGTACATGTACAGTTCACAACAAACTAAAAGAAGCCTTGTCTGAAGAAGAATTGAAATCATTACCTTGTAAAGGTGGATGTTTAACAACGTGGAAAACTATTTTTAACATTCTTAAAATGGATGATGTTGAGGTTAGCCAAACTCAAGAAATACCTAACGATAAGTTGTGTACATTTTTAGCTCAAAGAAAATAAGTTTTTTAATCTATTTTTATTAAACTTTTAATTTTTTATTCTTTTAGATATAGGAGTTATTGCAGTTATTCTTAAGTGGTTTAAAATATCAATTTTACTTAATTTCGCTTTAGAATTGATTTCCACATTTTTTACAGACCTTATATTTAGCGTACATTGGGATATTCCCCACATAACTCAATGCTTTGCTTTTATCTTCAACTGTTTTTATATCTTTTCCAGAGGATCCACATTTAACACATATTAATCTGTCTCCACTCGTAGGATCGTCATTTAATATTTCAGGAGGTTTTAACTCATTCAATTCAGCTTCAATTTCTTTAATAATAGTGGATTGTTCCTCTATTAATTTTTCCTTTATTTTAATCTCTTCACTAAGTTCTTCAATCTTGGATAGTTCTTTATTTAATTCACTTATTTCTTTATCTCTAGAAGATACTTCACTGTTTAAATCTGCGATTTCTGTTTTTGAGTTATTGATTTCTTCATCTCTATCTGAGATTTCTAATTTTAAGCTATTGATTTCTTCATCCTTAGCGGTATTTAGCTCATCAATTTTATTATTTAAAATTCCCAATTCTTCATCTTTTGAAAGTTTAACCTCATTAAATTTACCTTCTAAAATAGTAAATTTTTGGATTGCATTTTCTAGTTCAAGTGTTAATAGTTTTTTGTCATCATCATATAGTTTTGCTACATATTCCAATTCTGCTTCTTTAACTTGTAAATTTTGTTCAAGTTCGCCAATTACTGCCTCAGACTGTTTAGTTTTTGTTATAAAAGCCTGCATAATTTTATCATCAAACGCACTTATCTCATATTTATCCATTAAAATTGCACCTCTTTTTTACTATTAAATTTATAATATATTCATTCAACTATAATAATTTTGATTACTCAGATATAAACTAAGAAATAAAAAGTATTTTTAAATTCTTTTTTATAATTGATTTTACGTACTTCTAGCTGTTTAAAAATAAAAAAATAACAAAATTTGATCTTTCAATCTGGTTATATTCGGACTTAAAAAAATGAATAATTAGTGTTCAGGTTATAATCTTTTTAAAACAATCTAATTATTTTATCTTTTTTAGCATAATATTTTGAAAAAGTTCCATTTGATCTTTCGCGGGAATGATCTCCTCATCTCTTTTAATAAGAGACATAGCATTTGCTTCACATACTGCTACACAATTTCCACATCCGATACATCTATCTAAATTTACACTAGATTTTCCATCATCCATAGTAATAGCCTCCATCTGACACCGCTCTACACAAGTTTTACAGCCAATACATAACTCTGGGTTTGACTGGGCGTAAAAATTTGATGAATAATACTCAGCAGGCCGTGGAAATTGTTTTGCAGTGGTTAAAAAATTACAGCAACATCCACAACAAAAGCACATATATTGGGGATTTTGGTTATTTTCTGATTGAATTACAAATCCTTCCTTTTGATTTGTGTCCAAAATTTTAAGTAGTTCGTCCTTAGAAATTCTTCTTGCGGAAGGAACGATCTTAAGTACAATCTCAGCAAAATAATCGAATGATATACAATTCCTACGTATATCAGAAACTTTACAAGATTTTTCTAATAAATCATGTTCTTGTCTACATATACAATTCATTACTGCTATGGTATCAACTGAATTTTCAAGCATTTCCCGTATATTATCGTATGTGCTTACACGATGTTCGGGGGTCAGACTTTTTTCTACCGGAATGGTTCGCATTTGGCATGGCTTATCCTTTTGATGAAGTTCTTTGTAAAAAGTTTCAAGATTATACCGTTCCGCGAGTTCAGCAAATTCCTTTGTAAGTTTATCTACTTGAAGTTCCCACATACCAAGAATCCATTGATTCAAACTGTAACGTTTTCCTTGTTTCTCATCGTCCAAGATCGCACCCCCCATTATAGCTCCTTTTTCAACTAACCTATCCAATTTCTCTTCCATTTCATCTAAAGATATAGAGATTCCAGCTTTCTTTACCCTCCGATGAATCACTTTTAAACGTTCAGGAAGTATGCTTAAGTATATGGCAATCTTAGCCTCTTCGGGAGTAAAAAGCATTTCCAACAGGCGAAGTTCCGTTCCATCTTCCGACGCAGGAAATCCAACCGGCATTATCTCGTCTATTTTTTTTCGTAGCTCTTCATAAATAGGTTCTTCACTAACCATTATCTACACCGTATTTAATTTATTTTCTTTTCTAAAAAGTGTTTAGCTAAAAAAAGAAACATAGAATTTAAAAAATTTGAAGAAAAATGTCATCACCATCTTTTGAAATATTTTTACTCAAATAATTAAAAAAATGAAATGATTTCATATTTAGTTGAATTATATATAACAAAAGTTTAATTTAGATGATAATTTTTCTAGGGTTATATCAATTAAATATTAATAAAAAATAAGAAAAAACTTTTTATTAGAATTTGTTTTTAATCAAATTAGTTAGTATAATTAAAGAGAGAATTATAAATGGATAATAGAATACATATTTTTGATGTAACCAATCGAGATGGCGTTCAAACTAGTCGTTTAGGGTTAGCAAAGCTCGAAAAAACGGTCTTAAATATGCTTTTAAATGATATGGGTGTATATCAATCAGAAGCAGGATTTCCAAGTACAAATCATGAAGTAAACTATTTAAATGCTAACTTAGAACTTGTTAGTATGGGTGCATTGAAGCCTATGATTATATCGGGATGGGTTCGAGCAATTGAATCAGATGTTGAGAAAGCAGTCGAGTTAACACGAATCGAACATTTAAATTTATCAATATCTACGAGTCAACAAATGATTCAGGGTAAATTTATGGGGACAAAGGACGGAGACGATATTATTAATATGATGACGGCAGCTGTTCGTAGAGCTAGAGATCTTGGTATTAAAACAATTGGAGTTAATGCTGAGGATGCTTCTAGATCTAATATGGATTACCTTATTAAATTTGGATTAGCAGCTAAAAAAGCAGGTGCGGATAGATTCAGATATTGCGATACCCTGGGTTATGAAAGAAGCTTTCGAATTCATTTCCGTTGTAAAGATTTAACAAAAGCATTAGATATGCCCATCGAACTTCATTGTCACAATGATTTAGGTATGGGTGTAGCTACATCTTTAGAGGGCGCAAAAGGAGTAGTTGAGGAAGGTCAAGATGCGTTTATAAATACCGCTGTTAATTCTATGGGCGAACGAACTGGCAATTGTGATCTGGTTTCAACCATATTAGCATTAAAACATGCTGCCGATTTTGATGAATTAGGACTTTTAGACCCTAATATAGACTTGAGTAAAGCATGGCAAGTTGCTAAGTATGCAGAACATGCATTTGGTGTTCCTATTCCTCTCAATCAAGTGGGAGTAGGAGGTAACGCATTCGCTCACGAATCTGGCATTCATGCTGATGGGGCTCTAAAAGATAGGAAAAATTATGAATTATATGATTATAGTGAATTAGGACGAGGAGAGACCATTCTTCTTGAGACAGGGAGGAAAATTACTACTGGGGAGTACAGTGGTATAAGTTCTTTTAAACACATATATGATAACTTTGATCTTAACTTTAAGAATGATGAGGAGGCACGACAATTATTAGAGTTAGTAAGATTTGCTAATGTACATAAACAGAAACCATTAGTTAGAGAAGAATTTTTGTTTATAGCAGAATATCCTCGAATAGCTGAGACAATTTTAACTATGCAGCCCCCAAAGATCACAATTTTTAAACCTTATATTGAGAGGCCTCCTAACAGAGAAGATAGTAAAATATCGTCTGAACCAGACGCTTTAATAGAGAAATAGTGCTAAGATTACTTTTTTAAATCTATTCTCTTCTCTTTTTATTTTTCATTACTCTTTTCTATAATATTTATTTATAATTTAATACTAAATTAAATTAGAATTTCTAATTATAATTGAAAAAGAGGTTGATTTTTATTGAGTAATCAAAAAGGAGATGTGTTATGTATTGATGAAGATATTTTAGCGAAAATGTCTTTGGAGAATAGGTATAAGTTTCTAAACACTAATTTAATGAGTGTTTTACCTAAGGAAGATTTTAAATGGCTTCGAGAAGTAGAGAAATTTTTTATAGCGTTTGAGAGAGATAAGAAGATTAACCACAACGAGGACTTCTATGACTGGCTTCCTGAAATAGGTAAAGCGGGTTATTTCACTAGAGTAAATAAGTTTGATATCATTGGTTTAAATTATGAGCCTTATGGAATGCAAGCGGATTTTATGCGGTGTCTCGCTACCGATTTTTTCGATCCTCAAATGAATATGGCTTTTGGGGCGTGTATCCTCACAGTTAACCCATTACTCATGCATAACGAAGGTGTAGATATTCGATTGAGAGCAATTAAAGAGTTAGTACTCGGAGAAAAGATAGGAGCTCTATGTATTACGGAACCTGAAAGGGGCTCTGATGCGGTTCATATGCTTACAACATGTGATGAACAAGAAGATGGAAGCTTTCTCTTAAATGGTCAAAAAATCTATCAGACAAACGGTCCCAGAGCTGATTGGTGTGTTGTTTATGCCGTTTCAGAAAAAGATAATGGAAACACTATGGGTCAATTTTTAGTGGATACCTCATGGGAGGGGTGGACAGCTGAGAGGATAAATATTCCATGGACCCCCAGAATTTCCCTAGGAAAAGAAACTATGAAAGATGTATGTGTCCCTAAGGAATGTGCAGTAGGCGCTCCAGGGGTTGGGCGAGAATATCTTTTTGAGGGCCTAAATTTAGAGAGATTAGGAGCCTCTGGGTTATATGTTGCTCAGGCATGGGGTGCTTTAGCACACTCAGTCATTTATTCTAACCTGAGAAAACAATTTAACCAAGAAATTATAAAGTATCAAGGAGTTGGATTTCCCTTAACAGATTTATGGGCAAAAACTATGAATTTAACACTTTCTCTTCTGTATATAAATAGACTAGTTGATGAAAAGCTCAGAGAATCAAAAGATGGAATTCTTCCTCAAGGATTTAATCTATCTTTGGGAGTTTACGTATCCCAATTAAAATATCAATGTGCTATGTTAACTGAACGGGTATGTTATGAGTGCGCAAATCTTATGGGGGGTGCAGGAGTTTGTGATAATACCCTTATGCAAGATCTTATGGGACTTTCTAGAATACAAGAAATAGGCGCAGGTACCCGCCAGATCCAACAGTATATTATGCAATATGGTCTTAGAAAGATATTCAAAATGTTATAATTCTCTTTAATTATTATTTACTTTTTTTTCTTTTTTTTCCTTACCTAACTTATTGTTTTAAGAAGAATCTCGATAAGAAGAAGAAAAAAAAAAATTAAATATTCATTATAAATTTAGATATCTAATAAAATCAAAAAAATAAATAGAATGAAAAAAAATGATTGCTATTGAAGATTTTAAAGACCTAAAATACGAAAAGGAAGAAAATGGTATATGTACTATAACTATCAATAGACCAGAACGCAGAAATGCAGTATCCGCATTAAGTTTTTTAGAATTGCAGAGTGCACTCGATTATGCTGAACAGGATGATGAGATAAAAGTTGTTATCCTAACAGGAAACCAAGAGGGAAATGCTTTCTCTTCTGGAGCATATTTCGGTCCTAAAATGATGAGTGAATTGACTCCTGAAATAAGAAAAATGATGGATCCGAATGATAAATCACAACGAAGATCTGCTTTGAAACTTTTTAATTTTCCTAAGCCTATAATAGCTGCTGTGAATGGATTAGCTATTGGAGTTGGAGCAACCCTTTTATTAATTGGTGCGGATCTCATTTATGCTTCCGATAATGCTTATTTTGGATTTTATTTCGTAAATAATGCAGTTATAAATGAATTTTCATCAACATTCCTTTTATCTCTTTCTATTGGAGTTCAAAGAGCTAAAGAGATTCTTTATTTTGGAGGTAAAATTGAAGCTCAGGAAGCTCACGAATTAGGGTTGGTAAATAAAGTGCTTCCCCTTAATAAGCTTGTCCCCTATGTAAGGGAACAAGCATTAAAATTAATTACTCCAAATGCGCCCGGTTTAGCGATTAAAGTAATGAAAAAAAATGTGCATGATGTCCTCCAAGATCAAATATATAAATCCCTAGATGTTGAGAATGAAGGATATGCAACTGTAATGAAGAGCCGAAATATTAGTATCTCAATGAGGGCTCGACAAAAAAAGATTGAACCTGTTTTCAAGGATTGATAGATTTAATGTTAATTTTTCTCCCCTTATTAATGAATTTTTTTAATTTTTATTTATCCAGTTAATTAATTAAGTTTCTGGCTTTAAAATGTTACAATTCTCTAGGCAGAGAATTTGCTTTTTTTTATTTATTCCTAACTAGAAGTCTAAAATTTTTAGCAAAATTAATTATTCACATTAGATTGGATATTATAATATAATTCAAAATTATATAGAATAAATGGAAAAAATATGATTGCTATTGAAGATTTTAGAGACCTAAAATATGAAAAAGAAGAAAATGGATTATGTACTATAACTTTCAATAGACCAGAACGTAGGAATGCTTTATCTCCCTATAGTTTTATAGAATTGCAGAGCGCACTCGATCACGCGGAACAAGATGATGATATAAGAGCTTTACTCCTAACAGGAAATCAAGATGGAGATGCTTTCTCTTCAGGAGCATATTTGAGTGCAAACATGATGAGTGAATTGACTCCTGAAATAAGGAAAATGATGGATCCGACTGACCGATCACAACGAACCACAGCTCTAAAAATGTTTGATTTTCCTAAGCCAATAGTAGCTGCGGTGAATGGTCTGGCTATTGGAGGGGGGATTACTATGCTTCTAATTGGAGCAGATCTTATTTATGCCTCAGAAAACGCATATTTAGGATTTTATTTTGCCAATAACGCGTTTATGTCAGAATTTGCATCCACATTTCTTCTACCTCTCTATCTTGGATTTCAAAGAGCTAAAGAAATAATATACTATGGAGGAAAAATTGAGGCACAGAAAGCTTTCGAGCTTGGGTTAGTAAACAAGGTACTTCCACTTAATGAACTTGTACCATATGCAAGGGAACAAGCATTAAAATTAATTACTCCAAAAGCACCTGGCTTATCAATCAGATTAATGAGGAAAGCTGTGCATGATATTTTCAAGGATCAAATATACAAAATCCTAGACATTGAGAATGAAGGTTATACAAGATTAATGAAAAGCTCGAATATTAGTATAGCAATGAAAGCTCGCCAAAAAAAAATAGAACCCGCCTTCAAAGATTGATAAAAAAATTATGAAACTTTTTCTATATTAAGAATATCCTCATAGAGAATTGATGTTACAGAGGAATTTTTTTTAATTTTTTCTTATTTAAACTAGGGAAATCTCTTCACATTAAGAAAAATGATTCTTTATTTTTACATCACATTTTTTAATCTCGAAACAAATATTAACTGTGATTTATATTTATAATTTTATTTGTTAAAATAAATATGAATTAAATTGCTCTTAATTTGAACTGATAAATTATGACAGAGAATTGTAAATTTGTATTTGTGACTGGAGGAGTCATGAGTGGGATAGGTAAGGGTGTTGTAACCGCGAGTTTAGGCAAGATTCTTCAATTTAGGGGCTTCAATATTTCGGTTGTGAAAATAGATCCTTACTTAAATGTAGATCCTGGTACTCTCAATCCAATAGAGCATGGTGAATGTTTTATAACAGAGAAAGTATGGGATTTTAAACCAGTTCTTGAATCTGATGAAAGAATCTATAAAATTAGCGAAATTGATCAAGATTTTGGAACCTATGAAAAATTTCTTGGAATTGAAATCCATCCATCACATAACATAACATCAGGTCAAGTATATTTGTCAACCATCTTAAGTGAAAGAAAAGGCAAATTTCTTGGACGAACAGTTCAAATAATACCTCACTGTACAAATATGATTAAAGAAAGATTAATGACTATCGCAAAAAAAGAAAATCTAGATGTTTTACTTGTTGAGTGTGGAGGAACTGTTGGTGATTTAGAATCTAGTATCTTTCTGGAAGCATTTAGGCAGCTAAGATTAGAATTACCAAAAAAATATACTGCAACTGTCCATGTGACATTAATTCCCTATTCTAGAGCAGTTGGACAACAGAAATCAAAACCAACTCAACATTCTGTTAAAACGCTCCAAAGTGCAGGGTTACAGCCAGATATACTTATCGGAAGAAGCGAAAAACAGTTGGAAGATGCTATAAAAAGTAAATTATCATTGTTCTCTAATCTACCCGATGTAGCTGTAATATCTGATCCAGATTTAGATTCAGTTTATGAACTTCCTATACTCTTTGAAGATCAAAAATTAGGGGATTATTTGTGCGAGATATTAGATCTGAAAGCAAAGTTAGTCTCTTATAGTGAAGTAAACAACTATTCTGAATGGCTAAAAATGGTTAATATCTTTAAGAATGCTAAAAAAATTATTAAAATAGCTATGCCTGGAAAGTATTTTAACATTTCTGACTCTTATATTTCTATAAATGACGCTCTGGAACATGCTGCAGTACATCAAGGTTATAAAACAGAATTAAAAATGATTAATGTAACTGAAACTACTAACATCTCTGAAGAATTAAATGAATGTGACGGTATTCTTTTAACACCTGGATTTGGAGAGCGTGCCGTAGAAAATATGATAATGTGCGCTGACTATGCGTTAGAAAATAAAGTACCGTTTTTAGGTATTTGCTTCGGGGCTCAATTATTTTTTGTAGCGTTTTGTCGAAAGTATTTAGGGTTAACCGGGGCAAATTCTACAGAAATAAATTCGGATACTCCTTATCCTGTAGTAGATCTTTTGGATAGTCAAAAGACAATAACAGAGAAGGGGGGTACAATGAGATTAGGTGGTATTAAGATAAATCTTGAAGAAAACACGAGATTATATAACGCATATCAACAGAAAGAGATTATAGAGAGATTTCGACATAGGTTTCATATTAATCCAAAGTATATTGAGGAGGCAGAAAAAAAAGGAATTATAGTATCTAGTCGAGATGAAACAGGAATAATTATTAATAGTATTGAATTAGATAGAGATGATCATTTTATGGTTGGGACTCAATTTCATCCAGAATTTAAATCTCGACCATATCGTCCATCGCCTATTTATTATGATTTTATTAAAGCATGTATTGAAAATAAAAATAAAAAATGAGGAGGTTGAGATAAATGGGAAGAAAGAAATGTGCATATTGTGGTAAAAAGTTTGATAAAGATGATATTACTTATGTAGAAGGAAAGCCTTATTGTCAAAAACATTATTCTGAAGCTGAAGCAATGGCCGCAGTAGATGATGGTTACGATGATGACGCAGAGGACTCTGATGATGATTATGATGAAGATTACGATGATGATTAAATTTTCACTATAAATTTAAAATCCATTTTATTTTTTTTTAGTTAAAATTCATGTAGAATATAGGTGGTAATACCATAGAGAAAGAATCTCTTAACAAAGCGTCTACAATATTTGTAAAGAAAGTGCTTAAAGATGCAACTAAAATAGTATGGAAAATAGATCCCGAGAGAAAGGCTATACAACAAAAGCTATCTTCTGGGACGGATACAATTGATAATTATATTTTGAACAATTGGGAATCTGGCTTAGAGGAATAATTATGTTAAACAGAAATTACAATAATAAATTCATATTTAGTTTCTATCTGATTCAAAGAAAAAAATCTTATTTGTGTTGTTAGAGAGTCTATGAGATAATTGTTATAAGATTTTAAGTGTTTAATATTAATATCTTAGAGTTTTAGTGGTGGTAAAGGAGGAACAATATTATCTTCCCAATTTTCAGTAGTGGGATATGTCCACCAATGAGGGTGTATTTTAGAATAATTTGCGTAATTCCTCATACCTTTTTTAAATGCGCGGATATTTTCTTTAGGGACTAGTATATGATATGGTTGAGGATAAAAATAGGCTCCAAACCCTCCTTCTGATGTACCAAGATTTCTTACCATATGCCACACTTCCCTTTCACATTCTTCAGGTGTTCCTTGTGTATAGATGGATTGAATATTCACACATCCCCACATCATAATTTTTCCCCGAAAAGGTCTCAAGTCGGGATAACCTGGCATTCTTGGACTATCAAATTCTATAGCATCAAGGCCCCAATCCATAAGAATGGGCATTATCTTATCTATTTTCCCACAAGAGTGATGGTGGAACTCACATTTAAGCTCATGAGCAGTATCATATAGAGTACGATATACTGGTTCATAGATCTTTTCAAATAATTTCGGCCTCATAAAAGGGCGATCTTGAGTACCTAAATCATCAAATATCATGAATCCATCGGGTTTTCCGCCATATTTTACCCACATTTTCATATTTTTGACAAAATATTTTGTAATATGAGTAAGCAGGTATTTAATTTTTTCGGGATTTCTAAGATGATCTGCCAAGAAATTTGAAAATCCTCTCATATTCATCGCAACCATCAATGGAGCATAGGGCCCCAGTAGTGCCATCTTATAATATTTCCCTTTTGATGTTTCACCTAATTTTAAAAAAAGATTATATCTGCTTTTATCTTCAGCATCAGGCGTATATCTTAATAAATATTCATCAAGTTTTGACCAATCAGGGAGGGAAGGCCTTCCAGGGTGTCCCATTGTAGATCCTGTTCCATCTTGATTCCAAATGCAGCCCCATTCGTCTATTTCTTCATGGGGTAATGTTTTCCAAGCATCATATTTTGAATCTTTTGCCCAATCTGGTCTCTCCCAT
>Ga0114923_10002618_pt1 | contig 12140 bp, 13 predicted proteins | sample SumtaG_FD_89578 | JGI IMG/M metagenome (GOLD analysis project Ga0114923, IMG submission 89578) | Deep subsurface microbial communities from Indian Ocean to uncover new lineages of life (NeLLi) - Sumatra_00157 metaG | ecosystem: Environmental > Aquatic > Marine > Oceanic > Sediment | place: near... | reverse complement strand
CTAAAGTAGATGGTGCAGATTATACAGCGGCGGTTCAGCTTCTTGAGAATATTGTATTCCATGAAAACGCATATATGATTTACCCCGATGGGTGGGAATTCGCAATTACAGATTCAAATTTCAACGCCGATCAGGTACAGAAAGCCATTGACGCCAAGGATAGGGAGATGGCATTAAGTGTGCTGGCCCAGTTTGTTCTTTTGGGGCAGGCTGGCAAGGGCGGAGCATATGCCTTGTCCCGCGACCAATCGGATTTCTTTCTGGATGGTTTACAATACATCGTTACCTTGGTTGAGAATATTTTCCATCGCCAGGTCATCACGCCTTTTATAAAACTTAACTTTGGCGACACTGTTGACCCTGGCCGGGTTCAATTACGAGGGCTCAATTTAAACAAGAAAGCCGGCGAAGAACTTTCCAAGATTCTCGGGGCGATTACATCTCAAGGATATATGCACCCGACAGTGGACGACGAGATTCAGCTTCGAAAAGGGTTGGAGATGCCGCCGTTGTCAGAAGACGAAGTCAAGGCTTTGAGAGAACGAGCTAAAAAGAAACTGGAGGCTCCAACGCCAACACCCCCTGCGCCTAATAAGGCAAATCCCAGGAAAGAAGACGACGATGATGACGGTAGCGTAGATCCAGACGACAAGAATCTCAACAATGCTTTAAAGTTTGCTGAAATACGCATCTCAAGTAGGAGGGCCATGCTCGATTCGCTAAACAAGGAAGTCACGGATTTCATGCAAGCTAATCTTCTCTTGATAAAAGATAAGCTAATGGCAGATATTGAGAAAACATTAAGGAGGGGCACCACAGAGATTCAAGGACTCAAGGGAATCGATGTTCCTTTTGGGAAATACGTGAAGGGGCTGGAGAGAAAGCTGGCCGGCATCGCAAACGACGGCTGGAACTTTGCGAAGAAGAGCGCCAAGACCAATAAAGTCAAGTTAGCGGATATAGACCCTAAGAGTTTACCGGATAAAGAGCTAAAGCAATTCGTTCTCAACGAATCCGATTCAGTGGCAGATGCGCATGTATCGGCTATGAAGAATAAGGCTATATTGACGGCATCCAACGGGCCGATCAAGGGTTTTTCAATCAATCAGACAATGTCGAATGTGGAGAAGGTCGTTGACAAATTCATTAAATCGAATGTCATCGGCGTCGGAGGGGGATTGGTCGTCGTGGGCTCGTCCAACTTCGGTTCGAATCAATTCAATAAGGAAATCGAAGATCAGTTATGGGGATACGCTTTCGTCGCGGTAGACGATGGGGCAACGACGGACATTTGCAGGTTCTACAACGGAAAGACGTTCTCCGTTAACGGGACGGAGCTTTCTGTCGTTACTCCTCCATTGCATCCGAATTGCAGGTCATTCTTGGAGCCGATATATAAAGCGGTCACAAAGAAACCGGAGATTGACGATACGATTGCTCCACCGTCGATACAGAAACAGAAGACGATATTTTAAAATTACAAAAGGAGATTAAATGCCAAGACACATATTCCTGTTTTCACCAGTAACGTCTTCATCCGCAGAATTCTTAATCCGGCAGTTGCTGGATCTCGACCGCGAGTCGAAAGATGAGATCACGATATTCATCAATAGCCCCGGCGGGTTCGTAACGGAGCTCTTCGCCATTGTCGATACAATGAATTTAGTTCGTTCGCCCATCAGGACCGTTGTTATGGGGATGGCCGCGTCGGCGGCTGCGGTTATCGCGGCATCGGGCGACACAAGATTGATTACGGAGAATAGCCAGTTTATGCTGCATGAGGTGCTGGGGTTTACCATGGGCAGCGTAAGCGAGATGGATGAGAAAATGAAGCTCATCGAGAAGATGCAGACAAGGCTATTGAAGATATTGGCGAGGAGCACAGGGAAGAGCGTGGATAAATTGAGGTCGATTACCAAGAAGACAGATAAGTTCTTCAACGCCCAGGAGTCTATACGGTTCGGGCTGGCGGATAGGATTATCAAGAACAAGGAAGCCCAGCTCCTTAAATTCTCTGAGGATATCAATGTCGAAGGATATGAAATTATATATAACGAAGATGGCCCGTCAGAGGTTCAGTTATTAAGAGACGGGAAATTCATACACCCAATTTATGGAGAGATTTTGATATCAGAGAACGACCTAAATCAAATGATCCGTAATTTCAATGATAAAGTTCGAGGAATTGACATTTCAATCGATTACACACATGACAATGAGGACGGAGAAAATCCTGCGGCATGTTGGATTAAAAGTCTCGAAATAAAGGATACCCGAAAAGGTAAAGGTCTGTTTTCTCAAGTCGAATTTACTCCAAAAGGACAAAAGTTAGTCCAACAGAAGGAGTATAAGTATGCGAGTGCGGACTTTGTGATTAATTACACTACCGAGGAAGGCGCTCATGTCCCCTTTGTGCTTTGCGGAGGTACGTTAACTAATCGTCCTTTTATAAAAGAGATGAATCCAATTAAATTGTCTGAGTACAAACCAACAAAAGAGGAGAACAAAGAAATGAATAAAGAGGCTTTAATGAATGCGTTGAAGGATCTAGGGATTGACGTAGTTGTATTACAAAATCAGATAGAGACTTCAGATGCAAAAATAGAGGAGCTTCAAAGTCGGATTCAGGAATTGAGTGCATTGCCTGCTGAGAAAGAGGCGGAGATTGCTAATCTAAAAACAGAGATTTCTAAGTTAAGTAAGGATATCGTCTTGACTCAGAAAATCAAAGTGTTTGACGGGTTAGTTGCGGAAGGGAAAATTCTTCCGGCTCAAAAAGATTCCGTTTTTGGAACTTTTGAAACAGCAGAGGCGTTGAGCAAGTATTACAAGGATGCTCCTGTGGTGGTTAAGATGAAAGCAAGCGGCTCCGAGGAAGAAGGCACTAAGGATGAACTCACTGAAGCGGAGTTAGCAATTATTAATTCCGGTGATTACACAAAGGAAGAGATCCTTGCTAATCGTACAAGCGAAAAAAAGAAATAAAGAAATGAAAATAATAACTTTTTCACAAGGAGGACAAATAAATGTCAGCATTAACCGATAATGTAATTATCGAAACAAAAAAATCGCCCGTCAGCACAAAGCTGAAGGTCGTTGACGGTTTAATTCGTATTTTCAAAGGAGCTCTTTTGGAATATGAATTATCCAACATAGGCTATGTGCAGCCGGCAACGGCGGACATTGCAAGGGAAAATCAGCCCGAATTCGCGGGGATATCCCTGGATGAGCTCGACAAATCAGCGGCCTTGAATACCACAGACGGTACTTTCAGCGTGGCGGTAATGACGAGGGGTGTTGGAGATTGGATAAAATTACCCGTAGTGTCCACGATCACCATCGCGAATGAAGGCGATCCAGTGTATATGGACGGTGACGCTTCTGTAGATATCGCATCGGGTATTTTAAACACAACCGGCGGACTAGTTGGAATTATCCGTCAGTTTATTGGTGCAAACTCGGCTTGGATTCAATTAACGCAACATCCAATCCTGTAAACTAAGACAACAAAAAACAAGGAGGGTTTTAAATGTTAACGAAAGATTTAATCGCTCAATTCAACATTGTAGCTCGCACAGAGTACAATAAAGCATATAAGGAGTTCGAGCCTAAGTTCAAGGAACTGATGTTCGAATACGAATCCGGGCCGGTCGAAACCGTAGATTTTCCTTTCTTCAGCTTTTTACGCGGAATGGAAGAATTCACGGGAAGCCGTAAACATCAGACGTTCCCTGATGGTTTCAAATTCCAGGTCACTAACAAGGAATGGGATATGTCCGTTGATATCCCAAGGAAGCATATTGACAGGGCATCGAACGTTAGCAGCTTGAAGGGATTGAACCCTTACAAGCAACGCATCGCTGAGATGCCGCGCCTTGTCAAGGATCATCCCATCGAATTGTCGTTTGATATGCTTGAAGCCGGAGACGCTAACACATTCGGAACGACCTTCGACGGCCAGAACTTCTTTGACACAACCCACGATTACAGCACATCTGCCGGAACTCAGAACAACATCGTCACTGGAACCGGGACGACAGTCGCGCAACTCCACGCCGATATTCTGAGTGTTCGATCAAGGTTTGCTACCTTCCATTATTTCCAGGGCGGCGGAACAAACACAAGTCAACGACGTAAGCTGAACAAGCAAATGGGACGCATGCTGGTTGTCGCTCCTATTGAGCTCGAAGGCGCGTTATGGGACTTGAAGAACAAAGACCGGTTGGCTACAGGGGAAAGTAATACCCTTAAGGGGACTTTTGATTTTATTACTATACCTTTCGCTGACGGTGGGGATTGGTACGCGGTCATGACAGATGATCCCGTATTCAGGCCGTTCCTTTTCCAGGTGGAGAAGGTTCCCGAACTCGATACGCCGACATTGCAAGATGACAGCGCGAGAGAGAATAAGATTTTCACATGGGGCGCATACGGACGCTACAACGTGGCGTATGGTTCATGGTGGAAAGCAATCCAAGTAACAAACACATAAATTAACCGAAGGGGCGGGTAGGATTAATTTCCTGCCCGCTCCACAACTAACCAACAGGAGAAACTGATTATGCAAATTACACTGAAAGCGCCGTTAAGTTTTATCAGGAAGCACGATTTGCTCGTAGCTAACGTAGAGCCAAGGGGCAACGGGTCGTATATGATTTATACAACATGCGGATTTAAACAGATTTTAAAGCAGTCGGAATACGATGCATTGATTGCCGCTAATAGCCAAGAGGTTCAGGGGCCGACTCATCCAGCGAGAGAAAAAGAGCCGACCCGCAAAGAACAGCTTGAGACTTTGCGTAAGTCCGACTTGATGGAGATTGCCAAGGATCTTTATGATGATGTTAAGGAAATCTTGAAAAAGGATGAGCTCATCGATTTGATTATTAAGGCAGAGGAAAACTTGGAGGGGTAAAATGCAATATTGCACGGTATCAGACGTTGAGGGCTATTACCTGAATAAAGTTTTCAGGTGCGATGATTACCTGAAGAATGCTGAGATCATATCGTTTATTATTCAAGACGCCGCCGTTATCGATTCCGTGCTTTTGACTAAATACTCCTTACCTATTACCAACCAGTCCGACCTTCTTATCCTGAAGATGATTAACGAGAAGATGGTTGTAGGAACCATCGACGATATCCTAAGGGAGAAAACCGAAGATGGCAAATTCAATCGTCAACGTGATACAAGAAAAGAAGCGTTGGACTGGTTAAAGAAGATTCAAAAAGGCGAGATGATCCTCAACTCTGCTGAAAAGAAATCCGCGCTTGTATTTAACAAATTAGACGGCGACGGGAATGAGGTCGAGAAAAGGTTTAAGGATAAAAACATTGAGCCTAACAACGAAGTTTTGGACAGAGAGAGAAGAACAATAATCAGGGTCACTTAATGGCTAAGAATAAAACTAATATACGGTTGACCCCGAAATCGAAACAGCTTTTAGGGAGATTAGCAAAGGCTGGCAAGGTTGACATGCGTCCCGTGCTTAAAGTTGTCGGGATAGGATATCGTAAAGAAGTCAAGGCGGTCTTTGATAAAAAGCAACCAAGGGATTCAGGCTTGAGGTGGGTTCCACTAAGCCCTGGATACGCCGCATTCAAATCCAAGAATTTTCCAGGTCGACCATTGCTTGTAAGGACGGGAGACTTGAAAAAGTCTATGACAAAAAAGGGCGCGAAAGGTAACATTACTTTAATCGGAAAGAATTCAGGTATCTTTGGAAGCACAATTTCTTATGGTATTTTTCACGACGAGGGCACGTCGAGGATGCCTAAAAGGAATTTTAGCGAACCCAGTGAAAGGCGTGCTCTTATCTGGAAAGGACAAATTGAGAGGGATATTCGCAGGCAATTCGAGATTCAAGGAATTGACGTTGAGGGGGCGATACTGGCATGATTAACGATGAAGAAGATTTGCTGAAAAGCCTAAGAGATTACGTCAAAAATAACTTGAATGCTCAAATCACGTCCATCAATACAGAGAAAGGCGATTTTACCCTCGAAGCAATAACAGCGGACGATAACCATTATGTTATATCAGGAGAGCTCCTGGAACTTCCAAATCATGCCTTCGTAAATTTTGCCATAGGAGACGGGATCGCTACGATAACAAATAAAGACGACATCGCCTCTATCCCGATTTTTATGGTAGAGGTAGCTTTCGATAATCCCAAGAAAGCCAACACATATTTCAAAAGCCTAAGATATATGCGGGCCTTGTACGAAACAATTGTTAAATTTGAATCATCGGCAATAGAAGTCGGTGAGGTAGACATAACCAAGGCGATACCGATGCTTGTCACTAACAACAAAAGGGAACTTGTTGTCAGCGGCGTAGAGCTATCTGTACCAATTGGTTAAAGAAAGGGGACAAATGAAAAAAACAAATGGTATTCCTGCACAGGATTTAATGGACATCAACAAGTCTTTTGAGTCAGGAAACTCCACCGAAATCATCAATAAGGGAGCGAGTGGAGAACAAGTTTCGGCTTTACGGGAAGTGAACAAGGATCCAAAGAGCTATGCTTTAAAAGATTACAGGGGACGAATTTTAAAGCATAGAAAGAGTGTAATTCCAAAGGGCGAAGCTCAAGTTACTGTTGGAGTTAAGGGGCAGAAATTTGAGGATATCCCGGAGGAACTCAGAAAAAGGGTTTCGTGGGAAGACTCTGATTTTGAGTAAATGATGAGGAGGAAAATTAATGGCGATTGAAAAAGTACGTGATTTTTTTGGGATCAGATACGTAATTCCATACACTCTTACATCTAAGCGACCTTTAGTTGTATTACGTGCCGTTGGAGAAATATCGTATGAAAACGATGTTGAAGCTATCGAGCTCCTAGGTGGGCATGTCGATGCTCCGCATGACGTAGAGTATGGTCAACCTTCTCCGGCTTTGACGGGAACTGTACGCGAGTATCCACATCAGTTGTTTGAGATTATGGAAACCGTTACAGTTACCGAAAACGCAGCGGAAGCAAGTGGAAGCGTATCAAGTCCTACTAATGGACAAGGAACAAGTATTTTTAGTGCCTCTAATGGTATCTCTAATCTTACTGCTAACGCATCCTTGCTGACAAGTCTTGTATTCGGCGAGTATGTATTTGTCGCAACGGCAGCTCAGACTTTAGAGTTACGCATTAACGGGTTGGAAGATTCTTTCCTTGACATGGAAGGTCAAGTAGTTGCGACTATTGACTGTTCTTCGGCGGGAGTTGTTGGTGTTGATGCCGCAGGTGTTAATTTAACCGTTGTAGGTACTGCAGCATTTACTGCAAACGATACCCTAACAAGCGAAGTCCGTGCAATCAATACAGGGTCTACTGAAGTTCTTGTAGGGACGGGGACGGCTCCGAGTAACTTCGGCGTTAGGTGTATTTTCCCAAGGAAGACCGATGGAGTTCTTCATTACATTGATATCTTCAATGTTTCAGGGCGAGGAATGTCTTGGAAAGGAGTTTCGAGGGAGTTTTCTGAATTCGATATTAATTGGAAACCTGTGGCCAGGTCATCTGATGGCGCGGTTTATCAATTAGTACGCGTTCTGGGTTCTTAATATTAATCTTAGCTGGTAAGGGGGGATAAAGGAGTGTGTCCTGTTGCATGCTCCTCCCCCCGCACAACAGGAGAAAGAGAAAATGGCTAAAGTAAAGATTAACGATAAAGAATTTAACATGAGATTTTCATTAGGTTTTTGGGATATTATGAAAACGAAGTTTGGGATAACCCAAGAAAACATGGAAGTAAAGATCAATGAAGATTTTGGAAATGTAATGTCTAACATTATAAGGTATGGGGTTTTTTACGGGGTATCTATTAGCGAACGGCCAGAAACAGTTGAAGGACTTCCCTTTGATTTAGAAGCCATAAAGGATCAACTGGATGTTTCTGTTTCTGATATTATCGAAGAGACAATTTACGAAGGAATGACTAACGCTCAGAAAAAGGCCGTTGACATGATTAGAGCAGTCCGTGACAAGAAAATCACAGAACTCGGGGATGATGCTCCAAAAAAAAAATAACATTAGAGACTTACAGTTTTGAGTTGGTTGCTCTTTTAAGAAAATTCATTTCTATCCCTCAGCTTGAACTCATGGAGATGACTTATTTAGATGTTGAAAGATATGTTCTTTTTTATGTAGAACTTGAGAATGAAAAGAAAATTGAACTTATAAAAATATTCTCACGTCAGAACGCAGAAAGCACTTCAATCTCAATTTCCTCTGTTCTTTCGAAAAATGGGCGATCACTTCTTAAAAAGTACTTGAATTCCATAGAAAGATTATGGTCTAAGAATAAAGAAGAGGAAGAACAAGGGGAATCGATAGAAGATCAATTCGAGAATCAAACATGGCAAACACAATAAAATTTGAAGTCTTAGCAGATGTAAAACAATTCGAGAAGGGCTTCGGGAAAATCTCTGCTATCTCGAAAAAGGTAGGGGGAACTCTCACCAAATTCGTTACTCTTCCTGTTTTAGCATTAGGGGCAGCTTTCATTAAAACAGCTTCAGATGCTGAGGAGACTGCCAATAAATTCAATGTTGTTTTTAGGGAAATTAGAGATGACGCCAGTGACTGGGCAAGAAGTTTTGGTCAATCGGTGGGAAGGTCTAATTTGGAAATGCAAAAATTTTCTTCTACCCTGGGGGATGTTTTAAAACCTTTAGGGTTCACGACCGAAGAGGCTTTTAGGTTATCCAAGAACATGACCGAACTGGCATTAGACGTAGCCAGTTTCAACAATCGATCAGACGCTGATGTTATCAGGGCATTTACTTCAGCTTTAACCGGGGAACGAGAAAGTTTAAAGACTTTAGGTATCGTAATAAATGAAACAGATGTTAAGCAGGAAGCGTTTAGGTTGGGGTTGGCAAAGGTAGGTCAGGAATTATCGAAAACCGCGAAAGCTCAGGCAACTGTATCCCTTTTGTATGCGAATACCAATGATGCTCAAGGTGACCTCCTTGAAACGCAGGGTACTTTCGCAAATCAACTAAAATCTTTACGAGCATCGATAACTAATTTGAGTGTATCCATGGGAGAACTTCTTCTTCCGGCGGCGACAGACCTTGTAAGCTCCCTGAAAGGATTAGTTAATTCGATAAACGACATGGACGAATCAACTAAAAGACTTATATTAACCGTAGCGGGATTTGTGGCTATCCTTGGCCCGGCGCTCTTCTTGTTGGGAGGATTGGCGAGCGGTATAGGGGTTTTGATTAAACTTGTAGTTGCCGCGAATGCCTCAATTATTATCATAGGAAGTAGTATATTTTCAGTCACTACCGCCTTAAAAGTTGTTACTGCGGTAGGGGCTGCTGCTTTCGTAGGATGGAAATTAGGAGAATTGATTAGAGAATTAACAGGAGTAGATGAGGCTCTCCAAAAAATCCTCTTCGATTTTGACCTCTTTGGAGCAAAAGCTAACAAAGCTATGGAAATAGAAGCAGAGGCAGCCAATGCCGCTGCTGTCAGGAGGAAACAAATCTGGAATGAGACACATCAAGAAAGATTAAGAGAGATTGAGATTGAACGGCAAACAGAATTAGATGCGTCGAGTAATATTGCAGATATTAAAGAACAGGAAGAGCTTCTTAAACTTGAAAATTTAAAAATATTTCAAGAAGAAGTAAAATCTCTGTCTGACACAGCTCTTCAGGAAATTATGGATAGAGATGCGAAAGAAATAGATGCTTCTAAATCTATAGATGAACAGAGAACACAAATACTATCAGATGAAACAACAAAAAGAACTAAACTTCGAAATTTAGAGAAAAGAACTGTCCAGGCCGCCTTTACGGTTATGTCTAACGCAACTCGAGCTTTCCTGGGGGACACGAAAGCAGCAGCCGTAATATTAAAAATACTAAGCTTGGGAAGAGCTATCATTAATACTGCTTTAGGGGTAACGGAGGCATTAGCTTTAGGCCCGATAGGGATTCCTATCGCAAGAGCTATAGGGATACTTGGGGCCATTGAAGTAGCTACAATTGCGGCAACTCCTTTACAGGTAGGCTCGTCGAATATCCCGAGAGATATGCCGGCAAATATCCATAGAGGTGAAATGGTTATTCCGCAGACATTTTCTGAAGCTATTCGAGGCGGCTCACTTTCTCTTTCGGGCCCGGGGGGCGTTGCTTCAGGGGGGATCAATATTGATTTATCAGGATCAACCATCAACGGGATCACCGATGAATTAGTTGAGGATATATTTACGAAAGCCAGCGAGAATATATTTAATAATACTTTAGCATTTAGAGGGGCTGCTTAATGGCCAAAGGTCTACGATTTTTTAGTACGGATGTCGCCAACAAATCTTTCGAGGGGACTATAACTGCAAGCAGTGCGGTCTCTTTACAGAATTTCCCTTTTGATGGGCTTAAAAATACAAAATGGACTTCAAGCGGTGAAGGGACAGACGGCGATTCAGTTTCCCTGGAGCAGAATTTCGGGATCAACCGCACCATTGATAGCTTTTATCTTTACAATACAAATATTGATAATGTTGTTATCGCTACGTGGAACGGATCGTCGTGGGACGACGTTACGACCTCTAACGCGACTATCACTAAAAGCTCAGACAGTCTTTTTGTTCATGCGAAGTTAACCGCTGCTGTCACCACTACGAGTATTCGTATAACGGGATCAAATACTGTAGTAGCCAATGAAGAAAAGAATATCTCTATGTTTCTCGCTTTTCAGGAAATAGGCCAGTTCGAGTATTTTCCGATATTCAAACCTAAGGTGGAACCTTTGCAAAATGTTTTCAAGACGACCGACGGCAGGGGTTTTGTCATCGAAAGAGGAGAGGTTTTTAAGGCCGATCTGAATTTCGAGTCTCATGTGAACGCTAATGACATTGCTTTGATTACAACTCTCCTGGAGAGGAAAGAGCCTTTTTACATCTGGCCCAACGCGGGAGATGAATCCATATTCTCTTTTGTATTTAAACCATTTCGATTTGAAGATATCTTTAAAGTAACAATTGTAGGGGCGAGCAATCCAGAGTTTACTAAAAATTATTATAAGGCCGGATTTAATTCAAGCGTTCAGTTAATAGAGGTAGTGTAATGCCTTTAACGATACAACAAATTTGGGAAAGATATTCTCACGTAGAGTTCGTGAGACGGCTTTTCATTAAACGTCTTAATGAGGACGGAACATATGAGGCTGATTTCACGGAAATCTCCCAAGGGTTAATGCGGGACGGCTCTGTTAACCGCCTACAGCGATCTTTACCTAATAATTCGTGGCAGTTTGGCAAAGTTATCGTAAATAACGCGAGGTTAAGTATCTTAAGTCCTTTCCAAGAGTTCGCCAGCGAGTTAGATCCGAATTCTATTTTCAAGGGATTCATCCGGGATAGGTCTATTGTAAAAGTCGAAGATTCTTTTATTGATAAATATACTGACACATCAGTACGCGAAGAAATCTCCACAGCTACATTCACGGGGCTGCTTGACTCAAAGACCGCCACAACTGAACAAGGCCATGAAGAGATTACCGCCCTGGACTTCATCACGGTTTTATCCAACATCAACGTCAACGAATTGACTTTAGTCGAAACGACAATGAATGCTTTGATTTTCGAGATCATGAATCGCGTCGAGTTCACGAAGTTCTTCACGGTGAGCAGCTCAACGACGTTCATAGACGCGGGTTTTAATGCAACAAGTATCGATGTATCGGTATATGATGGAACCGTCCTGCAAATGGTTGAGGACCTGGCGAAAGGACACAGTATCTTCTTCATTAACCCGGATGATAATACATTCTATTTCCAGCCAATAACCCCGACGGCTTCGGTTCAGTTTTCGTTCCTGGAGGACACGAACAGGAAATTAAAGATATCCAAGTTCAGGGAGGGCATTGATAGGTTGATAAATAAATGGTATTGGAAAGATACGGCTATTTCTTCAGTGTCAGATCCCGAGCCAATTAATCCTCGTTCGGAGACTTTCGATATCGATGGCGTGACCGATGCCGGTCAAAGACAATCCCTATTGGATTTTGTCTTGAGTATCTCCGAAGAGGCAAAGCCATATTTCAGCTTAGAGCTTCCATACTTCCCCATTATTAGTCTTTTAGACAGGGTCGTAATTCAGTCTTTTGGCTCGGCTCCTGCTGATGCTGTG
>Ga0114923_10002617_pt1 | contig 12140 bp, 14 predicted proteins | sample SumtaG_FD_89578 | JGI IMG/M metagenome (GOLD analysis project Ga0114923, IMG submission 89578) | Deep subsurface microbial communities from Indian Ocean to uncover new lineages of life (NeLLi) - Sumatra_00157 metaG | ecosystem: Environmental > Aquatic > Marine > Oceanic > Sediment | place: near... | reverse complement strand
GACTCGTTCCACACGACCCACGGCCGGCCGATCGCCTTTGCGACGGGCGTGAAGCTGGCGCGGCCCGACCTGAACGTGGTGGTGGTCAGCGGCGATGGCGACCTGTCCGCGATCGGGGGCAATCACCTGATCCATGCCGCCCGGCGCAACATCGACATCTCTGTATTTATGGTCAATAACTGGAACTACGGAATGACCGGGGGCCAGGTCTCCCCCACCACACCTTTTGGGGTTCCCACCACAACGACCCCTTACCGGAACGCCGAGCACCCCCTCCAGGCCGCCGAGCTTGTGGCTGCAGCCGGGGCTAGCTACGTTTCCCGTTGGACCACATACCACGTCTTTCCCCTGGTCAAGTCCATAAAACAAGCCCTTCAAGTCAAAGGGTTCTCCTTCGTCGAAATTATTTCCCAGTGCCCGGTAAGCTACGGAAAATTAGTGAAAATGCGAAAAGGTACCGACTTTCTTAAATTGTACAGGGACCAGTCGGTGAATGTGGCAAAAGCAAAAAATATGAGTGAAGAAGAACTGGAAGGCAAAATCATCGTGGGAAAGCTAAAAGAGAGAAAGCGGGAGGAATTTGTATCCATCCTGAGAAAAATAAACGAGGATATCCGCAGCGAATTGTCCAATTGATAAGAAAATGACGATGAATATAAGATTTTGCGGTTTCGGCGGCCAGGGGATCGTGCTTTCAGGTTTTACCTTTGGAGCGGCCGCCGCCCTTGACGGCAATAAAGTCCTGCAAACCCAATCCTATGGAAGTGAAGCCAGGGGTGGGTTGTGTCGAAGCGATGTTATCATATCCAAAGAAGATATCTACGACCTGGCCCCCCCCCAACTTGATGTATTGGTGGCCCTTTCCCAGGCATCATATGATTCCTACATCCCCGCCCTCAAAACGGACGGTACCCTGATTGTGGATGATGACCTGGTAGACACCGGGGATCGCCCCCCGGCAAAAACCTCCAGGATAAAAGCCACGGATATCGCCTACAAAAACTTCGGGCGAAAGATTATGGCCAATATGCTGATGTTGGGTTTTATGTGCACCGTTCTCGGGGTGGTTTCCAGGGAATCTCTCAAGCAAGCGATCCGGGCCAATGTAGCCAGTGGAACTGGAAAGATAAACCTCCAGGCTTTCGAGGAAGGATATCGACTGGGAAAAAAGGAATAAATCCGAAAGTCCCCGGCGGGGACAGCCTATGTTAAAAAAATGAGAATCAAAATTCCTTTTCCTAAATCGAAAAAAATTAAAATCCTTTATACGGTTATTATTATAATAATCTTATCGGCAATTCTTCTCGAACTCCTAACCCCATTTATCTATAAATCGATAAATAAAAAACCTTTTCAAAGAAAAGAGCTGCAAAAACGGTTATTCCAGGCAAAAGAGACAAGCGAGATAAGCAGTTCCTTGAACCCCCTGCAAGATAAACTCCCGGTTTGGGTAAAGAACAATGACCTCCACCCCTATATCGGTTTTACCTATCGCCGCTCCGGCGGCAATCCTTACGGCCTTGCCGGTTCAGACCCATTGTTGAAACGGTCTCCCGGTAAAATAAATATATGCATAATGGGGGGGTCTTTTACCGAAGCGTTCTATATCAATTCAAAAGAGGAGCTAAAAAAACATTTAAAAAAATCCCGCTATTTTGCCGGTAAAGATATAAAAATTACTGCTTTGGCAATGGGGGGATTTAAACAACCCCAGCAGCTTTTTGCCTTAACCTATTTTCTTTTTTTGGGCGCTCGATACGATATTGTCATTAACCTTGACGGGTTTAATGAAGTGGCATTACCCTTTGCGGAAAATATCCCCTACCAGACGATTGCCTACTTTCCCAGGGCCTGGTTCTTATATACCACCAAACGATTGGATATAAAATCAACGCTGCAAATTGCGGAAATATTCAAATTAAGGGAAAAACAAGAAAATCTCAAAGGATTTTTTTCAACCTCTCCTTTTTATCACAGCAATTATCTCTTGTTTTTGTGGGACATCCTGGATAAACGTTATGAAAATAAAATCCGCATCGAGAATCAAAAACTGGCGAAACTATTTACCGGTTCCAGTTATCAACATTTCGGTTTTGATGCCTCCATATATAAAAACAATAAAACTAAACTATTTAAAGACCTGGTCCAATACTGGAGAAGTTCTTCACTGCAAATCCATCATTTAAGTAAACCCAACCGATTTGTTTATTTTCATTTCCTCCAGCCCAACCAGTATTATCCCGGTTCTAAAATTTTATCGGAAGAGGAAAAAATACATGCTTATACCAAAGAACCTTATAAATATAAAGATGCTGTTCTTGCCGGGTACCCGCTGCTGGTGCAAGAAGGGGAAAGTCTTAAAAAAGATGGGGTTCATTTTTTTGACTTGACCATGATTTTTAAAAACGATAACAGGACCCTTTATATCGATCAATGCTGTCATCTTAATAAATTGGGTTATGACCTGGTTGCCAAAGAGATGGCAAAACAAATCATTCAATACGCCCGGTGAAACTTGGGAAACTTGGGGCGGTGCGTTACTTCGTTACTTTACAGCGAATATTTGCTTGATGATTGATGAAAGTGTCAGAACCGCTGATGAACGCTGATGTTTATGATGGACTATGATAAAATAAGGTGTCCTGCGGACTTTATTAAAAAAACGCCTTCGGCGTTTTTATAATCCGTGCGAAGCGCTCCTCTTTATCATAGTCATCATTCCATCATGCCCATCAGCGGTTCAGACCCTAAGAAAATTAGGAAAAGAAAATTTGCCTGTCCACTTTTTCTTGAGGTATTTGAAATCCTCACAGGATTATGCTATTATATCTCTTTAAATTAACGGTAACATGCCCCAAAGATATAGCAGTAAGCAATTAATTAAGTTGGCTAAGGAATTCGGTTGGACGTTGATCAGTGTTAAAGGCGATCATCACAACTTTAAGCACCGGGAAAGTCGGTTTATAGTCACTATCGTCCATCCTCAAAAAGATGTCCCGGTGGGGCGGGCTGCCGATACAGTAAAGAAAATCAGACTGGAGGTGAAATAATGAGGTTCTTGATCATGTTGGAATCAACCGAATCGGGTTTTGCCGTCCAGGTACCCGATCTGGCCATCGTAACCTTCGGAGAAAGTATTGAAGCTGCTAAAAAAGCGGCTGTCAAAGCCATCGGCATCAACCTCCAGGCCTATCAAGAAGCCAATCAAAAAATTCCTGAGAAAAAACAACTCGTAACACATCTGGAAAATCCTGATTTTAAAGATTTGTTATTCACTTATGTCGATGTAATGGAAATCAATGAAAAAAAAGCGGCATAATTTCCCTGGGTGTAATCGGTTTAATCATTGAAAAAAAAGGGGACTGACAAATCTTAATTTTATACAGCGATTCCAATGGTTCCCTGCGGTTTCCCGGTAAAAAAGGAGAAGAGGGGTCGTAAAATTTGCCTGTCCCGTTTTCTTCCGCATATAGGGTGCATGCGCCGCATGCCCGCCGGAACCAAAGCTCTGGCTTTTTGGCATTTTCCTAAAAGGCCCGTCAATAGCTCAAAAGCATTTCAACACAAGTATATCGTCAGTTTTATCCATTCCCTAAAAACCTCTAAAATATCAAAAACAGAAAGGGACAGGTAATTTATTTAATAAAGTGGATTGGCTATTTCCATACATCACCCCCGGGACTTGACGATAACAAATGGGCAAAAGAGAACATAAACTGTCTTTTTCATAGTTTCATTATGGTATAAAAGGTATTTTTTGTCAACAGTTATCATTACCATTCTTTGCAAGGAAAGGGAAATGTTCCTTCCCTGTCCCATCAATTCCTCGGGGAAGTCCATAGTCATATCTTAGAGGAAAAACCAACCAATATCAATAAAAATACGAAAAAATACGGGAGGGCAAGCAAGGAAGACACTGCTGGATGCATTCGTTAGACCTTGGTAGGTTGAAGCCTTTCGTAATTAAGAAAAGCTTTGACTTCATCTACGTCAAATTCCAGTGATTTTACATTGGCACCGGATTTGCGGGACTCAATCCTCAACATTCGTTTGTACAGGAACTCAAATTCATTATAGTAATTCGGATCATCTTGGCGATATTTTTCGATGATTCCTAATTTTACGGCGGCACAGTAATAGCCCCGAATATAATCAGACATCAGCGTCCACAAGGCCAATTCATCAACAGCCCGTCGTCTTATAAACAACCCAAGTTCCTCAAATAAATGCATGACCTCATTTAGGTAAACGGGGATGCTGTCTTTGCCGGATGAGGTAAGTTCGGTTAAGAGAAAATTAGCTGACGCTTTTCTCTGTGGGGCCAGTTGTCGGAAACGGTCTCGCAATTTGACAACCATATCCACATGGGCCACGCGTTGATGATTTCTCAATGATAATCCTGCGATAATCACAGCAATGATTACGAAGATAGCGGAAACGACATTCGCAATATCACCAACGGTTATTGTTGCTAAGTCAATGTTTGTATTCATCTTTTACTCTCCATAATTTGTCTGGCAATTAATAAAAAAATTTATATTTGTTAAACGCATTGCTATTTGTTCCCTTTTTTCATTTAATTACCGGGAATTTATTATAGCAAAATAAGTTGTATTTAGAAACCATAATCCTAATTTCCCACTTAAAAAATCAGCAATTCTTGCCTGTCCCTTATTTCTGTCACCTGCCCTCAACCGGAATGGCCGCTCATCAAAGAAATCGCTCAAAAATGGCAAGACATTTTCATCAAGGCCGGAGGTGCTGTTGGTGAGGAAGTTCTCCGGCAGCCTGTTCTCAACCCTTACGAGGGATATTCAGGTCTGCCGGTGACCGGTCCCACCTTTGTGGGCCGCGAAGATATCATGCGGCAGATAGAGACCCGCTGGGCAGTTGAAGGACTGCTTTCCCCGTTGATCCTTTTCGGTCATCGCCGCATGGGTAAAACCTCTGTTTTACGGAACCTTACACGCAGCACCGGCGCCAATATACTGCTTGTCTACCTGGACATGCAAGATACCGGCTGGGTGAACCACACCGGCGAACTGCTTCTTGATTTTGCCGAAGCCATTCACCGGGTTGTTTCCGGTGCCGGTTTAAAGCTCGAACCTTCCCCGGACAAAGCAAACTATACTGATCTGGGCACAGGCCGCCGCTCCCTCAATGCCCTTTTGAGACGTATTGATAAACAAATGACAGGGCAAAAACGATTAATCCTGGCAATCGACGAGTTTGAAATCATTGAAGAAGGTATAGAAGAAAAGCGGATTGCCCCTGGTTTGCTGCCTTACCTGCGCTCCATCAACCAGAAATACAAGTGGCTGGGTCTGATTTTTGCCGGTCTTCATACATTGGATGAAATGGGCCGTGATTACCAATCAGCCTTTTACGGCCAGGCCGAATACATCACTGTGGGATACCTGACTTACGAAGATGCCATCCGACTCATCACACAGCCTCATCCGGACTTTGCCCTGGAATACGCACCTGAACTGCGCGAAGAACTGTATCGGCTAACTTTTGGTCAGCCTTACTTGCTTCAACGCTTATGCTGGGAACTGGTTACCCGCTGGAACGAGCGTTTTAAGAAAGAAGGAGAAGCCACACCCCGTACGCTTGCGCTTGATGACCTTGCCCCGGTACTTACACCTGATTTGTACAAAAGTGCCGGCTACTATTTTGATGGAGTCTGGTCCAATGTCACAGAAAACGAACGGGTGCTGATGCGTATCATGGTTGGTCGTGAACAAGGTTCAAGGACACTTGATGAACTGGCTGTTGCCTGGGGGGCCCTGTCCCCGGGAGAAACCGGGAACGTGGAAGAAACACTGAAACTCCTGCATCGTCACGATGTAATAGTTGAAGATGAGAGTGGCGTGCGTTTTGCCAGTGAGCTGATGCGCCGCTGGGTTGCCTCTTTATCATAGTCATCATTCCATCATGCCCATCAACGGTTCAGACCCTAAGAAAATTTGTCTGCTTTTTTTATCCCTTTTAAACGCCGATTTTCCAACCCTCGTTTTTAAATATATCAATGAGTTTTCCGACTTTTAAATTATAATATCTGCAAATATCCGGCATTTTGGGGCCATTAAGGTTCCCGGTATACTCTTTTCATAGGTGATAACCATTATTTCCGTATCTTGCTCAATGCCAGGCAGAATATTTTGCGTTTCCAAAGCTAATGCAATAACAAAAGGATCTGCCTGATTATGAGTCGGGTTATTGGGGTCTACTAAATTGGGGAATCTCCCCATAATTTCGTTAACTCGTGTTAGTATTTTTGTTTCGGTTTTTATAAACATTCCACTACAATGGTTCTTAACCCATTTAAATAGATCATCATCTTTTCTTTTCAGCTCCTCCTTCACTTCTTCAGTAGCAATTAATCGGCTTTCATTCACCAGGGTAATAATAAAATCATCCCATAAAGAGGGAAAAACTTCGCGGGAATAATCTCTGTCCAGCCTGATAAAAGCACTTGTATCCATACAATAAATCATTCGCTGTTATTGGAAAAGCATATCAACTATCCGGTCGTAATGCTTCAATTTTATTCCCAGATATTCCAGCGCTTTGCTGGTTGTGATTGTATTACCCGACTCCGCTTCCACTACAAGGCTTATAAACTTGTTCCCTTTTTCCGTGAACTTATTTTTATAAAAGTCTCCGCCGGAAGATTCAAATGCTTTTACTTTTTTTTGAAATTCGCTGAAAATCTTTTGATAAGATTTATAGTCTATTTTCCTGAGAGAATACAATCGCCTGAGAATTACAAACCGACTGACAACAAACTTCCTGGCAAAATCATTTATAAGATCGATCGTATCGGGATAATCGAATTTTTTTATTAACTCTTCGAGGTATTTGGAGGGTACTAAAAAATTTCCGGCAAATTCATTGCAAAATTGCTCCTTTTCGTTTGGACTTTCATTCCGAAATTCAATCTCCTCAGGCACACATATTCCCGGTTCGTTAAGTAAAACATGGCAGTATTCGTGGAATAAAGTAAAAATCCTTCCGTTTGGACTGTCTTTTGAATTAATCACGATTACAGGCGGATAATTTTCTCGAACAAGAGAGAATCCCCTTATTTCATCGATGGGCATTGAAAATTGAAAGACAAAAATCCCCTGGTCTTCCAAATATTGCCGCCAATTTTTTAAAGCCTCCCAGTTGTTTTCCCATGATAACTGAATGTCAATATCTATCGTTCTTATTTCTTTTATACTTTTTTCTATCGGTTTCTCTTTTAAATCATATTTTTTGACAGGGTTAACCGGTTTACCCAAATCGGTCATCAGGTCTCCGGCAACCGATTGATACCATCTTGCTTTCCTTATTGCCAGCAGGGATTCTTTTGTCAGCGGATGTTCCAATCCCACCATTGGTTTTCTAAAATCTTCAGGCATTGGTGGTGCTTCAGGAATTTTAGGCATAAAAAAAACCGGAAGGGGGCGTTTAAATAGATTCGACAGTCTGCGCAGCATTGAAATGGTGGGAAAGTCTTCTCCATATTCCCATTTTTTGTAAGTCTCGGTTTTTACAGAAGCGGTTCTTGCGGCTTTTTCAATGTCTATGCGCACGCTTTCTCTTGCCCAGCGTAATATTTCCGGCTTTATCGCTGCTTTATAAGACATTGTCGCCATTTGCTTTTCCTTTTTTTGATATTATAACAATATCACAAACCACATGTAATTGTCAAAAATAAAAGTGAAATTTTGGTTTAATGATTGATGAAAGTGTCAGAACGCTGATACGCTGATGAACGCTGATGTTTATGATGGACTACGATAAAATAAGGAGTCCTGCGGACATAAATTTAAACGCCTTCGGCGTTTTTATAATCCGCGCGAAGCGCTCCTCTTTATCATAGTCATCATGCCATCATGCCCATCAGCGGTTCAGACCCTAAGAAAAATTGCCACCAAGACACGATAATTTTTCCGCCTGTCTCTTTTTTTGACTACAGACTTACACAAGACATACACAGACAAATTGTTTTTTTTAAAGTCTGTGAATAGTCTGTGTAAGTCTGTGGCTAAAAAGAGGAGGTTCAAATGATAGTGATTGCTTTGGCAATCATCAAATCTTCTCCCTTCGTTTGCGATGGTGGGTAATGGCCCTGCGGTGAACTTCATCCCTGATATTCTGAAACAAAAACCGCTCCGGGGAATCCTCCGGGAAAATAACAGACCCGCCCTTTTCCAGGTAAACCCGCTCCTCCCTTTTGGCAAGGGACACAATATCGGACCTTAGGTTTAATTTTTCCTTTATCTCGACGGCTGCGCTGAGCTGGCCTTTGCCGCCGTCGATTAACAACAGATCCGGTTGTTCCTCCTGTGCCGACTTCCTAAATCGCCGTTCCAGCACTTCTTTTATCGCTTCCGTATCCCCTGCCGCCGCCTGTTTAATGATATAATTCCTGTACTTTTTCTTTACTGCCGCTCCCTTTGAAAATACCACCGCTGCTCCCACCCGCTCCCTCTCGGAAAAATGAGAAATATCAAACCCCTCGATCCCTTCAGGAAAGTGAACCAGGTGAAGCTCTTTTTTGAGCCGCGCCCCCACAAGACTGTATTTGTTCTTATTGACATAAAGATTTAAATTCTTAACTGCCAGGTCCATCATTTTTCGTTTTTTGCCTTTGAGAGGAAATTTAATTTTTACCCGTCTCCCGGCAATTTGGGAAAACATATCCTCCAGGGATTCCCTCTCAGGGGGTAACATACGGACAAGAATTTCATGGGGGATATTCTCGGTTCGATAAAACGAGATAAGGAAATCCTTCAGTATGTCTTCCGTTTCAGTGTTGACGGCATTAAAATTAAAGAACTCTTTCCGCTTCACCCGGCCGTCGAGAATTGAGAATAAAATAATAAAACAATCATTATCCCTCTGGTCATGGTGCAGGGAAATGACATCATAATCCATTTTTCGCACCGATGAGATGTAGGATTCCAGGACAAATTGATCGATCAGTTCGATATCCTCCTTTATTTTCTGGGCCTCTTCATACTTCAATTGTCCTGCCAACCGCTTCATTTTTTCGTCAAGTTCTTTCAATATCTTTTCTTTTTTCCCCTTTAAAAATTCAATGGCACCGGCTGTGTTTTTGCTGTATTGTTTCTCACTTATCTTATCGATGCAGGGGGCCGAGCACCGGTCGATATAATAATAGAGACAGGCAGTGGACCGTTTGAATACAGCGGTCGAGCATGTTCTCAGTTTGAAAATGCGGGTAACAATATCGATTAACTCCCTTGTCTTGCGGGCGTCAACGATGGGCCCCACATAGAAATTCTTATCCTTCAACTGCCGGGAGTAATAGATGCCCGGGAATGGTTCAGTGGTGGAGATTTCGATTAAAGGAAAACTCTTATCATCCTTCAGCCGGATATTAAAGGGCGGCTGGTAATAATGAATGAGATTATATTCCAGGTGCAGGGCGTCCTTTTCGTCATCGGTGATAATGTACTCGATATCTTCCGCCCGGTTCAACAGGTTTTTTATCACCAGGTGATCTTTTTTTTGAAAATACTGGTGAACCCGCTTTTTTAAGTTTTTAGCTTTACCGATATATAATACGCTGTCCCCGGATTTAAAAAGATAAACGCCTGGTTTTCCAGGAATATCCCTTTTATTTTTTATCACTTTTACTTTTTATCTTTTTATCTTTCATTTTTTCTAATTTTTCTTTTTGTGGTTTTGTTGATTTTATGTCGGTGATTTTCCGGATCATTTTGCCGGCCTTTTTCACGTATTTGGATTTGGGAAAACTGTTGATGATCTTCTGGAAAAAGGAGATGGCGGAATCGTAATCTTTCATCGCAAAATAGCACTTCCCGGTGAAATAGAACAACCTATCATTTTTTTTGAATCCCGGGTAGTCGTCGATCACCTGCTTGAACCGGGTAATGGCCCCCTTATAGGCTTTTAACCGGTAATTGGAAACCCCGATTAAATAATAGTGAGTGGCAAGCCGCTGCCATGTGTTTTCGATCATTTTTTTAGCTTGTTCCGCTTCTTTGGTATCCGGGTACATTTTAATCATGCTCTCCAGTGCACTACGGGTAAGAACCGTATTGGTTTGATCCCTGCCGGCCTTTTTCATCTGTTTAAAGTAACACATGGCGACTTGAAACTTGGCATAAACCGCGTCCGGTGAATTGGGATATAAACTCACGTATTCCTGGTACTCCGTGGCAGCCATTATCAAAGACGATGCATCTTTCTGCTTAAAATAGGAATCCGCGATCCCGATTTTTGCCCGCCGGGCATATATACTGTCCGGGTAAAGATGCATAATCTCTTTGAATAACAATCGCGCCCTGGCAGGGTCTCTTTTTATTCTCTTTTTGGCCTTTTGATAAATTTCCTTATCCGATCCCAAATCTTCGGGGCTCAGGGATACCCCTTTTTTTTTACATCCGGCAGCAACAGCTAACAAACCCAACAATATGATCCACATCAACATAAAGTTAATGGTAAATTTTTTTCTCATCATTAAACTCCTTTTTATCATCTTATCACGTTAACTTCCTATTTCATTTTGTATTGCCTTCAACGTTTTTGCAATGTCCCCCGAGTTAAAAAGAAAGGTGCCGATAACAAAAAGATCGGCCCCTGCGGATTTTAAGGGTTTTAAGTTTGAGGTATTGACCCCACCGTCCACCTGGATCAGGCAGTCACACCCTTCTTCCTTGATTTGTTTACTCAATTGGGACACCCGTTCAACCGTCGCCGGGATAAACTTCTGGCCGCCGTACCCGGGGAAGACACTCATTAATAGAACATAATCGATATTTTTCAAAAAGGGATAAACCTTTTCTACCGGGGTATCCGGGTTCAAAACCAGGCCGGCTTTCCGGTTTTGCTTTTTGATCAGGGAAATATTTTCCTTTGTCTTTAGGTTGTCTCCCACTTCAACATGAAACGATACCCAGTCCGAACCGGCCTTAATAAATTTGGGGATCATTTTACCCGGGTTGCCGACCATCAGGTGAGAATCGATTTTAAAATTAAATTTTGATTTTACGGCTGTTACGGCAGAGGGGCCAAAGGAGAGGTTATCGACAAAATGGCCGTCCATCACATCCAGGTGAATAAAGTCGATCCCATTTAAATCAAAGGCCTTTAGCCGGGATTCCAGGTTAAAATAGTTGGTTGATAAAATAGAGGGAAATACCGGGTTTATTTTCATTCTTATTCGCTCACCTCGATACTGACCCTGGCTTTTGCATTGATCCGGTAGCCGGATAAGGGGTATTGCTTGATAACCACATCCGGCTCCAGTCCGGGATACCGGGTTTTTGTAATCTTTGCTATTTTCAGTCCCCGGCTTTCAAAATAGATCAATACATTGGCTGCTTTTTTCCCGATGATATCCGGCATAATAAAGGATTTTTCCCTGGACCCGCGGGAGGCAAGGATATCGATTTCCGTGCCGCTGGCGACACGCACCCCCGATGGATACGATTGGGAAATAACAAAATCAACCGGGACATCCCTGGCATCCATGTAGGAGACATATCTTTTTTTTAAATCATTCTCTCGCAGCAGCTTTTCACTGTCGCTAATATTGTACCCGGATAAGTCAGGTACGATCACTTCCACTATCTCCGATGTAATAAATACTTTTATATAGGATTTTTCTTTTATACGGATCCCCGCCATCGGTACCTGGGTAATAACGGTTAAGGGATCGTAATGGCTGTCGTAAGTGCCGGCTATTTTTTTTAGATAGACCCCCTTTTTAGCGGCAATTTCATAGGCCTCTTTTAAGCTTTTCCCGGTTAATTCCGGGGCAGTGATTTCATCTCCCTTTATCAAAATGCTCATGGTTAAAAACACCGAGGCAATAAGAATTAGCGAATAGAAAAGTACGAGGCCGAATATTTTAGATAAAAGTAGAACTTTTTTGTTCATAGGTTGTAAATTTATCATATAAAACAACTTATTTCAATAGGCGGTACACACTGTGAGGGAAATTTTTTTCGGCTCCTCAAAAAAAATTGTGGGTAAAAAAGAAATGGAAGGAAAATCTAAAGAGAACGAATGATGAGTTATGAATGATGAATGCGGAGAAAATAGTAGCAGGTCTACAGCGATGTTGCCGGGATCGTTTAGGTCTCCTTCATCAT
>Ga0114923_10002616_pt1 | contig 12140 bp, 12 predicted proteins | sample SumtaG_FD_89578 | JGI IMG/M metagenome (GOLD analysis project Ga0114923, IMG submission 89578) | Deep subsurface microbial communities from Indian Ocean to uncover new lineages of life (NeLLi) - Sumatra_00157 metaG | ecosystem: Environmental > Aquatic > Marine > Oceanic > Sediment | place: near... | reverse complement strand
TATGGAGGATCCGGACAAACCAATGGCAATGCTTATTGGTGGAGCCAAAGCGATTGATAAATTTAAAGCAATGAAATATAATTTCGATAACGAGAAATTAGATTTCGCATTATGCTCTGGCTTAACCGCGATTCTAATCTATGAGGCTCTGGGCAAAAGCATGGGGGAAGTAAATCGAAAAATCATTGAGAAAGACTTAGAAGCAAATAAAGAACTGATAATTGATACCTACAATAAGTATAAAGATAAAATATTGCTCCCTGTAGATTTGATTATTGATGACAACGGAAATAGAAAAACTATTACGGTTGACGAAGCAGGAACATATAATACTACAACTGGAGATATAGGACCGAAAACTGTAGATAATTTTAATGAAATAATAATGAAATGTAAAACTATTATAGCAAATGGTCCACCTGGAATATTTGAAAAGGAAGTATTCCGTAAAGCTACAAATGATATGGTTGAGGCGATGGCTAAAGCTACAAAGGAGAATAATGCTCTCACGATTATAGGGGGTGGAGAAATGGGTGCCGCTGCAGCAATGTCAGGAAAAGCGGATGGAATTTCCTTTATCTCAACCGCAGGGGGCGCCATGCTTGAAATTCTCTCCGGAAATGACCTTCCTATGATTAGAGCGTTGCGAGAGAAGAAACTTTAAAATCTTTTATTTTTTTCTAATTTTTTAATAATTATTTTTTTCTACCAAAACCCGTGCAGGGGTTGTCATCTTACAACTATAGTTTTTTTGTAAGATTCATTCGTTAGGTATTTTGTATTTTAAAGTAGAAATCATATTCATGTATTAAATCCATTTTTCGATAATTTTAATAAATGTAAAGACATTTTGTATTAAACTGCCTCATCCTGCTCCAGGAACTGTGCAACTAACTCTTCGTGGAATAGATGGATCTAACATTACAGGAATTAAAGTTATTATCACTACGAGTGCCATGAGACCTACTATGAATATGATTTTCTTATTATTTCTTGTATATAATTGGTTTGTTTCTGAAGTAATAAATAACACCAGTAAATTATTTTTAGATATATTATAAATGATATTCTTCTAATTTAGAATAATAAAAATTACAAATATAATTCTATTGTTATTTTTTTATAAGTGATATTGATCATTTTGATTTAAAATAAATAAGTAGTATTACCCAAGGCCCGAGCGAGTCCAAGTCAAGAGTGAAAAAAAGTTAAACTATTAATTGAGATTTTAATGCTAAAATGTTGCTGGTAATAAACCAGGATTACCATAAACTCCAAGAATCAGCTCAATTCCAAAAAAAAATATTAGTATAGCAGCTATTTTCTGTAATTTCCCACTAAACTTTATTAATTTTACTAAAAATCGAGCTTCAATTTTGCCAATAAAGGCTCCCAAAATGATAAAAGGGATCATAATTCCTAATCCATAAAAAAATACAAAAAAGAAAAAAAGTCCTGCCTGAGGTGCAGCGATAATAATTAATGCTATAAAAATGGGTGCGAGACATCCAATTGCTCCAAATCCAAATGAGAATCCTAATGCAAAAGCTCCACCATACCCTTCATATTTCGGTATTGTAATTTCTGGATTTGTATCAATTTTTTCGCCAATATCACTTTCACTCTTGTTATATGGAGAATTTTCAATATTAGAATCATTAGATAAATTATAAACTGGAGCAGCCCTTGAGAATTCCTTTGAAAAAAACAAGTATATTGCAAGTAACAATACTAATGTTGCTGAAAACCACTCGAACCAAAAACCCCATCCCCCAAAATTCCATATGAATACAAATAACGTCACAGCTAAGGCAAACATAGAGCAAAATCCAATTGAAAACGTTGAACTCATTATAATACTTCTTCTCAGCGTTTTTGCATTACCCCCAATATACGATGTAAACGCGGGGAAAGTAATTATATTACACGGAGCTAAGAATGAAGCTAATCCTCCTCCAAGTGCAATTAATATTATTATATAAAAGACTTCAGCCATTTTATCGGAACTTTAAATATTTAATTTAAATTTAGGGCAAGAACTCCTAAGCCTTACATACATTTTTGATTATTGGGTCAACATTCTTTATAATTATTTTTTTTTTAATAAGACTCCCTATATCTAGTTCAAATTCATTTAAATCTCCATAAAGTTCGATGAATGAATTAGAAACATTTAATGTTAACCCATTGCTTGAAACTTTTTTGTAACTTGAATAGCTTTTTGTTTTATTATCTTTAATTATTTCGATTTTAGGATCGTAAATTTGAGTACAGTGCTCTTCAATATATGCTATTTCAAGAGAGAGGTTGGTTATTTTCTTTTTTTCAATGAATTTTTTTGATTTTTCTGTTAATATAATTGACATTTAAAACTACTAGAACTTATTGAGTGAGATTTAATTTTAATTATAAAATTATAATTAATAAATTGAAGTGTAATATATTATAAACTAAACGAATTAAGACATTATATCTTATAAACTAGATGTCCACTTATCCAATTATTTAGACCTGCTAATGGAAACATGAAGAATATGACATTTATATTATTTTTAAAGTTCCTTTATATAACCCTATATCCAAAACCCTTGCGAGGTTTGTCATCTTACAACTAAAATTTTTTTGTAAGAATCATTCATTTAGTTTTTTATTTCTAATTTCTTCTGTAATTTTAATTCCTTGCTTTAATTTTATAACCAATCGTTTATGAATTTGATATCTGTAGGAATATCTTGTATTAAACGCGCACCTCAACCGCCAGAAGGTTCATCGTCATCACAATCATCATCGCCATCAGAATCATTATTACTACCTGAATTGTTGTCTACGTCTCCGGAAGCTGTACTGCTGTATAATGCTATAGAAATGAAAGTTATTGCAGTCAATAATGCTATGATTCCAATTACCATAATGAGTTTTTTATTACTCCCTTGCTGTTTAGACTCTGCTGTAATAAATAACACCAATAATTTATTTTTAAATATTTGATAAAGTTCGTATAAGTAATAATTCGATTTTTATTTCATATTTTTGATGTCGAATTTTTATAAGTCTTTTTTAATTACTGTTCTAAATTGTACGACAGCAATAAATTTAATAATTAGAGATAAATTCATTTATAGTATTAGCAGTAAAATTAAATTGAAAAAAATTATTATATTAAAATAAAATAATCCAAGGGCCAGTGGTCTAGTCTGGTATGACGTCCGCTTGACGTGCGGAAGGTCGGGAGTTCAAGTCTCCCCTGGCCCACCATTATTTAATAGATAAAAGAAAAAAGATGCCACTTAAAATACGTTGGACCAAAAAGGAATATTTTAGTCTCGCTTTAATGTTATTAGGAGCTTGTGGATTATTCCAAGCACTCATAATTTTTATTTCTCAATATTTCTTGAGTATAGGAAATCATCTTGTACTAATTTTAATACCCATTTTTGTAACTCTCGCATTGTTTTATGCATCTACTATTATTTTTGAAAGCTATGCTCAAGTAGAGAGAAGGCAAAAAATAAAGAGGCAATTTCAGAAATCCGTTTTTAGGAGAGAAAAGCTGATAAGATTCATGAATTTTCCTATTACTAAGCCTATGTTAATTATTATTGCAATATTTATTCCACTCTTTTTAGGCTCCTATTTTATAAGTATATTATATGTAAATAATATCATTTCGTTTCTTATTGCTGAAAACATGTCAACTATTGTTTGTTTCTTGGTCGCTAACCTTATCGAGAAGAGATATGGCAGAGTTCAAAAATATTGATTAATGAAACGAAAAACATAAAAAAAAATAAGTTTAAATCAAGATATTTTTTTATGATTGTTAATAGGTAATTTTGGTAGTATCATAAAAAAGTTGAGAATTTAATATTATTAAAAAATTGTAGGATTATTATAAGGAGTATAATAATAAATTGAGTCGGATTCAAGTTTCTTGTCCCAGCTGCGGAAATAAAGGAGATATAGAAGTAGCTGAGGAGGCATTAGCAAATGTAACCCGAGGTCTCTTAGCTGTAAATATAGCAAAAGATTCATTTTGTACCCACGCATTTATTGCATATATAGATAAAAATCTGAAAGTCAGGGATTACTTTATGACTGATTTTCAGGTTGAAGTCCCTGAATTAGAGACAGTTAATAAAATTGAAGGAAGTCAAACTCCAGAGCAAGATAAACTTGATTTAGATTTAATTAAAATTAATATTCCTTCCAAATTATTATCATTCATACTCAGATCGATATTTATTAAGAAAAAAGTAAAAATTTTATCCGATGATTCCTTTTTGATTTCCCATATCCTCAATTTTTTTAAATTCATTACTCAAGATACTTTTAATTATGATATAGCGATTATTTCAACGGAAGAATGTGAAAACAATAAGGACGAATATAGCGATTGTATGATTTTTAATAATTTAGAAATAATCAATAATGTAGATGATAGCATTAATCCTAAAGACCTTGCAGTGGAACAGCAAATTATATATAAATTTTTAAAAGAATCTGAACCAAGCATTGCTTTAATAGTTTTAAAAAATGAAATTCTTAAACTCTATAATTTATCAAAGTCAATTGGGGAATTTGCACAAGAGCATAAAGAAAAGTTAAGTGAGAAAAAAATAACAGACTTCTTAATAAAAAATCATGGATTGAAAATACAAAAAAAGTTTAAAAACTACTTTAATTTATTGTTAGAAATAGTTACTGCTTATTTTGAAGTAGAAATCGCGACTGCTTCGAGAGTAGCAAATTTCCTTGAAGAATTTTAAAATAATACTAACCATATAATTTTAGATAATTTAGATAATCAGATATATTTAAATAAGCAAATTATTGATTTCTAGTTAGAATATAAATTAGAATTTGTACATATTAATACATTAAAAAATTTGGTCAAGATTATCGCTCATAGAGGGAAAAGGAGTATAATGTTTGACCAATTACATATAAAATAACAGGAAAGGGTACAGATAATTGCATTTAGTTCAAGTTCGTTGTCCTTATTGCTCAAATAAGGGATATATCTCAATTTCAGAAGATAAATTAAGCAACGCGAAAAAAGGACTCTTAACGATTAATGTAAGCTCAGTCTGTGTTCATACCTTCTTTGTGTATGTCGATAAAAATTTGAATATTCGGGATTATTTTAAAGCAGATTTTCAACTTGAAAATCCAAAGACAAATAAAAATGAAGAAATAAAAAATAAAGAGTTTTCAAGAAAGGATCTCTTAGAATTTGATTTAATTAAGGAAAATGTTAACTCATTACTGTTAAGTTATGCAATCAAATCAATTCTATTAAGGAAAAAAGTCTTAATAATTATAAGAAAATCTTATTTTAAGGAACTTATCCTTAATTTCTTTCACTATTTAACACAAGATGCTTTTACTATTGATATCTCACTCTTGTCAAAAGGACAATATACAAATGAAAAAGAAAAATATCAAGATTATATGGTTCTAGAACAAAGAGAAATTCTTAACAATGTAGATAATCTTATTGACCCAAATGATTCAACAATGGAAAAACAAATTGTTAGAACCTTTTTATTTGAATCTAACTTAATAGAAAGTTTAAATACTTTAAAGAGTGAAATTTTAAAATTATATAATCTATCAAAAAGTATTGCGGAGTTCTTTCAACAAAATAAAAAAGGAAGTGAAATATCCTCACAGAAATTATCTCAACATTTAAAGAAAATAACCAAAGAGGAGATTTCTAGTGATTTATTCCATTCATTGCTTGAAATTGCTCAGAATTATTTTGGCGTGGATATAATATTCAAGTAGTAAGACGGGTTGGCTAAGAAAAAAACATTAAAAAGAAAAATAATAAATGCGCCGCCCGGGAATTGAACCCGGGTCACCAAGTTGGCAACCTGTTTTACCTAAATTTTACCAACAAATTTAGTGTATACTGACCATTTTACAGTAAAATGAAACATTTCACTTCTATACTAGCAGCGCGTAGTATTAGTTATGTAATTAGAAATATTTTAGAAAATTAAAATGTATTGATCATAAGAGGAGGATAATTTCTTAGATTATTTTTGATAATACCTGTTTAATGTCATTATTTTCTACGAAGTTCTCCAATTCTTGGAGACTATTTGGTAGACCTTCTCTAACTCCGATTTCTTTACATTCTAAGAACGACAATGCTGTAGCCATCTTAGATGTTTTTTCTAAAGAGAAATTATTTAGTTGAGAAATCAATATCCCACTTAGGAAAGCGTCTCCAGCACCGGTTGTATCCTCTACATTTCCATCATAAACCGAGCTATTAACAATTTCCTTTCCATTAGAAATAATTGAACCATTTGGACCATCTGTAATAGAGATTAATTTTACACCCATATCTAAGAATTTATGGACCATATTCACTGTATCAGTCTCTCCGGTGAATTCCTGTGCTTCTTCTTTATTTAAAGAAACAACATCTGAATTACTGATTAAAATCTTAGCCCATTTCGGATTATTTTTTATTATTGACATGCTTGGAGCTGCATATACCTCTCCACCCTTATTTTTTGTTAATGTGAGTGCTTTTTCAATCGCTTGACATCCTCCTTCAGTGGTGAGTGATGTCCAAGCAAAAGCCTTAATTTCCTCAAATAATTCTTCTTTTACATCTGTAGCTTTTAAAAGGTTGTTTGCTCCTTTATATGCAAGAATGCTTCTATCTTTACCCCATTCAGTTCGTAAAATAACAGAAAATGCGGTACTATCAGCGTCTGTTTGTATAATATTACTTAAATCAACACCTCGTTTTTCCATATCTTTTAAACAAATATCAGCAGAAAAATCATTTCCTAATATTCCTATATAGCTGCTTTTCAAACCTAACATGGCACAATTAGAGGCGATATTAGCGGCAGAGCCTCCAGGAATAAATCTTACTCCTTCTATGTTTAACTTTCGAGAATATTCAATTGCTGTATATTTCTTAATAACTTCTTTATCATATAATTCAAATCTTAAAATATCTTTAATTTGAATAATACAATCAAGAGTACAACTACCAATAGTAATTAATTCTGGATTCACAGTTATCACAATCTATATGAAATTAATGAATAAATTTAATATGGAGTATGAACTTAAATAATTTTTCTATACAATTGGGGCAAATAGAGATATATTAAAAAAGAAAGGATTTAGTCATTCTTTAATCGATTTAATTCCTCTTCTAGTTCTTTAATTTTTTGACTACCTCCAGTGACTGAAGGTAAAGCTACGCCTGTTTCGATTCCAATTTCCGCATCTATCTCCCCTAAGAACTCATCAACAGTAGTATCTGTAACTGCAGTATCAAGATTCATGTCTGTCATACTATCAGTAGTAATTTCTTGAGCTACAGCAAAATCTTCAACATCTAAATCTATATTTTTCATGAGTTCCGTGATTTGGGGTACAGATAATTGCCTTTTAATTCCCGAAACTGCAACTGCAACTCCCTTCAAAATTTCAGATACATCTTTCACTGCTCCAGCATTTTCAAGCTTAAACTGCATTCCTTCTAAATTCGTACGAAATGCATCAACAGCTCTCGCTTGATTCTTGACTTGTAGATAATTTCTTGCATGAAATTTTGAACCCTCAAGATCACCATCTCGTCGAAGTTTAACAGCTTTATCCTTTGCTAACTTGGCACTCATATCTAACTTTTTCGACTGCCTCATTAACCTTTTATTAAATACTTTAAGCCTTACTGTCGCGGATCTAATCGTATCACGCTTCCTTCCGCCGGTCGAAACCCAATTCGATAAATCCTTCAAAAATCCGATAGATATCACCTATTTTTTATTTTTATTTTAATTTCTTGATTAAAAATCACAATTTATGCATTTTTTATATTATGTATAGTATAAATTCTATATTATAAATTTTTATTTTATTGTTTCAGTAGTCCAATATTAAATATAATTTTTAAGGATAATTTGAAATAATCAATTAGATTTATAATTGCAATTAGCCATAATAGATCAGTTATAAATATCATAAATTTTTTGATATATTTATTATGTCATCTTCTGATTCGAAATTATTATTGTATGCAAAGAAAGAAGCCGAACTAGCGATTGCTTATGAAAACGCTGGTAAATATCATGAGGCGATTAATAAGTATGAACAAGCTTCGGAGATATTAATTCAATTCTTAAAATTTAATAAAAATCCTATAATGCTTCAACAAGTTCAAAATAGTGTGGAAGAATACATAAATCGAGCTAAAGGATTAAAAATGAAGGTTGGAGGTCGTTCTCCAAGTCAAAGTGGATCAGGAAAACCATCTGAAGATAAAACATCAGGAGAAGGTGTTAGCGAGGAAGAACAAGGTTTGCTTGATACAATATCAGATACTATTGTAACTGAATCTCCAAATGTAAGGTGGATAGAAATAGCAGGACTAGAGAACTGTAAACAGTCTCTAAGAGAAGCTATAGTTTTACCCATGATAAAACCAGAATTATTTACGGGAGCGCGAAAACCATGGTCTGGAATATTATTATTTGGACCACCCGGGTGTGGGAAAACTTTACTTGCTAAAGCTGCAGCGACTGAGTGTAAAGCTAAATTCTTTAGCGTTTCATCTGCTGATCTCTTAAGTAAATGGTTAGGAGAAAGTGAGAAGTTAATTAGCACATTATTTAAATTAGCACGAAAAAATGCTCCGAGCCTTATATTCATGGATGAAATTGATTCAGTTGCCACTAAGAGAGGGGAGAGAGGTGAAAGTGGTGGTGAAAGACGTGTAAAAACACAACTTTTAAGTGAAATTCAAGGATTAAAATCAACATCTGATAAACCACTCTTAGTTTTAGGCGCAACAAATCGACCTTGGGACTTAGATAATGCAATGTTAAGTCGGTTTGAAAAGAAAGTCTATGTTCCACTACCAGACCTTCCAGCAAGGGCCGCAATATTTAAAATTCATACAGCCGGAGTAGACTCAGTATTAATTGATGAAGACTATATAGAATTAGGTGTCAGATCAGAGGGATATTCTGGACGTGATATTTCCTATGTATGTCGGGAGGTCATTATGCTTCCAGTTCGAGAACTCGATATGGGAGGATTATTAGAGAATTCTGATAAGGAAGTTAAAGTAAGGGATATCAACGTAAATGATTTCAAAAAGACATTAAAAAAAGTCAAAGCGATGACTACAGATACTGATTTAAAACGTTATCAAGATTGGAAGGATGAATTTGGAGAATAATATTAATTAAAAATCATATAATTTTAAAATGGAAAGACAAAGAGAAAAAACCAAGGAAGAATCTGAAGAAGTTCAAAAGGCAAAAGATAATGAAATAGAGCTTCTTAGAAATGAATTGCTCCGATTAAGAGAATTAAAAAAACAGAGGGAGCTTAAAGAAAGAGAAGAGGCAACAGAAAAAACCGTTGATGCGGAACAAAAAGAAATCGATTCTGAAGAAAAAGATAGAAGCAATTTAAGTAACATTGAAAGTCGCTTAAATGAAATTGACCAATTCTTACTAAAACAATTTGAACAAATAGAGACCAAAACTTATGATCCCGAATTTATCGAGACCCAACTTCAAGTCCTCGAAAAAGAAATAGTCGGAGAGAAAGGGCTTATCGAGAAAGAATTAACAGCCTATGAACAACTATTAAATTCATATCCCTGGCTTGAAGAGGAGAGAATGAAATTTATGTACTCCATGCCTAACAAAAAAAAACAAGAAAGTGATTATATATCATGGAGAACTGAATGGTCAAAAGTTCTTTTTGATTACTCTAGATATGCAATTCTTCACATAATATATATTCGCGAATTAGTTTCTGAACAACCCTTTTCAAACTTTACTAATCGAGAATTGTATATAAAAGAAATCGCTGAAGAATTGATTGAACAAGAAATGGCACAATGGTTGTCTAAAAAGAAAGACAGTTTAAGAGTTTATTGGAAAACTCTTGAAGTATGGGCAGATGAGATATATGATTGGGCGTATGAAGAGGGAAAATTAGAACCCGTCATGATATATGAATTAAGAGAAGCCACATCAAAAGATTTTAGTAATCTTCCAATGGAAGATTTAGAAGCTATTTTTAAAATATTAGCTAAAAATCGCAGGGCAAAAGTACTTAAATTAGATGATGGGCAACTAGCCTTTAAGATTCAGCTAGAATAACTAGTTCTTCTTTTACATTGAAGGGAAAAACCATTGTTTTCCTGTAAGGATAGATTCTCGAAATTTTGCGATCCCACTTTCCTCCAAAGTTTCAAGAACTTTCAATGCTCTATCTTGAGACCATTCTAGACTAACACATATATCTTCCATGGAGATAAATCCTTTTTTCTTAGCTAATCCAATTACTTTAAATTGATCGTCAGTATATTGAATTGGAAAAAATTGAATCATAAACGTGCCTGAATCGAGTTTTTTGACATCTTCTATTACATTTGTTTTATTTAAAATTTTCATAGCTTTGATTACATCCTTAATCTCTACATTCCCTTTTAATATGCCAGTATTGATTAATTCAAAAACTTCTGATATTGGCAAAAGACCTACACCTATTTCTTCTTTTTGCATTAAAACGCGTTGATAGGCAAGCATGCCTAATTTTTCATGGTCAATTTTTGAGAATTTTATTAGAACATCATGTTCTGTAATTTGTTCAGTTATAATTTTTGATGAAGATATATTATACTTTTGTTGAAGCAGTTTAACTTCATCCTTTAATTCCGGTGTTAATGCCAAAATTACCCCATGTTTTTTAGCTAATTCTCGAATTCTATCTTTTGTTAAGTTTTCAGTTGATGCCTTTGCTTGGATCTCTTTAATTTTTAATTCCGCTGCTCTTTTTCTCATTGCTTCTCTTAAATCAATCTCATCTTCTATTTTTCGAATGCCCACTTTAAATACCTCATTTTATTAATAATCTCAATGATTATTATAAAATAATTATCTTTTTTCTATTTATCTTAATTCATATGAATAATACCAAGAAATTCAGAATTGTTAACAAAACTGAAAACAAAATTATCACAGATTCATTATTTAGAATTTCAACTCAAATTATATCAGTTTTAAATAATAGTGATAATGAATTTTTTATTCTATTTAATAAATTAAGTCTTAACAGTAAATTTCCTTCAATTTTTTTAGTTTCTAATAATTTAATAGAAATGATCAATAGATTTGATTCAGAACTATCAATCAATTCAATGGGAGTATATTTTGGGTTTATAAAAAAGAATCAATTTCTTTTAAGTTTAGAAGGAGCAGAATTTTTAAATAAACTAAATGCCTTTCCTGAAAAACATCATATAATTGTAAATAATGAAGGAGAAAAGTCTATTCTTTATGGAAATCATATTATAACTAAATTTTTACATAATACTCCAAAATTATTAGAAAAGAACGCGTTCGTATTAATTTTAAATGAATCAAATGAATTGATTTCTATTGGTTACTCTCAAGTAGATTTTGATTTAATTTGTAAACTTAAACCTAAAGATATTATTGTTAAAAACTTGAAAGATAAAGGTTATTATTTAAGAAAAGAACAATAGAAATTAAAAAAAAATTATTTTATTTTTAAATTACGCTTTTTATAAATTACTAAGCCTATTATAGCAAGAGTCAAGAATAACAAATAATAATGTCCAAATGGAATAGCTTCATCTTTTTTCTTTTTACCATCACCATCATCATCAGATATTAGAGATATGGGGATATTCGTAAAAACAAAAATCGAAGTGTGATTCACACTGATTACTATTTTGCCTGAAGCAATAACCTCAAATGGAAGTTGTTTCCAAGCCTCATTAGGATCAAATGAAGAAGTGTTGAAGTACCATACTTCTATATTTTTATAAACGCTAGGATCGAACTCGATTGTTATATTTATTGGATATTCAAACCCTGGATCAAGATTATTTGTGTTATTTAACCAAACATCAATAAATAAAACCCCATAATTAAGCGATATATTAATAGGATTAACACTAAAAGCCGAAGTCAATAAATGTGTATCGTCAATAACAGAAATATTTAGTGAGACATTAAATGCCTCAGTACCTAAAGTGCGAATGTCAAATTCCCAAATAAGATTACTAGTATCAATGGAAGTCGAATTTTTTAAATACAAAACATTATCTCCAAGTTTAC
>Ga0114923_10002615_pt1 | contig 12142 bp, 18 predicted proteins | sample SumtaG_FD_89578 | JGI IMG/M metagenome (GOLD analysis project Ga0114923, IMG submission 89578) | Deep subsurface microbial communities from Indian Ocean to uncover new lineages of life (NeLLi) - Sumatra_00157 metaG | ecosystem: Environmental > Aquatic > Marine > Oceanic > Sediment | place: near... | reverse complement strand
TGCAATGAAAAATATGCAACATATTTCTGGTGCTATTAGTTTTAATTTAATTTTCATTTTAAAGAATTATGAAAGGAATCAGTAAATACTGATTCCCTTAGTGAGTAATGTATGTTGATTCCTTTTCAGAAACCTACAATACAAAATTCTTTGTACGAATTTCTTCAAACTCATTTTTTTGATTCCTCCTTTTTTATTTGAGCGTGTTTGTCTAAATGAAATCTCAAGTTGACTTCAACATGAGATGCTGAATTGCCCTTGATCTCTTGTTTACATTCTGGGCAATATATGAAATAGGTTTTTACAACCTTATCTCGTGATTTTATTTTATTGTTTACCATCCTAATAGTCCTGTAATGAAACCTGCTAAAAATGAGAGAGCATAAATCCCTCCAACTATCCAGGTTATAATCACACTAGCTTTAAGCCACCCACTTAGGTCCTTAAACTTTATTGTTTGTTTTGTTTCCATTGTAATATACTAAGCCATAAGGGGTATATAAACCTGTCGGTGCATATGGCTTATGGTGTTGTTACTCCCCAGTGTTTAAGATGTTTTAAAAGGATGTTTTATTTTCATACCTTACAATGAGTGAGATAATTATCAAGCGACTAAAAAGCAGCATAGGAAAAGTTGCTAAAGTATTCTTACACAATGGATTTAGGTATGAAGGAAAGATAACAAACTGTGATGAAACCTATGTTGAGATCCTAGACTTCAAAACTAATTCTTACAAGCTCATTGAAATCATTGATATTAAAGATGCAGATGTGGAGAAAGGAGAATGATAATAGATGTTCGTTATTGCAAAAAGTGCAGGAGAGCTTATGACATAGGAACTAATAATGATCTGTGTCCTGAGTGCAGAAATAATAAACCAGAGGTTGAAGAAAATGATTTCTGATATAATTGAAACATTAGCAATCTTAAAAGAAAAAGGTTTTGAAAAAGAGGAGGCACTACAAATGATGATTATTGATAAGCTTGATTATATTGGGGGGAAATTAAATGAACTTAGCCATAAAGGATGAAAAAAAATTAATTGATAAATATCCAGCTGCTGATGTAAAAGGTATTATCAAAAGAAAAATTGATTACTTTAATAGAAACCCATTCAAACAAAAAACAAGAGAAATTTTTATTGAAGAGATTAAAGAGTTCTTATATTTAGAAAATTTAGACTTTATTGAAATAGATAAGGAGAAAGAAAAGGATACACCAAAAGAACAAACAGAAGAAGTATTAAGTGAAAAAGAAACTAAAAAACTATTGAAAGAAATATATCAAGACATCTTAAAGGTGCTAAAGAAGTTCTGTGATTTAAAGGAAGAATTCTATCCCATAGTAGCAATTTGGATACTTGGAACATATATTCATGATGAGTTTGAAACTTTCCCTTATTTATTCTTTAATGCTATGAGAGGTTCTGGAAAAACAAGAATTCTTCGTTTAGTAGCATCACTAAGTAAAAATGGAGAATTGTTAGGTTCTATGAGTGAATCTGTTTTATTTAGAACTGCATCAGAAACAACAATGTGTATTGATGAGTTTGAACAGGTTAATTCACAAGAGAAGCAATCATTAAGAGAATTGTTGAATTCTGCATACAAAAGAGGGCAGAAGATCAAGAGAATGAAAAAGACAAAAGATGGCTATGAAGTTGAAGAATTTGAGGTTTATACTTCAATTTGTATGGCTAACATCTGGGGCATGGAAGAGGTGTTAGGAGACAGATGTATCACTATTTTACTGGAAAAAAGTGGGAAACCAATCATCACAAAGCTCATTGAAAATTTCCAAAATGATGCCGAAATAACTACACTAAAACAAAAACTGAAGAAAATTCAGTGTAGTTTGTGTAATGTAGTTATGTCTAAACCTTTGGAAATCGGATGGAATAACTACATTTTGGACCGATATTCTTCAGATATTACAGATAATAATACATATATAACATTAACTACACAAACTACTACAGACTACACTTTTTATGAGAAAATAGACAAAATGGGCATAGATGGGCGACATTTCGAGCTTACCTTCCCACTTTTGGTAATTGCCAGGTATTTAGGATCTTTTGATGAATTTCTAGAAATAATCAAAAAAATGGTGCAGGAAAAGAAAGTAGAAGATTTTGTTGAAAGTAAGGATATTCAACTGTTTGATTTTGTTTCAAGACAAGATGCTATGAATTTTGTTTCAATCACAAAACTAACATCCAAATTCCGTGATTTTATTGGAGTTGATGAAAAAGAAGAAACTTATGTTAATAGTAGATGGATGGGTAGAGCACTAAAGAGATTAGCATTAGTCAGGGAAAAGGTTAGAAAGAGTGGTGGGGTTGAAGTTGTTTTGGATATTACTAATGCTAAGAAAAGGTTGGAGATGTTCAAATGACAGATAAAACATACAAAGAGTACATAGAAGAGATTGAAGAACTTAAAATCAAGTATAATCTCAAATCAAACCAAATTCTCATGCTACAGATAGCTGCTGCTGTTAAAGTAGATAATTTGGATTATGATAGGTTAAAGGAGGAATTTATGAATGGAACCAAGAAAAACTAAAGTTGCAATATATTGTAGGGTAAGTAGAACAGATCAAGTTTTGGAAAACCAAATCAATCCACTTGTTGAATATTGTAAAAGAATGGGCTATGACTATGAGTTATTCACAGAAAAAGAAAGTACTAGAAAGACAAGACCAGTTCAATGGGACTTATACAATCGTTTATTACGAAAGGAATTTGATGGCTTAGTAATCTACAAATTTGATAGGTGGGCTAGAAGTACAAAGGAACTCATAGAACACATGGAAACTTTGGTTGAAAAGGGAGTTATGGTTTATTCTTATACAGAGAATTTGGATTTAAGTTCTTCTATGGGTAAAGCAATGTTAACTATCATTTCTGCATTTGCACAGTTAGAAAGAGACATAATCAGAGAAAGAACAATGGCTGGACTAGATAGAGCAAGAGCACAAGGAAAGAAGCTTGGAAGACCTCGTAAAGGAAAGGAGAAACCAAAGCCATCATTGGATAGAGTTGCTGAACTTCATATCAAAGGATATTCATTAAGAGACATGGCAAAGGAACTTGGAACAACTAAGTACTGGATTGAATGGAGTTTGAAGGAAATGAAGGAACACCCAGAAAAAGTGGGGTTGTCCTTTCGAGAGGGGGTTTTAAAACTTAAATGAAAAGTGTCTGTCAATGTCCGATTAAATAACAAAATGAAACTCCAAAAATGTACCAATTGTGGCAAAGTAATCAAAAGACAAATAGCATATCATCACACTAAACCATATTGCAGCAATTGCTTTGAAAGAATAACCTATGAACAAAGACATAAACGCTACAAGAACAAATACCTAAAATGACACGAGCCTACACCAGAACTATGTTTATTTTAATCATACTAGGTGTCTCTATGGCTTTTCTCGGAATATTCTTACTAAATTACAGAACACCTCTAATTATAACTGGTGGCACTATTGCAATCACTGCAACCATTCTGAATGATGAGAAGCGTGAAAAGTTCTTTAGGGGGTTGTTTAGAAGAAAATGATACTCTTCATAATCGGAACAGCAATTACATTCGCTCTAATCGCACACTGGATAATCCAATCAATAAAGGATAATAGAAATGAAAAGGAGATTGAAAAATGTTAACCCATATAACCACAGCAGCAATAGGTGTAGACTGTACAATGAACTTCTGGGGAATTGCAGTCTTCTTCGGTGTCCTATATATAGGATCTCAAATCCTACTCATCATAAGATTGAAAGAAGCATACAAACTTCAACAGAAGATTAAAAGATTGGAGGGGAAACTAAAACGGATCAAGCAGGATGGTTAGGTGTCTTAGCAGCAATCGGACTCTTCCTAGTTATTATTCTCCTAAAAAGATTCTTTGATAAATGGTTCTCCTAATGTTATATGAAACCTAATTCATATGAAAGAAAAAGAGGCAGTTACCTGCCAAGAAAGAAGCATTTTTTGGGGTTATTGTTACTAATGGGGAGTGATTTATAAGGTTTAAGTATGGTTTTTAGCTATTTTAGTTAGATGAGATAATATTGACATATTATATGTATTTAAGTTCCCACAACCCTAAATTAACTGATTTCCTTAAGGATTTCGGGATATTTAACAGGTATTTTACCCCAATTAGAGATAGTATCAGTCCCACAACCAAGATATTCTGCCTTTTGTTTTTGTGTTAGCTCTTTAATTCTATAAATTGCATACTGCAACTTCAATAGCTTGACACTACGTTGCATATCACCATACTGGGTAAGCATCCTTTGGGTATTAGCGTCTTTCTTAGTATCATACTTATCCTCATCGACAATATCTAACTTAAAGGCATCAATAAAGTTACCTCGAAGCTCTTTTCGGTAGAATATCTTGTAAGGATGTTTGTTTTTCTTCATCCAGAAGTTAATCATGGGTTCTAACTTCTCTTTCTTGTAAAATGTAACCTTCCCAGCATTGATTCTATCTTCAGAATAGACATGGACTAATCCTTCAGCTCGATCCATCACAAAATATTTGTTTAACCTATAAAACTTCGGACAATTAAAGAAAATGATATGTTGTCGACTACGGCAAGTCATTAAAGTTTGAATAATCTTCTGTTGAACTTTGTTTTGCCAACCAGATGCTAGTCCACCAAGTGCTGCTTCATCCCAAATGATAACTTGCTTCCTTGTAGAGTTAACATAGTTCATTAAGTCAATTGGGTCAAAGAAAATATGATCTAAGTTGAACTCTCTTCCTGTTTTCCAAGCAATATATAAGCAAGTAGTATTGAAATACCTGTCTTACCAAAACCTTCATCACCGTCGACGAGAAATATAGAGTCTAACTTCCTTTGACTTAGTTTCATGTCTACTAAATCCATCTTCTCTATTAAAAAGTCTGGCATTTGATATTGTTTGTCTGTTACCTTTGGCATTATAATCCTCTCCAATCATCGTCGTCGGCATTTCTTGTTGATAGTCCATGTATATCATTAAATTTTTTTACTATGCTTTCATAGTTCTCCAATATTTTCTTTATTCTCTTTTGATTTTTTGGTATGGGAATGAATCTTCCTTTCTGTCCATTAAGTTTGAATTCAATTATCCTTGTGAATGGTGGTTTAAGTTTAATTAACTCTTCAATGAACTTCTTTTCATTTTCTATCTCTATAACTTCATCATCTCCGTACTTACTCATTCCTTCACCCAACAAAATATCAATCCCACCTAACCATATTTGATAATTCCATGTCGTACCATCTTCAGATGAAACAAAAGGATTAAGTTTGCCTAAGTTAATCATTTCTTGTGCTTCATGTAATCTTAAATTCTTGAAATTTCCTTCATTCCATTCACTCTTTAAACCTTCTTCCTTTATTTCAAAACCCATACTATATACTTAGGTTTAAATACTTTAAAAAGCTTATTATTCAACATATATGTTACATCGTAACATTTGGAGCATCTTTTAATGGGGAAAAAGAGCGAAGATTTTTTTAATGACGAGAGAGATTTGTTTCCGAAAGTTCCTTTTAAAGTAGAACCCAAAGCAGATGAATTAAAGCGTCACCTCTTCGGTAATAACCAAAAGAGGACGGATAATTAAATGGTTCAAGTTGCAACAGCATTAGCAGGTGGGGGAGTTGCGTGGCAGGATATTTCTGCAAGAGATGAACAAATTGCAAGAGAGTTAGTTGCAAAAAAATTAGGTGGTGGACGAGTACCAATGACTGGCACCAGTGCTGCCGTGAGAGAAAGATATGGTGAATTATTAACGGCGTCAACTAGGGGCGAAGCATTAAAAGGTGGTGCAATTTCAAGTTCATACAAACCATCTGAAAGAGAAATAAGAGCACAAAAACTTGAAGCAGCATATCAACAAACTTCACAAGCAGAACTGATAGCTTCAAGAGGTGCAGTAGATTCTAAATTTTTAATGACGACTAAACAAGGTGTTGTTGATACAAGAACTGGAAGAGTTGTTACTCCATCACAATTTATTTCTAAACAACAATTAGCAAAAGCTTCTGAATCTTTTATGACAACTGAACGTGGTATTGTTGATACAAGAACTGGAAGGGTAGTTGCTTCTTCAGGTACATCTCCTCGACAAACAGCAACTGCTTCACAAAGATATAACTTAAAAGAATTTAAAGAAAGTATTTCTTCTTCAGCACAACCTAGATTAGAACAGAGACAAGTTGATACTTTTAAAAGAGATGGAAAAACAATTCCTATAACTGAAATATTTTATGTAGTACCAACAACATTTAAAGATGGAAAATTAATACCAGGTGAAACAAGGAAAGCAACATCTGAAGAGAGAGAAATGTTTAAAAGTGGAACAAGAACATTACAAGCATCAGGAGATACAGCACCTTCAAGGATTAGGCAAAAGGTAACAGAAACTTGGTCAAGTGGTAAGGGTGTTTACTTTGGTATACAAGGAAATATTGTTAGTGGTATAACATCACCCACATTTGAATTTGTTAGTACTAGTTCTGAAAAATATCTTGGTGTAGATATTTTGGGAAAAGAATTTCAAAGTGCTTATGGAGATACTCTTGTTGGAGTTGGTCCTTTTCCTGTAAGTTTTGGTAGTGACAAAGTAAGAAGTATTAATGTAGCAACTAAAGAATTTTATGGTGGAATCTCTTATAATATATTACAAGATGTAAAGGAAAAACCAATCAAACAAGTTGCTTTAATCGGTTTGGGTGCTGGAATTGGTTTTGGATCATCTGCTTTAATTGGTGGTGCCACTGCAATTGCTCCAGCAGTTGGAACAGTTACGAAGGTTGGAGTTGCTGGTGCTGGTTTGGGTTTAACTGGACTTTATGGTGTTAAGATTGTTGGACAAGTTTCATCAGCAACATCTCCTTTTGAAATCGGTGGTATACTTGGGGTTACTGCAAAAGATTTAGTTTTAGTTGGTGTTGGTGGGAGAATTGGACAGAAAGGTTATCAAAAGTTTGAGGGTGGGAAAGTAACAAGGGGAAGATCAGAAATTTCTTTGGAACAATTAACTCAAAAGGAAGTTGTAGCAGGAACAAAAACATTTCCAACTGCACCAACCTATAAGCATTTATCTTTATTTCAAAAAGGAGCAACAGGAAAAGTTATTGGAGAAACTCCTGGTGCATTTCATGCTTCCCCTTCAAGATTTGGGAAAGGAGGTATAACTCCTTCTGCTGGAACTTCAGAACTTGCAGGTTTATATGGTGGTTCTTATGTTTCGCCATATTTCTCAGGAGTTAAAGGACCAACAGGTCAATATAAGTTATTTGGTTTTGATTTTGGTGGAAAACCTGGATTAGCTTACTTAAAACCAGAGGGTTTTAGGATAGGTAAGTGGGTTAAGGTTGGTGGAAAATATAAGTGGTTTGGTGAAAAATATAAGTGGGTTGGTGAAGCAAAACCTGGTTATGCAGATGTTCCATTAATGAAAACAGAAATAGAAGCTATATTCAGACCAGATGCTGGAAGTTATAGTTTAGAAAGTGGGAAGTATTATACTGTAATAAAAGATGTTCGAGTTCCAATAGATGTTTTCAAATATGATGCAAGTATAATTACTGGAGATGTTGTGGGTGGTCCAACATTGGTTGGTGGATCTGGAAGTTCTTATTCTGGTGTTCCTTCAACTTCTTTATTTACACCGTCGACAACTGCATTAGGGTTTGGTATTTCTTCTTCTAAAAAAACTTCTGTAAGTTCTTATACTCTTACTCCTTCTTATTCTCCATCAGTTATTTCTTCTTCTAAAATAAAACCAAAATCATCTGCTACTTCTTCTTATAAGATAAAACCAAAATCATCTTTAAAGGGATTTAGTTTACCTTCTTATAAATCTGTTTCTAAAAGTAAGAGTGTCGCACCACTTTTAGTAAGTAGTTATAAACCAGCACAAAAAAAGAAGATAACAAGTTTAATAAGTTATGTTCCTCCATCAACTTCAAGTTATTCTGTTCCTTCAAAAAGAAAAAGTAAGAAGGGATTAATAAGAGGAAAAAAATCGAAGAGGAGAGAACCATCACTCCAAACATACGGAGTTCAGGTTAGAAGATTTGGAAAGTTCAAACCAATTGGAAAGGGACTTACATTTGCAAAAGCAGTTGAAATTGGACGAGTAAGAACTGGTAGAACTTTAGCAGCAACATTCAAACTAACACCAGAGTTTGGTAAAACAGCAAGAGGTTTAAGAACACCAAAAGGTTTCAGACGAAAGGTAACTCCAACAGGAGTAGAGTTCATAGAACTAAGAAAGTTTAGATTATCGACGAGACCAGAAACAAAAGAGATTCAATTTTTCAAAAGAAGTAAACCAAAAAAGAAAAAGAAAAGTGGAAAACGAAAGAAGAAAAAATAAAAGATATAGAATGAAAGAGAATAAAAAACATCCATATAAAAATAACAGGAGGATAAAGAAATGAATATCGGTGGAGCAGTTGGCGGAACAATAGGAACTTTGATGGTACTAGATGCTTTAGGTAATTTAGTTCCAAAAGAAAAAGCTAAAAAGAAAAAAGAATCAAAAACTAAAGACGCAGAAGAAAACTTAAAAGAACTTTTATAAAATGTCATTTTTTTCAAAAGAACACTACGAAGAGCAAGACAAAGAACTAGATGCAGCAAGAGCAGAAGCAGATTTATCTGATATTCAACAAGATGCTTTAGCTGCACAACTAAGAGAAGGAGAAACTAATCTTGTTCGAGAACAACTAAGTCTCAACGACGAGCTAGAAACAATTGAACAATTGCTAAGAGGTAGAATATTAAAAGACGGTCAATGGATTGAACCAACTAATAAGAGTATGGTAATCTTAACCGACCACGGAGTTCATTTAATTATGAATACAATTCTATTTTACATGAATAAAAATACATTACTTTCAAATTATACAGAAGAATTAATTAATAAAAAGATGGAAGATTTCTCTACTGCCTTAGCAGATTCTTTATTCATGGAAAGTGACAAAGCATTTGTACAACCTACAAATAAAGATGCTGTTGACGAATACCAATCACAACTGACTAAGAAAGTTGACAATGAATTTGTCATCGCAGAGATTAAAGGATTGAAACTAACAAAGGAAAACATTCGTCAGGATTTTATAGATAGTGTAGACGTTGCAAAAACAATTGGTTCAATAAAAGAACAAATGAAAAAGGATAAGCTCAAACGTTTTGAATTACTTATTAGGGTAGTTCAAGATGCTATTCATTCAACTTACCTTCGTGCTTGGAATGGTCAAGAGAGAAGAACACTTCGACAACACATTACTATTTCAGAAACAACAAGTCCTACTCCACCACCACAAAGGAGATCTCACAAACCACAGTTGAATTTTTTCAGAAGGTGAAAGGAGGTGTAATTGAATATGCCAAAAGGAATAGGATATGGTAAGAAAAAGAAAGTAGACATATTTGTTAAGATAAGCGGAGTTCCAGGAACTAAATCTGTTACTGGAGAATTTGTAGGTATTGTTAGAAGAAAACCAACTAAGAAAATTTCAAAGAGAAAGATGACAAGCAAACCTAGAAGAAAGAGAAAGAGAAGAAGATAAGGTGAAAGGAGGTATAATCTGATATGGGAAAAACATTAAGAGAGTTGCAAGAGAAAGCAGGAGAAGAGAGAAATAAAACTCTAAAGTTTCAAAAGAGAAGAGCTCTAAAGTCTGAAATTTCAACGTCTAGAAGAGCTCGAAGACAAGCAAGGTATGGTGAAGTGATTAAAGGTGCAAGGGCAGTTGGAAGAACTACTACTGGTTTAAGTGCAGCAGCAGTTACACTTGTGGGACACGCAGTAAGACAATCACAAAAGAAAAGTAAACCAGTTGCTCGAAGACCAACTTATAAAAAGAAAAAGAAGAAGAAAAGGAGTTCAAAAAAATAGGAGAAATTAAAGGGGCAAGATGAAAAATAGAATAGGTTTAATGATTTTATCAGTTGTATTAGTTACACTTCTTTGCTTACCTTTGGTTTCTGCACAACCTCCATTCATACAACCGACTGAGCTTGGTAGTGGTTATGAAATAAAGATTCCACCATTTGGTATATTAAAACAAAATCAAGACTTTGAATTTAGTTTCCACGTTTTCAATATTTCTGATGGAGTTCCAATAACTGACATTAGTACGACTTGCCAATTTCATTTGTATAATAATAGTGGAAATCATTTATTTGAAAATAATAGTATTAAATATGAAATAGACCATGGTTCAGTTAATGAATGGGAAGTTAAAGTTGATGGTGGAAACTTTAGTCAACTTGGTAGTTATTCTTATATTGTCCAATGTAATTCAACAGGTTTGGGTGGTTTTGAATCTGTAGAATTTGAAGTAACAGGAACAGGACAAGAATTTACACAACCAAAGGCAATATTATTTTTAGGATTGATGGCTTTGCTAATATTCTTATTCATAATTATATTCAAAGGAATACAAATGTTACCAATCACAGATGAGTTTGATGAAGAAGGAACTTTGTTATCTGTAAATAAATTAAGGTATGTGCGTCCAGTTCTTTATGTTGTAGAATGGTTCTTAATTGTAGCTCTAATGTTTATTGGAAGTAATATGGCTCTTGCATATATGGGAACAGCATTGTTAGGTGATGTTCTGTTTGTTATATTCCAAATAATGTTTGGATTAAGTTTGCCAATGATTGTTGTTTGGTTTGTATATATTCTTTATAGTGTATTCCAAGATAAAAAAATGAAAGAGTATACTGAAAGGGGATGGGAGTTTTAATGACTAAGAAGAATGTACCCCAAAGAGTGAATGCAAAATTGATAGAAGACATGGAAAGAATACTTGGAGTGAGATTAAGAAAAGGATTAATGGATCGAAGAGATGCAAAGATGCCAAAGATTACTGGTCTCTTAACTAAAACAGAAGGTTACAAGATTAGTTTACGAGAATTAGAATGTAAACCAGAGAAGAAAAAATGACTAGACAATTTATAAAACCATTAAGAAAAATAAGAAAGAAGAATAAGAAAGGAAGTATGGAATTAATGATTTTCTTTTTCATAATCATAGCTGTTGTTTTAGTTGTTGGATTATTTATTGGAATTGGTACTGGAGTAATAACAATCTTTATGGATGAGTTTGTTCCAGTAATAGAAAGTATTGGAACTCTACCTGGAACGAATGCAAACATGACACAATACTCAGAATTTGCATTAACACCCGTAGACATCTTTGTGAATAGTTTAAGTTGGATGGGTGGAGTAATATATCTGGTAGCTTTCATTGGGTTGTTTGGATTAGCAATTGGTTTTAGAGTTACTATGAGCAGGTGGTTAATAGGGATCTTTGTGTTACTAGCATTAATGTTAGTGATAATGAGTATTTACATTAGTAATATCTATGAAGATTTGTATGGAGACAGTAGTGAGTTTGGAGAATCAATCAGAGAACAGAAATTATTAGCATTTTTGATTTTGAATTGTCCAATGATACTAACAATTATCATATTTGCATCAGGAGTTGTGATGTTTGCAGGATTAGATGATGGTGGGGGTGGAATCTAGCAAAAATGGAAAAAAATAGCAATTTTTACCGACGACGAATAAGAACAACGTCAAATAAAGGACGTAGGGCAATTTTTATAGCGTTAGTAATGATAAGCATCGTCTTAATTTCATTTTTGATATTTGATTTCATCAAATCCAATGAATCTGTGTCTGATTCATCAATTGAAGGTGTTTCAAACCGAGCATACATTGAAAAGTTGAGAGATAAGGATACTAGAGTTGAAAAAGATGGTAATTCATTATCTTATGATTCAAAAGAAAAGAAAATCCTGATTGAAAAGGGTGAAGAAACTTTAATAAGCATGAGATTGACATCTCCTTATTCTTATGCTGGAATAATTGCAAGTCCAGATTCAAAAGTTGCAGAGTTTTATTTAGAAGATTGGAAGTACGGAAAAACAGAAATGATTGATGTTATTGATTTTTACAATGCAGAGGATAATTACAAGAAAATAAATCGTGAGGTTAGATTTAAATATGGAACAGATCACGAAGATTGTAAAACAGACACTTACTGTTTTAACCATACTTTCTGGACAGAATTTGAAACTTTAGACGAGTTACCGTATAAAGGAATT
>Ga0114923_10002613_pt1 | contig 12159 bp, 20 predicted proteins | sample SumtaG_FD_89578 | JGI IMG/M metagenome (GOLD analysis project Ga0114923, IMG submission 89578) | Deep subsurface microbial communities from Indian Ocean to uncover new lineages of life (NeLLi) - Sumatra_00157 metaG | ecosystem: Environmental > Aquatic > Marine > Oceanic > Sediment | place: near... | reverse complement strand
TGGATGGTGAGAAACATAGACTAGACGGCCCAGCTGTAACATCCGACATCGGCCCAGATGAATATTGGGTGAATGGCATTCCATATACCAAAACACAATTTGACTTTTTATTTGGAGTAAACGAAAATGAATCAAAATCAAAAACATGCCGCTGACCTCAGCCTCCTCCTCGCAGGCATATTTCTCGGTGTCTTAATTATGGTGATCGCCGGAATAGGCAACACTGTTGTTTATAAATTTAGCGACATGAGCGAAGGTTATAACATCTGCGCAGTGAATAAAGGATTGATCAAAATCGAAGTAACAGCAGAATCCAACTTAGGTGAGGATCCGGTCCGGTCTATTAGAGTAGAGTGCGGTAATGGTACTGAATATACCTATAAACCAAAATCAGCACAGGATCGTGACTCCGCTATATTAAGGGCACATTTCCAAAGTAAGGAGGCTATAGCCAAATTCAACAATAACTGGACCGCTGCTGCACGAAAAAAGAGAGAGATGACAGAAGGAGTCAATAAATGAAACAATCAATTTATACCGCGCTTCTTGGAGGCTTGGCAGGTGGTATCTTATTCAGTTCGATATGGAATATGGTATCTCCAGACACTATAATTATTGGCGTCTCTGAATTTGTCGAAAGCATTGAGCTATGCGAAGAACACGGTGGCCCGATCATTTATCGACTGGAAGGTGGCACTGAAATCTCACCCTGGGAAGCAAACCTGATCACTGTAACGTGCGAAGACGAGGTGAAGTTCACTTATAATCCTAATAAATAATAAAGAGGAGATAATATGTATCATAAAATATCTGACATGTGCGATAAGATTTCCGTAATAAAAAGAAAGGCAGAAGAACTGCACCAAATGAAATATTCACTCAAATCTCCAAAAGAAGAGATTGATATGATGATAGCTGACATTCAACAACTATGCAGAGAAGTAGGAAATGATACCGGAGAGTATCAACGATCAACAACCGTTGACCTGATAACAACGGATAAATAGTTGTATGTTTTTGTGCGAATTTGATCTAGAATCCAGTGGAATTAAGTATAATAAGACCCTCCCGCCTGCCATATGGCAAGGTAAAAAAATGAGGGCTGAAGTACGCCAAGCATTGTTGCGTATTGCTGCTAAATTTATTGAATCCTTAGACTATCCACAATTTGATACATTTGACATTCGAATTGTTGGTTCTGCTGTAAACTATAACTATTCTAAATTCAGCGACATCGACTTGCACATCGTAACAGATTTGCGTGAGTACGATTCTGAGGAACTTGCACAAAAATTCTTCCACGCTAAAAAGAGCTTATGGAATGAACGCCATGAGATTATGATCGGATCGTACGAGGTTGAAGTGTACATTGAGCCGTTAGCTGATCCCCCAGAGACGGGCGGATTGTTTAGCTTAAAGGAAAATGAATGGATGAAGACCCCATCGTACAGTCCACCTGATATAGATGATAGTTCTGTAATTGCAAAATCACAGGAGCTAATGGATTTGATCGATCGCGTATTAAGTGACGAACCAACCGATGCCGACGACCTTAGTCGAATGCGCGAAAAGATATGGAAGATGAGAAAAGGCGCAGTAGCAGCAGGCGGTGAATGGGCCACTGAGAATTTAGCGTTCAAGGTATTACGCAACAAAGGCTATTTAGATAAATTGTTAGATGCAGAAGCATCACAACAAGATCAGGAATTAAGTATTCGGTAAGATTAATACTTGACTTCCTGTATATAATTGTATATAATACTTGTACTTTAATATATAGGAGGCCATAGATGGCATTTACTGATTTACTTGAAACACAACACGATTTTTTAATTTCCCACCTCCGCGGTACTAAGCGCGAACTCTCCCAAAAGCAAGCATCCGCAAATTACGGCATCGAAAACTTACGTGCTCGCATGTCTGAACTGCGTTCCGAAGGATTCCAAGTGCGTACACGCAAGAACTATGAAGGTAAAACTTCCTACAAGGTTGTACGCAGGATGCTCTGGGAAGACTAAATGTTATTGCAATTTAAAGACTCAGGTATTTGGATCAATGGAGAACACTTTCCGTTTGACAATATGATCGATGCTGTGTCTTTTATTGCAGGTCATAAAAATAAATGGTGGGTGTTAGTACCTAACGAGAAACCATTTCATACTAATAATGCATTAGATATCATATTAGATAAATTTATAGAGGTCAACAATGGACGACATTAATCCAAAAGGTAAAGACGGATCGTTAGAACTTCGCGGCGATAAGGCAGAGTTCAGCAGCGAAATGTGTATAGCTAAACCAACACAATGGTATGAGTTGGATATCGAAAAGGTTAAAACCATCGACGATATAAAAGTTCTACTCGAAGCCATGCAAATATCATTTACCAACACCCACCCTGCATTTGATAACATTGAAAAGTATTTAAAACCTAAAGAGTAGCATAAATAAAAGCACACACATATTAAGCCCCCTAAGCATAAATGGCGATGCAGCTGACTTATAATCAGCAAAAGTTGGTTCGATTCCGACAGGGGGCTCCAATTTACACACACAGGAGAAGTAAAATGAGCAAAGATAAGACCCCGCAATTCCCAGGTATGCCCCAAATAACCGTTAACAAGAATGGATTCGAAATTCGTTCTGACATCCTCAGTCTGGCACAGAATGCTGTCATGCAGGAGTATCATTACAAGCTCGGAGAATTCGAAGCCAAAGCTAAAGGAGAGGGTGGTAAGATGGTTACTACTGTTACCTATCCGCCAGTCCCTGGGATGGGAGAGATTATGGCAGCAGCCGAAAAGTTCTACGGCTTCGTTGCACCAAACAACAACAACAAAAAATAATAATAATCGGGCAAGGACGCCCTCCCTATTAGGTATAGATATGAGCAATTTTAGATTACCTGGAACCATGGATAATGTTATATACGGATTTGGATATGTCGGTAATGCAATGTATCAGACATTTACTACAGAGCATAACGTATTAGTTATTGATCCGCATAGTCCAACTACACCACCGAGAAATCCATACTGTACAGTCGATGGTAATGCCATGTGCATTTTTGTTGCAGTCCCATCACCTAGTAATATGGACGGAGAATGCGACGATCGAATTGTTCGCGAAGTCTTAACTGAAATTGTTAGGTTACGTAATAGTAGGTATATTCCAGTCTGTATTAAATCTACACTTACTCCAGACAAACTTATTTCTATCGTAACTGATTATCCGGAACTTGGCATTGTATATTGTCCAGAATTTTTAAGACAAGACCATGCCGAAGATGACTTTGCAAGACAAAGGTCACTGGTACTCGGCAGCAGTGATGTTATTGCTACTAAAATAGTCACCGATGTCTATACTCATGTATTTCATAAAGTACTTGAGATACAGCACGTTGACATTGTCACTGCTAGTTTATTGAAATACGCTACGAATTCATTCTTAGCAGCAAAAGTAACATTTATGAACGAGATGAAGGCTATCATGGACAGGTCTGATACTGATAGTACCTGGGATGACCTAGCTAAATTATTATCAAAAGATGAACGAATCGGAAAAACACATTGCGCAGTTCCGGGGCCAGACGGATTCGAAGGTTGGGGCGGTGCATGTTTTCCTAAAGACACAGCCGCATTAATTAAATACGCACAGGACCTAAACACTCCTATTACTATGGTGGAAAGTGCTGTAAAAGCAAATGTATTCCATAGATTGAAAGGCGACAATAAGTCGTAACACACACAGAGAGAAGTAATGAAACAAGTTATTAAAGACACGGCAATTGGATTTGCTGTTATCGGCGGATGGACCGTCGTGATGTCTATCTTCATGTACGCAAACTTGGTTGCACGAGGATATATGTAATGAAACCAGCATACCTGGGGTATTATACCTTAGGCTAATATTCTAAAAGGAAATTATTATGGGAAAGAAAACAACAGAAATTATCTGCATTTTAGATCGCAGCGGATCGATGGGCGGATTAGCAACAGAAGTAATCAACAGCTTCAATAACTTTATTACAGAGCAGAAGGAAGTAAAGGGCAAAGCCAAAGTTACTTTGGTATTGTTTGATGATCAGTATGACCTCGTCCTGGATCGTGTTAAATTGAACGACGTTCCAGAATTGACTGAGGCAACTTACTTCGCACGTGGCATGACCGCCATGAACGATGCAATTGGTCGGACCATTAAGAATGTTAAGGAAGGCACAAACAAAGCTATTGTCCTTATTCAAACTGACGGCTATGAGAATGCATCTCACGAGTATACCAATGCACAGATCAAAGTTATGGTCAAAGAAAAGGAAGACGGCGGTTGGAACTTTGTGTTCCTTGGCGCTAACATCGACACAGTGGCAGAAGGTGGCCTACGTGGATTCGACAAGAGCTTCTCCTTTGACAATAATGCAAGAGGTGTTCAAACTGCATACGCTTCCATGTCGGCATCAACCGTAGCATATCGTTCAGGCGGCGATGTAGCAGAGAGTTTGGCAGACAATTTGGTCGAAGATAACAAGGCCGACACCAACTCTATCAACCTCGACGAGCTCAACGAGAAACTCGGAGACCTCAGCGAAGACCAAATTGCAGAGGTACAAGAGCAGTTGAAAGATTCCTTGGCCGACAACCAGAACAGCTGGAACCAAAAGCACGGACCACAGTCGGGCGGTGTAACGTTGAATATGGGACTTCAGACACCGGATGATTTGACCAACGTAGATCTCACTGATCCGACATTGAAGTAATAAGTAAAACTTATGACTGTCATAAGTATCTTTTGGGCAAATAGTGGTTGACATATCAGCTGTAATCAGGTATAATATGTTCATAGTTAGGGAATATAGTGTATTGCTTAATACGTGATATGCGAGGTCAGGAATGGTGGGACTGTGTACGCGGCAGCACTACCTGAACTGATCGATTTTCCCGAACTAGTTTACTAACAGTAGTTAACAAAGGTATTTCGACATGCAGTTGCCCAAAGATGCGCCATTTACTTTAGCACAGCAAGGACGAATAACGTTACAATGCCCACAGTATTCTCTGGGCCCGGATACCTATGTTGACTATCCAGATGAGTATTTCATCGATACAAAGATGCAGGGCAGGAAGCATCGCATTGCAGTAGGCAGGGAAGAAGGCTTTACATTTTTGAGCCGATTGGGGTATAAGTATTTTGAGCAAGATTTGAAGAATACGTTCAGTACCCAACGAGGTTGTACCTGGCAAGAGTTTGCAGATCATGCGAACGAGTTTTTGGATGAGGTCGAAACAGTCTCACGCAAGTATCTATTGAAGTTAGATGCAATTGCAGGAGTTGATCCAACCAAAAACAATATCAGAAAAAGAGACCATATGGTCGAAGAGTTAAAAAAGATGTAAATAGTGGTTGACACAGGACATATTAGATAGTATAATATGTTCATACTTAGGGAACATGGTGTACGTAGCATAGACAGCGTAAGAAGATATTGCACTGATTCGGGGTAGGTTCGACTCCTACTGTTTCCGCCAAATTTAAGACTTTGTGATTTTGGACAAACTAAGTAAAAATAGTTGTTGACAAGGATCACAAAAGATTGTATAATACTACGTATAGCATAAATAAACATATAGAGATTAAACGAAATGACTAACTTAAACCTAAAATTAAAACACTTAGAATTGCATGAACAATGCAAGGGTTCGTTGTCGGAGGATGTTAAACCATTTTAATAATCCTCTAAACAGACAAGTTTAACGAACCCAACTGCAAATATGCAAGTTGGGTTTTTTTATGAAGTAACGTTCTTTAACAATTTGGGTTTTTTACTAGTGGTCTTACAGGGGCGGAACAGGTTCGTTCTCGTGAGGGACGTAAGTAGGCGATAGGTAGCAAACAGGTGGTGCTGTGTGAGAGGTCGCTGGCAAAGCATGTTACCGCATGTAGCTGAGGAAGGTTCAGCTCGCCCCTGTAAGACCATTAGGATAGTGTACTTTGGTGTGGCTGTAGCATAACTGGCAATGCCCCATACTGTGAATATGGAAAATGCGGGATCGAAGCCCGTCGGTCACCCCAAAGTACATTACAATGCCGTCGTACGCTAAAGGCAATGCGACAAGTTTCAAAAACTTGTGTTTGGGGGTTCGACTCCGCCCGACGGTACCAATTTTATGTCTTGTTGGTGAACGCTGGCTATCACGCTACCCTTTCAAGGTGGAGTAAGGAGATCGACACTCCTACGAGATACCAATTTTATGGCACTGTAGTTTAACTGGAATAGAATACCTGATTTTCACCCAGGGGAATGCGAGTTCGAATCTCGTCAGTGCTACCAATTTTTGCCAGGGGAGAGCGTCCTGGAGTAACAAAACGCTCCTCAGTTTCAAAGCCGTCGTATGCTAAAGGCAACGCAGCGGGATTTAAAATCCCGTGTATGGGGGTTCGACTCCGCCCGACGGTACCAAATGTAATGCGTCCTAGGTGTTGTTGGTGGCACATCAGACTCTTAATCTGAAAGGGCAGGGTTCGAGACCCTGAGGACGTACCAAATTAAGCCGGTGTACGCTAAAGGCAACGCGACTTGTTTTAGAAACAAGTGATTGGGGGTTCGACTCCGCCCACCGGTACCAAATATGGGAGTGTAGTGTAAAGGCATTGCACAACGGTCTTTTAAACCGTAAGGAGTAGGGTTCGATTCCCACCACTCCCACCAAATTAATGGCATCGTAGTTTAAGTGGAATAGAACACCTGCCTCTCAAGCAGGGAAATGCGAGTTCGAGTCTCGTCGATGCTACCAAACAATGGGTCTGTAATTCAATGGCAGAATATGTGGCTTTTAACCACTCTACGAGAGTTCGATTCTCTCCAGACCTACCAATTTATGGCTGTGTAGAGAACGGTATATCGGCTGTCGAAAGACGGTGACACGAGTGGCGCGCCGCTTGTATACTAGTTAATTGTTGGTTCGACTCCAACCGCAGCTTCCAATTTTAATGCCGGTGTACGCTAAAGGCAACGCGGCTTGTTTCAGAAACAAGTGATTGGGGGTTCGACTCCGCCCACCGGTACCACACAACCAGGAGGTGCATTATGACCGAAACAGCACGTTTTGAATTTAGTGGTGTTACTCTTACTGTCGACGAGTGGGAAGGTAGCAACTTCAAACCAATTGTTGCGTTTGAGTACACAGAGCATTCTCCAGACGCCTGGTATGGCGACCGCGAAACGACAGTAGAAGTCGACCGCGAAGAGGCAGCAGAAATCGTTAGGATTCTACGTACAGTTTATCCTGGCATATAAGTTTAATGGTGATATTAGTTCAATGGTAGAATCTCTGCTTGTGACGCAGAAGACAAGGGATCGATACCCTTATATCACCCCAAACATAAATACACGTATGAGAATACGTGAAATCACCGAGTCTGGTGGTGTTGGTAAAATTACCAAACAAAATACTACTCCAGATGTAAAACCAGGCGAAACTAAACGCCAAGCTGCTAAGTTCAATCTTAAAACAGATTCAGGCGGCGTCCCTCCTACATTAAAAACTTCCGGCAAACTCTAATGAGATTAAAGGAAATCAAAAAGATCAAATGGGTTTCAAAAAGACTTGGCCCTGACACTTTTAAAGGTTATAGTCAAGTAGCCGAAACAGGTGAACTTATAGGTGAAGTCGGCGATTTTAACATTTATCGCACTAAGGAGCGCACTGGAGGATACGAACTAGCCATAATTGTTACTACACAAGAAGGCAAACCAGTCGGCGCAGTCTACTTAGCCAAAGACAAACGATTTAAAGCTAAGAAAGCATACACAACCGCAGTAGAATTCCTCCCCGAAGTCCAAGGCATGGGATTGGCTCCAGAAGTATATCGTTTCTTAGTAAGAGATTGGAAATATATTCTGGTTAGTGACGATTATCAATCAGCAGGCGGCCAATCAATTTGGCGTAGACTAGCAGCATACCCAGACATCGACCTGTTTGCATATCGTAAACCAGAAGGGAAGAAACCACAATACTCAAGCGTAGACGTTAACGATCTAAACGACCTCGAAGGAGTGTTTGACGTCTACCCCGATCCTCATGCAGACGAAGAAGAAGCTGAGTTTGCAGAAAGTGACACCTGGCTAATCGCTTCGGCCAAGAAACGATAACCAAAACTGCATTGTAGGCACCTTAGTCTACGATTTAAGACTACAGTCTTAAAAATAAGAAAGCGGACCTAGTTCACACTTTGAACAATCAACCATTGACAAAGTAGGGGTTTTTCTTGTATACTGTAAGGGTAAAGAGTAAATACCTATACACACTTTTCAATAAACGAGGAATCAAAATGAAAACTTTAATCAAATTAGCAATGGCTACCGCCCTGCTATTCTCTGCATCTGCTATGTCCGGCATCGTCGGAAGTAAGCATGATCTATCATCGGGCGGCTCGTCACAATATGGTGCTACCCAAACTACAACCGCAGTATGTGTATTCTGTCATACTCCTCACGGAAGCGATACTAGTATCAAAGCTCCGTTATGGAATAAGGCGTTAACCACTACTGGGTTCACACGTTACTCAGATTTGGGTACAGCAACATTGGACGGTTCAGAAGCGCCGGTTGGTAGCGTATCACTTGCATGTCTTTCATGCCATGATGGTACACAGGCAATGGACGTTGTAATTAATGCCCCGGGTTCGGGTGGTTATAATTCGGCAGGTGCGTCAATGGATGGCGGTGCAAACATGACAGCAAACTCAGGTGGATTTATTCCGAATCTTGGGTCTGACTTGCGAAACGATCATCCAATCTCAATCCAGTATGCAGGCGGTGCTTGCATGGGAACAACAGCTGATTGCGTACCGGCTAGCGGCGGCGGCGACCCAGACTTTAAGATTGCCCAGTATATGAATATCAACGGCAATGCCTTTTGGTGGGTAGATGAGTCAAGTGGCACTAGCGACCAGCGCGATAAGACTGATATGATCCTCTATACTCGCAATGACTTTGCCGGTGGTGGTGGTGCAGTTGGCCCTTCAGTTGAGTGTGCAAGCTGCCATGATCCTCATAACGACGGATCAGCTGATGCAACTAATGTGGCTTTCTTACGTGTCCGAAACACTGGTAGTACCATTTGCATAGCATGTCATAGCAAATAATATAAGATAGCAGTAATATATGAAAGGGTCTTAGGACCCTTTCATTTTGGTTAAATTCCGAGTTGACAATTGGATCTATTTGTTATATAATACATGTGTTAATTAAGAAAAGGAAAGAACAATGTTTACCCAAGATGAATTAGAAGAAGTTAAGGAATACCTTGCTACCTGTCCAAAAGACTCTAAAGTGTATCTTGGGTGTGACTCACTCAAGTACAAAAAGGGCGGAACATGGTTTGCACGTTACACCACTGTTTTGGTTGTTCATATTAGCAACTCCAAGGGCTGCAAAGTTTTTGGATACAGCACACGCGAACGTGACTATGACCAAACTCCGTCCAAGCCTCGTATGCGGTTGATGAACGAGGTTTACAAGGTTGCCGAATGTTACCTTGCCCTAGCTGAAGAGCTCGAGGCGTTCGAAATCGAAATGCATTTGGACGTTAACCCGGATGAAGCACATGGCTCCAACATTGTATTCAAGGAAGCTGTTGGTTACATTTTGGGTATGACCGGTATGGAGCCAAAGGTTAAGCCTGAGGCATTCGCTGCTTCTTATGCTGCTGACCAGGGTGTAAGACGTAACTGGTTTGCTAAGACGCAGGGTGAAGGTGCAGAAGACTTAGCTTCTCCCAAGGCGGTTCGTAAGGCTCGTAAAAAGGTCAAGCGCAGGAACAAAGCTCGTCGATAACCATAACTGATGCTGAACATGTTTTGGGGTATATTGTTTGCCCTCGGAATATGTTCAGCATTTATTGGACTAATTGTATTCATTGCACTAAAAACGAGATTATTAGACCATGACTCAAGTGAAAAATAAGTATTACGTTTTGATTATCAATGTCGATGACATTGAGGGATATATCAAAACAGATAAGGAGGTCATCCGTGGCCGTAGCTTTGGTGCAAAGGTGATCTACAATACCAATATGTATCATCCCGTGCCTGGGTTCGAAACTGTAGAATTTCATAAGGCATCTATTTTCCAAGGCTTGCATACTATTCAGCAAGCTCAAAAGAAATGCCAACAACTTGCCAAAAAACAATACAAAAAGGGCGAGCGTCCTCGGTTTTATTACAAGCGAGTTAAACTTTCTGAGTTATATCATCATTCATCGTACGAAAAATCAACTAGTCGATTAAAAGCAATGATTACCTAATCAATGGGGACCTGAAACCAAACGACCGGAATGAATGTCGAAAGCATCTGGTTTAGTAAGTGAGGAGGAATAGCAGGTCAGGAAAGTCGACTGTTAGGCAATCGACTACACTAACACCAGACGCCTGTGTTGTTGGGAGTTCGAATCTTCCTATCCCCACCTATTTTGGATAAATGAGTTGCTAAGTCATTGATTGTTAGTAAACATAATGGTTGACTTAATACCCCGTTTATCATATAATATACACAAGTTAAACAACAGAGATAGTTAGAATGACACAGACAGTAGTAAAAATGCTATTTGGTTCTCACCTATATGGTCTGAGTACACCAGATTCTGACACTGACTACAAAACTGTTATCATGCCGACACGTAAGCAGATTCTGCTACAGAAAGCTGATTTTGTAATCAAGAAGTCAACAGGTAACGCTAACGCCAAAAATACGTCAGCTGACGTCGACGATGACAGCATCTCATTGATGCGATTTATCAGATTGGCTGCAAAGGGCGATACCGCTGCAATCGACATGCTACATGCACCAACATCAGCCCTAATCGAAACCAGTTTCATTTGGGGCGATATTGTTAAGAATCGATCCATGTTCTATACCAAAAGCATGAAATCTTACACAAAATATGTCCGAGACCAGGCCGGTAAGTATGGAGTCAAGGGTAGTAAACTCGCAGTCATTGAGGATATTCTTAATAAGGTAAAAGCCGTTGACAATGGAATGGGTAACAAACGAGTCGGCGATTTCAAAAGTGGCTGGCCAATCAGTGAATATTCCTATATGGAGACGATCACTGACAAAAAAGGTCGCGCACAGGATTTCTACGTTGTTGCAGGGCGAAAGTTCCAGCTCACTTTGAAGATTGGCGTGTTCCACATCGCCATCCAGCATATCTACGACGAGTATGGCGCTCGCGCACAAGCTGCAAAAAACAACGATGGCGTAGATTGGAAAGCTGTTAGTCATGCACTGCGAGCTGGATACCAAGCCAAGTACATTTACAAGGACGGCGGCTTCTCATATCCTTTGCCAGAAACAGATTTCCTGCTGCAAGTTAAGCTCGGTAAGCTAGATTACCTTACTGTAGTTCAGCCTGCACTGGAAGCATTGGTTGACGAAGTAGCCGAACTAGCGGCTGCATCAGAATACCCAGACGAAGTAAATCGGGAATATGTAGATAACTACATCTCAGACGTTCACAACTTTATCATTAACAATAAGGAAAACTAATGGCCTATAAAACCACAACTGTTGTTCGAAAAGTAATCACCACCCTGGCTATTAATACTGCGGTTGCAGTATTAATGTTCTTTACATTGTTCCAACCCATTGAGTCGGTGTACACGGCATTGCAGGTATACGGAGGCCTTAGTCTGGTAATGAGCGTGATTGCTTTCCTTGTCTTCTCGTTGGTCAAGGTGGATAAGATCAAAGAAACGAACATGGACAATATCGAGTACATGGTTAGTAACACATACCAAATTTTGATCATGTGCATATTGGTACTTGATATTGCAGAAATGGTCTTGTTTATCGTGCATGATTATTATTGGTTTGCTGCTGTTTGGACCGTTGGCGTAGTAACTACAGTTCAAGGATTGAATTGGGCGCATAAACTCAAAACACACATGGACAATATGGTATTTGAGACATTGCGCACAAGTCATACCTAAGTCATTGATTTAATTGACAATTCAGAATCCCTTGTAAGTCGTTGATTTGCAAGGGATTCTTTTTTTGTCATTTTGGTTGACAAATGGGCTCAAATCAGGTATAATACTTGTATAGTAAATAAATGGAGCTAGTAATGAACAAAAAACAATTCAAACATTATGATGTGCCTAGTG
>Ga0114923_10002612_pt1 | contig 12164 bp, 12 predicted proteins | sample SumtaG_FD_89578 | JGI IMG/M metagenome (GOLD analysis project Ga0114923, IMG submission 89578) | Deep subsurface microbial communities from Indian Ocean to uncover new lineages of life (NeLLi) - Sumatra_00157 metaG | ecosystem: Environmental > Aquatic > Marine > Oceanic > Sediment | place: near... | reverse complement strand
AAAGTCCCCGCCGGCAGGGTAGCATTCCTTAAAGATCCTGAAGGCCGTCCGTTGCATGAGCTCAAATGGGGTCCGGGTTATCTCACCAGTCTGGGTGTTCAATGGCAGGATGGAAAGCTGGTTGGGGTTTGGCCGTTGAAGTGGAAAGCCACCCCGGAAGCACCTGAGATTACCTATAAGGGTATTGTTCCTTATAAGATAGCCCCCTGGATGATCAAAAAATACAAAAAATAATCACTTTTTAAAACATCCCGCCTCTCCTTGCCGAGCAGGGAGAGGCAGGGTGTCCGAATTTTTGAGGTCATATGCTACTGGACATCATTATTACCAGCTTGATCAACGGGAGCACTTACGCTTTATTAGCCATTGGATTTTCTCTGATCTTTGGTGTGGCCCGCATCGTTAATATCGCCCATACCGCTTTTTACATGGTGGCCTCTTATTGTATTTATTTTATAAGCCACAAACTAAACTTTCACCCCGCTGTGGGGATGTGCGTTGCCGTAATATTCGTGACTTTATTAGGCCTGGTTTCCTATAAACTGTTTATCGATCCCATACGCGAACACGAAGCCGCGGTTTTAATTGGCACCATCGCCCTGGCCATTGCTTTGCAGGAAATCATGCTGCTTGTTTTCACCGGAGACTACCTCAGCGTGCCCTCTTTGATTGAGGGCTATTTTACCATTTTGGGTGTAAAAGTTTTTTATCAACAGCTGCTTACTTTTATGGCCGCTCTGATCGTCCTGGGTGCCCTCCGGCTTCTTTTAATGAACACAAGGCTGGGGTTGGCCATCCGGTCCACAGCCCAGGACCGGGAGGTGGCCAATCTCATGGGTATGAATGAAAGCCGGGTCGCTACAATTGCCGTGTGTATATCCGTCGCACTGGCCGGCTTTACGGGTGCGGTGGTCGTGCCGCTCACCATTATTAATCCTTTCATGTGGATGCATCCGTTGATCATGATGATGGCTGTCGTGGTTCTGGGCGGATTGGGCAGCATCAAAGGTAGTTTTTTTGCAGCCTACATTCTGGGATTTGCAGAGTCTCTAGTGGTCTTTTTAGCACCCATGGGTGCTTATCTAAAGGGTTCGGTGGCACTTTCGGTTATGATCCTGGTGCTGTTGATCAGGCCGGAGGGGCTCTTCGGCATTGCTTTCGAGGAAGAGAGATAGGTATGGATCTGATTCGTTTCTATATAAGCAAGCTTATCAACATCATAAAAAATGAGGTGCTCGTTTTACCCAGCAGAATTGTTGTAGTTCTATTTTTTTTGTTACTGGTTTTGCTGCCGCTTATCACAACGGACCCGTACTTGTTACGCATCCTGATTCTGACCAGCATCTTTGCCATTCTGGCAGCCAGCTGGGACCTTTTGTCCGGCTTTACCGGCCAGATGAACTTTGGGCACGCTCTTTTTTTCGGTGTTGGAGCGTATGCAGCCGCCATGCTGAATCAGAATGCTCATATTCCACCGTGGGGTAGTATCCCTCTGGGAGCGCTGTTTTCGGTCCTGGCCGGTCTGGTTATCGGTATTCCCTGTCTTCGGTTGAGGGGCACCTACCTGGCCCTGACCACCCTGGCGTTTCCGATTATTTTGATGGGTATTGTTTTCTCCATCCCTGATATAACCGGGGGTGAATTGGGTATTTCCGGCCTGGAGCGCCTTGCCCGTTCCCGGGTTGCCGATTACTACATAACCGTCGTGGTCATGCTCGTCCTGTGTACCGCCATGTGGAAAATAACCGACTCCAATATCGGAATTATTTTTCACGCCATCAGGGAAGATGAATTGGCCGTAAGGGCCGCAGGCATCAACACCACCTATTACAAACTCATGGCCTTTTGCCTCAGTGGATTTTTTGCCGGACTATCCGGGGGACTCTATGCGCATTTTATGAGGATTGCCGGTCCATGGACCTTAGAGGTATCCATGTCCTTTCAGGTAGTTATCTGGTCGATTTTTGGCGGGGTGGCCACGATCTGGGGGCCTATCGGCGCCGTTTTCATCATTTTTCCTTTAATGGAGTTCTTCCGGTTATGGCCGGAGTTCCGTATGTTAATGTTTGCTTTTCTTATATTGTTGATTCTTCTTTATATGCCGGAGGGATTGCTCCCATGGATCCGCGACAAAATTGAAAGCGAATGCCCCCGATGTAAGATTCGAAATGTTGCCACCCGCAAAACATGCCGGGTATGTGCGGCACCAATGGATTAGCATATCTGTTGGATTCTTTTTTATCTTTCAATTGAAATTGCGAGGATAAAATATGGGCCCCAAAGAAGTTTATATGTCCAAACCCTGGTTAAAGTACTATCCAGAGGGGGTTCCCTCTGAGATAGATGTTCCCGATATATCCGTACCGGATTTATTTGACCAGATGGCAGATAAATACAGCAGTAGAACCGCATTAGCGTTTTATGGAAAAAAAATAAAATACTCGGAGCTTAAGGAGCTGACGAATCGATTTGCAGCCGCCCTGACTGATCTTGGAGTGACCAAAGGAGATACAGTAGCATTATACCTGTTGAATTGTCCCCAATATGTGATTGGCTATTTGGGCGCCTTGAAGGTGGGAGCCAAAGTAACTCCCATCAGCCCTGTTTACACAAGTAAAGAGGTTAGACACCAGCTTGAGGACAGTGACGCCAAAACGATTATCTGCGAGGACATCCTCTATGATAATGTGGGAAAAGCTGATGTAAGGATGGACAACGTAATTCTCACTCATATTGGAGATTACCTCCCTGCGCTAAAGAGGTTTTTCGGGAAAAGCGCCCTGGGTAAGGCATACAGCGGCCTGCAGGTACCCTCCGCAGAATATATTGAGCAAAGCGGATTGAAATTATTTATAGACCTTATAAAAAATTACCCCCCAAAGCCTCCTCAAGTCTCCATCGATCCGAAGAATGATATCGCGGCTTTGCCTTACACAGGCGGCACAACCGGACTTCCCAAAGCCGCTATTTTAACTCATCAAAATATGGTGTCACTTCAGGCACAGCTCATGGAATTCTGGCCGATATTCGAAGAAGGAAAAGAAGTGGTGATTGCGTTCCTGCCTTTTTTTCATATCTATGGCCAGGTTGTGATAATGCTCAGTGGCCTGGCACAGGGTACAACCATAGTTTTATTTACGACCCCGGATATCGACGACATCCTTACGGCGGTCGAAAGATACCAGGTTTCAGGTTTTTATGGTGTTCCTACCCTCTATGAATATCTCAAGGAATACGAAAAAACGGATCGAGTGAACTGGAAACGGCTTAAATTGATTGCATGTGGGGCCGATACCCTTCACCACAGCACAATTGAGGGGTGGGAGATGCGTACGAATAGTAAAATTCTTGAAGGCTACGGAATGACCGAAACCACTGCCGTCAGTCACGGCACGCCTTATAACAGACCCAAATCCGGTTCCTTTGGGGTGCCTATTCCAGGTGTAACCGCCGCAATCGTTGAGTTGGACGGCACTGATTTTATACCGGTCAACGAAGTGGGTGAGTTGATTCTCTACGGTCCCAATATCATGCAAGGTTATTGGAAACGCCCCGATAGTAATGCTGAATCATTTGTTGAGATCGATGGCAAGAAATGGATGAGAACCGGAGACCTGGTTAGGATGGATGAGGAAGGGTATTTTTACTTCTTTGATCGCAAACGAGATTTGATTAAATATAAAGGCTATTCCGTATTTGCGCGACATGTTGAGGAGGTTCTCTACAAACATCCTCAGATAAAAGCAGCCGGGGTGGTCGGCATGCCTGATCCGACAGTCGGTCAACTTATTAAAGCTTATGTGGTCTTACAGAGTGAGGCCAGGGGTAAAGTTTCCGAAGAAGAAATCTTAGAATTTTGTCGCCAGAACCTCGCTCACTATAAAGTGCCTAAGATAATCGAATTTAGAGGTGAGCTCCCGAAAACGGACGTCGGAAAAATCTCGCGACGTGAACTGAGAGAAGAAGCTGAGGAGGGCTGATATGGGTCAACCCTTTTTGGAAGTAAATGGGATAACCAAAAGTTTTGGCGGGTTAACCGCTGTTAACGATGTTAGCTTCAGCATGACTCGTGATGAAATCATAGGTCTGATTGGTCCCAATGGAGCAGGAAAAACCACCTTGCTCAGGTTGATAACCGGGATATTGAAGCCTGATGAAGGCAGTGTTCGTTTCAACGGCAAAGAACTTGTGGGATCAAGAACATGGGATATTGTAAACTTAGGAATTGCTTGTACTTTCCAGAATATGAGACCTTTCCGGCGCCTGCCGATCATTGCCAATGTCATGGTTTCCTGTCTGTGTCCCCGGGCTATGAAACGAGGGGAATGGGTTAAACGGATTGAAGCCAAGGCCATGGACGCCCTGGAGTTTGTTGGAATTTCGGATATGGCTCTAGAAAAGGCTGCAACCCTCTCTCAAGGCGATCTGAAGCGGCTGGAAGTCGCCCGGGCCATCGCCACCGAACCCGAGCTTCTTTTTTTGGATGAACCTTTTGGTGGTCTGAGCCCGGCCGAAACCGAGCTTATGGCCAAATCGATAAAACGCCTGCACAAAGGCGGGCGTTTCGGGCGTCTCCACAGCGAAGGACCAGCGATGATCATCGTCGAACATAAATTGCAGCAGTTAATGAAAATCGTCGATCGTGTCATCGTGCTAAATTACGGAAACACCGTTGCCGATTGTTCGCCGCAAGAGGTGGTTGTCAATAAAGATGTTATTGAGTGTTATCTGGGTAAAGGAGGCATATAAAATTGCTGCTGGAAGTTTCTAACCTTAAGGTTTGTTATGACAAAGCGATGATCATCAATGATATCAGCATGCATGTTGATGACGGTGAGTTAGTCAGCCTCGTGGGTCCTAACGGAGCCGGCAAATCCACCTTGCTCAAAGCCATAACCGGCCTGGTAATCTGGGAGAAAGGAATCAAACGCGGAACTCGCGGGGGTGCCATTACCCTGGAAGGCCAAGTGGTCTTTGATGGGAAACGGATTGAGCTGATTTCGGCCCATGAAATCGTCAAAAGAGGTCTGATTCATTGCCCGGAAAGAAGAAGGCCGTTTCGTGAAATGACGGTGCTGGAAAACCTGCACGCCGGCGCTTATTTGCTCAAAGATAAAAACGAAATCCAAAAAAATCTCGAAAATGTATACCAATTGTTCCCGGTATTAAAGGAAAGGTCTAATCAAATTTCCGGGACTCTATCCGGTGGCGAGCAACAAATGCTGGCTGTCGGCAGGGCCTTAATGTACCGACCCAAATTACTTTGTATTGATGAACCTTCAACGGGTCTGGCCCCGATTTTGAAGGAGCAAGTCTTCAAAAAGATAAAAAAGATTCAAGACATGGGCATAACCGTCCTTCTCGTCGAACAAGAGGTCAGTGTGGTATTCGAGATGGCCAGCCGCAATTATGTCCTTTCCTCCGGTAAGATCATCGCCGAAGGCACCGGCGAACAATTACTGAAAGATGAGGTCCTGCGCAAAACATATTTAGGTCTCTGACCCAAACACCTGCCACAATGCAAGCCCAGAATTGTTGCCTGTCCTTTTTTAATGCCATCCGAATATTTTATTCTAGCCCTTCACAAAAGGTTATTGTTAAGTTATGAATAAAAAATTACAGCGGCCCAAATATTGATAAACGTTCAACAACATTGGAGAACTACCATGGAAGTAAAAAAGGTTATTGTCGTTGGTTCCGGATTGATGGGAAGCGGGATTGCCCAGGTATGTGCTCAGGCCGGTATTAAGGTGTTTCTGAACGATGTCTCCCAAAAGGCGCTTGATAAAGCCATTAAAAACATCGAATGGTCGGTGAAAAAAATTATCGAAAAAGGCAATTTGGTTGAAAGCAAGAAGGCGATTATTGAGCGCATCACTCCGATTAAAGATCTTCGCATAACCAAAGACGTTGATCTGGCCATAGAGGCTGTGTTTGAGAAAATCGAATTAAAACAGAAAATTTTCATGCAGCTCGACCAATTGTGTGGCCCGAATACGCTGTTTGCAAGCAATACATCGGCCATCCCCATCAGCGACCTGGCCGCTGTGACCGATCGCACCGATAAGGTTCTGGGACTGCATTTTTTCAGTCCGGTCCCCATGATGCAGGTGGTTGAAGTCATCAAGGGTATCGCCACAGGGGATGATTCGGCCAGGGCCGGGCGAGACTTTGTGAAAAAGATCGGTAAGGAACCCATCATGGTCAATCGGGATGTCCCCGGATTTGCGATCAACCGAATCAACTTTCCTTCTGCAATCGAAGCGATGAAATTGGTCGAGCAGGGCGTTGTCTCGATCGAAGATGTCGACAAAGGACTGCGACTCGGTCTCGGCAGAAAAATGGGAATATTTGAGACCGGCGATATGGTGGGGCTGGATGTCACCTATGGTGCTTTGATGGCCATGTATAAGGAAACCGGTAATCCCCGCTGGTACCCGCCACTTTTGCTAAGACGCAAGGTCAAGGCCGGTCAATTGGGTCGTAAAACAGGCGAAGGCTGGTATAGGTATGATAAAGAAGGAAATAAAGTGAAGGGATTGGAAAGAAGTTGATATGGAATATGCTATTCCCCCAAAGCAACTAAATGTAATTGAAACTGTGAGAACGTTTGTTAAAGAGAGACTAGAACCCATATCCTTGCAGGTGGAAAAAGAAGGCAACATACCTGAAGAGATTGTTGAAGAAATGAGACAACTGGGCCTGTTCGGTCTTTCAATCCCTGAAAAATACGGCGGTTTAGGGCTTTCAACATTGGGGGAGGTATTGGTTTACGAAGAAATGACCAGAACCAACGCCTGTTTTCGATCAAGAATCGGTACAAACAACGGTATCGGATCCATGGGGATATTATTTGATGGGACTGATGAACAGAAAAAGAAGTACCTCCCCCGCATTGCTTCAGGCCGATCGACGACGGCCTTTGCACTGACAGAACCGAATGCGGGTTCAGATGCAGCCCAGATAAGCACAAGTACGGAAACGGCCAGCAAGGTCGCAGATAAAGCAATGGATATTTTTGAAGATGAAGGCTACCTGAAAAGGTTTCAAATTGAGATGTATTTGCGGGATGTCAGACTATATCGGATATTTGAGGGGACCAGTGAAATTCAGCGTCTCATTATCTCGAGAAATTTATTAAAGTAGCAACAACCGAAATTTAATCCATGATATGCAAAAATTGCTGATGAAAAATAAGGTGACATTCTCATTCCTGCGAAAATCAGTTTTTTACGAATATACGCAGAATAAGGAGATCGGTTATGAGAGAAACTGTTATTGTCAGTGCCGTAAGAACGCCTGTAGGGCGATACATGGGTGCATTAAAAAACGTTGAAGCTTATGATCTTGCCGGCCTGGTTTTAAATAAATCCGTAACAAGAGCAGGTCTTCAGCCCGACCAAATCGACGAAGTTATTATGGGGCAGTCATACCAGAACGGTGAATATGTCAATATTGCTCGCATGGCATTGCTTAAAGCCGGCTGGCCCGAGTCTATACCGGGAATTACGATTGATAGACGTTGCTGCACAGGACTGGATGTGGTTCGTCTGGCAGCAGCACTTATCCAGTCCGATCAGGCGGAAATTATCGTGGCCGGAGGTGTCGAAAGCATGAGCAATGCTGAATTTTATCTACCCGGGAACATTAAATGGGGTATCGGTGGAAGTAAAGGCAGACCACGAGGGCACGGAGATTTAAGCATGTGGGGACTTCCTTTCTATGATCGCATTCAAAGGGCCCGGGTGATGTCCCAGCCGGAAGAGCGATATGGCATACTGCCTGCGATGATGACCTGGGCCGAAACCGCTGCTAAAAAAGAAGGCATCACACGGGAAGCTTGCGATAAATGGGCATTGGAAAGCCATCAAAAGGCCTGTGCGGCGATGGCGTCCGGTAAATTCGAAGATGAGATAATCCCGATATCCGTTTTTCAACCCAGGGGAGAATCCGAGATCGTAGACCGTGATGAAAATCCGCGTCCGGATACCTCCCTCGAAAAGCTTAGCCGGCTTAAACCGGTATTGGGCGGTGTATGTACCGCCGGAAACTCGTCCACAGAGAATGACGGGGCGGCGGCCGTGGTGGTAACTTCTTCGAAAAAAGCCGCGGATTTAAAGCTGGCGCCACTGGCCGGTTTTAAATCATGTGTGGTTATCGGCGATGACCCCAGACACACATATAGAACCGTTCCTCAGGCAGTTAAAAATGCGTTAAATTCGGCAGGCGTTTCCCTCGATCAGATAAATCTCATCGAAATCCAGGAGGCTTTTGCGGCTCAGGTGCTGGCTGATTTAAAGGACATGGGTGTGAAGCAAAAAGATTACGGAAAGGTCAACCCAAACGGATCCGGCATTTCCATAGGGCATCCCGTCGCCTGTACCGGAACACGTGTGCTTGTAACGCTATTGCACGAGATGAAACGCCGTGATACGCGCTTCGGACTTGAATGTATTTGCGGTGGCGGTGGTCTTGGAATTGCAGCGGTGTTAGAGAGAAAATAATTCTTTCACCACACAGGGAACAAAGATCACGGAGAAATGAATACAGAATAATATTCGCTTTTTTGCTCTGTGAGCTCCGGCTCCCCTTTGATTATTCTATAAAATGTAAAGGACTCTACAGATGGAACTTGAAAACATCATTCTGGAAAAAAAGAAACACATAGGGATCATGACCATCAACCACCCGCCGGTCAACGCCTGGAACTGGGCTACGATGCAAGATTTCGAAAAGGCATTGGATGCGTTCGAAAATGATCAGGTTGTGCGGGTGGTCATAATCACCGGCGCCGGTGAAAAATGTTTTTCAGCCGGCTTTGACATTAGTGATGCAGGCAACGCACATAAAACGAGCCCTAAAGCCAGGGAGCTGTGGCGCCGGATCGATCGTTTCCCGAAACCGGTCATTGCCGCCATCAACGGTTACGCCCTGGGTGGGGGCCTGGAACTGGCCATGTGCTGTCAATTCAGAATTATGGTGGATGCACCGGAGGCCAAGGTCGGCCTGACAGAATTGAATCTTGGCATTATCCCGGGCTGGGGCGGCAGCCAGCGTTTGCCAATGCTGGTCGGAAAAGCAAAAGCACTGGACATGATTCTTTTCAGCAGGAAAATAAGCGCAACCGAAGCACTGGAAGCGGGGCTGGTTAATCAGGTTTCGACCACGGGTCGGCTGATGGATGATACTTTGGCATTTGCCGAAAAACTGGCAAAAAGACCGCCGGTTGCCATTAGTTGCGTATTGCGAGCGATCGCGGCCGGCGCCTATGAGGGCCTGGATGCCGGCTTGAAAGTCGAAGAAGAAGGAAGTCAAACCGTCGGGCAATCTGAAGATTGCCAAGAAGGCTTCAGCGCCTTTCTGGAAAAGCGTGAACCGGAGTTCAAAGGTAAATAAGTATATTTCCCCTAATGGGTAACGTCAAAAAGGAAAAGAAAAATGAGCCTGCTAATTGTTGACGAAAGTAAATGCAAACAAGTCGGATCCGCCTGCATTAGGGATCGCTTAAACGGAAAAGGGCATCTTCTGCGAATTGGTATCAGGTGGTATTATTTTGTGTGTGATCTACAATCGCGTCAACAATCTGCGGCCAGGCCCCACCATGCGGGAGGTCGTGCCCCATACCGTCAATGATTATCAGCTCAGCCCCCGGTACAGCCTCAGCCGTATCTTTACCGCCCTCAACCGGCACCAACGGATCATCCGCCCCGTGAATCACCAATGTGGGGACGGAGAGGGACCCCAGTTCGGGTTTTCGGTTTTTTTGTGTTAAGACGGCCGCAAGCTGACGCGCCACACCTTCAGGGTAAAATGCGCGGTCATAAGCTTGAGCAGCTATATCTCGGTGCCAATCCCCATCCAGAGGAAAGCCGGTCCCTGAAAACGTGCGGCATACCTTAAGGGTATAAGCGATGCTGGCCTCACGTTCCTGGGGTGGCGGGGTGAGCAAACATTCCAACGCCTCGGATTTCGGCGGCGGAAGCGCTGGATTGCCCGTGTGACTATATATCGAGATAAGACTTAAAATCCGCTGGCGATGATTAAGCGCGATTGTCTGTGCAATCATTCCCCCCATAGACATACCGCAGATGTGCGCCTTTTCGATGCCTAAAGCGTCCAGTAGCCCGACCGCATCGTCCGCCATGTCCTCGATGGTGTATGGAGGTCTGATCTCCTCACCCTTCATCTGTGCTTCGATGATTTGCCCGATATCGGGTATACCGACTTCTGCTAATTTGGTTGAAAGCCCCGCATCGCGGTTATCGAATCGAATCACATAATGGCCTCGCCGGGCAAGTTGCTGGCATAACGCCTCATCCCAGTGAATTAGCTGCAAAGCCAGGCCAACAATCAAAAGCAAGGGTTGATCGCCATACTTTCCAAAGGTATCGTATTCAATCTGGATGCCGTTCGCAGTAATTTCTGCCATAATCGTCACCTCCAATGGTCGTCTTTATGACCAATGCCGTGCACCACGCGTACGGCTTCCTGCAGCTCCCCAAGACCGCCTTGACCAACAAATTGTTTTTAAAACCTGACGATCAGGACTATACTTTCATGCCCGGAAGATTTAAGGATGCCGTGTTGCCACCATCCACTGGAAGCGCCTGTCCGGTCACATAGCTGGCTTCATCGCTGGCCAGGAACAGGATGACATGGGCAACCTCTTCAGGTTTTCCGTATCGCCTTAATTCACAACGGCTGCCCAATTTACTTTCTTTGCCGACTTTCCTGGCATAATCGAAAATCGATTGGGTCATTCCGGTCTCAATCAGACCGGGACAAACGGCATTTACCCGAATATTGTATCCGCCCAAATCGCAGGCCGCCGTTTGTGTAAAATTAATAAGCGCAGCCTTGCTGGCACTGTAAGCATTTCCACCGGCTCCGGATCGAAAACCGGCAACTGATGAAATGTTCACGATGGCACCGCATTTTCTATCCTGCATATGCAGGCAAACATGCTTTGTGGTGTACACCGCGCCCATGACATTCACATCATAAACCCGCTGCCAAACACTTCTATCCTGCTGATCAAGGCTTGTCATTTCTTCGGCAACACCGGCAATATTACATAAGATATCAATTCGGGGATATGATTTTAAAGCCAGTGCGATCAGTGCTTTGACCTCATCTTCATTGGAAACATCTGTCTTTTTTATGATTGCCGTCCCGCCGGCTTCAGCAATGATGTTCATTACTTCCTTTAAACCCTCTGCATGAATATCCGCCAGAGCAAGCTGGGCACCTTCTTTTGCGAACAAAATAGCCGTTGCTTTTCCGATGCCGCTGGCCGCCCCGGTGATAATGGCCGCCTTGCCTTTAAACCGTCCACCAATTGCCATAACTATCTCCTTAAAACCGTCCTTCAAGCTTCCTTGCTTCAAATTCCGATCCCGCCACCAATCCCGCGCAAGCAAAACAACGCAGCCAGTCCATTAACAGTTAAAGCGGGTTGCATGAGAAAGTAGAAATTATTTAGTGTAAAATCTTCTTAATTTCTTCTTATCCAATTTCCCGACGCTGGTTTTGGGAATTTCTTCAACAAACTCATAACGATCCGGCACGCCATATTTTGGCAATTTTTCTTCTTCGGCAAATTTTTGCATAAATTTCTTTAATTCTTCGGCTGTCACTTTAAGCTTATGCTCGGGCTTTAAGGTCACAATCATCAGCGGCCGCTCCCCCCATTTTTTATCCGGAATTCCGATAGCGGCTGATTCTAGCACCGCTTCATGCTGGCTCATCAGATTTTCCAGGTCCAGTGATGATATCCATTCCCCTCCGCTTTTGATGACATCTTTGATCCGATCGGTAATCTGTAAGTAACCGTATTCATCAATGTGTCCCACGTCGCCGCTATGCAGCCAACCGCTGCGCCACAGTTCCCTTGTCTTAACCGGCTCCTTGAAATAGCTTGCGGTCAGCCAGGGAGCCCGCATGACCACCTCGCCGGATGATTCTCCATCGTGGGGCAGAGCTTTTTCGTGCGCATTGAAAACCTCAAATTCCACCAGCGGAAGCGGCCGTCCGGTTTTGATGATGATGTCCAGCAACGCGTCGTCTTCCCAGTTGAGCATGTGCTCCATCGGGGTTGCGGTGCTGATGACCGGACAGGTCTCCGACATACCGTAGCCGGCATGAATCTCAATGCCGAAATTTTT
>Ga0114923_10002611_pt1 | contig 12167 bp, 9 predicted proteins | sample SumtaG_FD_89578 | JGI IMG/M metagenome (GOLD analysis project Ga0114923, IMG submission 89578) | Deep subsurface microbial communities from Indian Ocean to uncover new lineages of life (NeLLi) - Sumatra_00157 metaG | ecosystem: Environmental > Aquatic > Marine > Oceanic > Sediment | place: near... | reverse complement strand
TGTCCCCGGGTCTCACTGGATCGGCAAGAAGAACGAGGACTACTTCATGAAGGGGCGGCCGTACCTCGACAGATACAGGGCCATCTTCATTAAGTCGTCCTCGGCGCGGGTGGCCGCGGTCCGGGGCGGTCGCGCGCTCATCGAGTTCCGGGGATTCCCTCCCTCGAGCCGCGACGACCTGATCAACGCCCTTCAAGACAAGATCCGAGTCCAGTCGGGCCCCTGGCTCTGCTACCTCTCGGTCGCCATTAACAACGAAAAGAAGCCCTTCAATGACGTTCGGGTCCGCAAGGCCCTGTCGTTAGCCCTGGATCGCTGGGAGGCCTCGGCGACGCTATCCAAGATCGCCATCATCAAGCCGGTGGGGGGCGTCATGCGCCCCGGCTCCGAGTTTGCCCCGACCGAGGCAGAGCTGACGGGGCTCGTCGGCTACAGCAAGGACATCAAGGCCTCCCGGAAAGAGGCGCGCCGTCTCCTCAAGGCGGCCGGGGTGCCTGAGGGGTTCAAGTTTACCTTCAAGAACCGGGACTTGCCGATGCCGTATGAGGCCATGGGGATCTGGGTCGTCGATCAGTGGCGGCAGATCGGGCTGACCGTCACGCACAAGGTCGAGGAGAAAGGCCCGTTCTTCTCTGATCGGAAAAGGGGGAACTTCCAGACCATCATGGACTGGTCCTGCGACTTCATGGACGAGCCGGATCTGCAGCTCTACAAATACCTCTCAAGTGAGAAGAGCGGGGCCAACTACTCGCGCTACGAGGATCCGGTCTTGGACCAGCTGTACGAAAAGCAGAGCCGCGCCAAGAGTGCCAAAGAGCGGCGGAAGATCATCCGGCAGTTTGAGCGGCGACTGTTGAACGAAAAGGTCTATACATTCCCGACCCTGTGGTGGTTTAAGATCAATCCGCACTGGGACAAGGTGAAAGGCTGGAACCAGCTCCCCAGCCACTACTTGAATCAGGACTTGCGGGACGTCTGGCTGGCGAAATAGTCGCCCTCGTGAGGGGGATTGAGCGCTCGGCGCTCCTCAAAACGGTGGCCCGCCGCGCAGGGGAAGGCGGCGGGCCGCCTTCTTTTTGAGAGGCAATGCAACGATACATCATCAAGCGGTTCCTCTTGATGATCCCGACCCTTCTCGGGGTCGCGGTCTTCATCTTCCTCCTCATGCGGGTGATTCCCGGCGACATCGTCGAGCTGAGACTCACCAGCGAAGGGGGTTTCGTCACGGAAGAGGTCCTGGCCACGGAGCGGGCGCGGCTGGGCCTCGATAAGCCCCTCTGGCAGCAGTTCGTGAACTGGATATGGGGGATTGTGCGGCTGGATTTCGGAACGTCCATGTGGACGGGCCGCCCCATCTCCCACGAGATCGGCATCCGGCTGCAGCTCAGCCTCGAGGTCGCGATTCTGGCGACCGTGGTGGCGATCCTCATTGCGATTCCGCTGGGGACGCTCGCGGCCCTGAAGCAGGACACCTGGGTGGATTACGCCGTCCGGGTCTTCAGCATTGCCGGATTATCCATGCCCTCTTTCTGGCTGGGGATTCTCATCATCCTCTTCCTGCTGATCTTCTTTCAGTGGGTCCCGCCGATGATTTACACACCGATCTGGGTCGATCCGTGGGCGAATTTCTCGCAGATCGTCTGGCCTGCCGTGGCCGTCGGGTACCGGTATTCCGCCGTCTCCACGCGCATGATGCGATCCTCGACGTTGGAAGTGTTACGGGAGGACTACGTCCGAACGGCCCGTGCCAAGGGATTATGGGAGAAGGTGGTCATCACCCGCCACGCGATGAAAAACGCCCTGCTGCCGGTGATCACGGTAATCGGGCTCGAGTTCGCCTTCTTGATCGGGGGGCTCGTGGTCACGGAGCAGGTCTTCAATCTGAACGGACTCGGGAAGCTGTTTGTGCAGTCCATCGCCCAGCGGGATTACACCATGACCCAGACGTTGGTCCTGCTGGTCGCCGTGACGTTTGTCCTGGTGAACTTTGTCATAGACATCCTGTACGGCTGGCTGGATCCTCGGATCCATTATCAGTAGCGGGGAGCAGACATGGGAGCGAGCCAGACCCGGGTTGAGACAGCGGCAGCGGTGGGGCGGCGGGTTCCGACCGGGCTGCCCATGTGGCTTCAGGCAGTCGTCCGATTCGCCCGACAAAAGCCGCTCGGGGCCTGGGGCGCGGCCGTCGTTGTCGTCATGGTCCTGGTGGCCATCGGGGCCGATTACCTCGCCCCCTATGATCCGCTAAAAACCCGCTATCACCTCATGATGCAGGCGCCGGGAGCGAAATTCTGGTTGGGGACGGACACCTATGGTCGGGATATTTTGAGCCGGATTATTTATGGTTCCCGGACAGCATTGCTGGTGGGGTTTTCGGCCTCCATTTTCGGGGCGACGGTGGGGGCGATCATGGGGGTGATGAGCGCCTACTTCGGCGGCAAGACCGACCTCGTGATCCAGCGAGTCATGGATGTCCTGCTTTCTTTTCCCCTCATCGTCTTGGCCCTCGCGGTGGTGGCGGTGCTGGGCACCGGGGTGGAAAACGTGATCATCGCCATCGCGGTCCCCATGGTGCCGCGGTGTGCCCGGGTGGTGCGTGCAAGCGCCCTGGCGATCCGGGAAACCCCGTATGTGGAAGCGGCCCGAGCCATGGGGTTCAGCCACATGCGGATCATGTTCCGCCACATGCTGCCAAACGTCGTGGCTCCCTATTTGATCATGCTGACCGCCTTCCTGGGTCAGGCCATCCTTTTGGAGGCATCTCTGAGCTTCCTGGGCCTCGGGGTGACCGAGCCGACCGCGGCCTGGGGCCTGATGCTCAAGGGAGCCGCCGTGGAGTTTGCGGAACGGGCACCCTGGATGGGCATCTTTCCCGGCCTCGCCATCAGTGCCGCTGTCTTCGGCTTCAATCTCTTTGGTGACTCCCTCCGAGACGTGCTCGACCCCAAGCTTCGCACGTCCTGAGCAATCAGTGTGTTACGTGCCGCCGCGGTGTGCGGGTGTGGCTGCCTTGACCCTCCTTTTCCTTTCAGATAGCATGGCGATGGTTTTTGGAATTTTTCTTGCACCGGAACCCTCGCCATGATCCCGGCATGAAGCAATTTTACCTGATCATTACTCTACTGCTGGCCACCGTCGTCGCGATCTTTGCGGTCCAGAATGCCGAGGAGGTCACGGTTCATTTCCTCGTGTGGACCTTCCAGAGCTCGGTGGTCGTGGTGATCTTGATCTCTGCGGGATTGGGAGCCCTGTTGGCCGCCCTTGTCAGCTTTCCCCAGACGCTGAAGGCGAGGCGGCGGCTCAAGGAGACCGAGGCGAGACTCGAGCGTCTGGCCAGGCAAATTGGCGGGTCGGAAGAGTGGGACGAGCCCCACGAAAAGTAATGAAAGGGAGCCGGGTGCGTCGCATCCCCACGGACTCCATCGAGGTCCCCGAATGATTCGGTCTCATTCCGGGTTGAGCACTGTATGGTGCCCCTGGAGACCCTCGGTCGCGGGGTCTTTGGCATCTTCCAACGCGTGTTAGAACTGCCTGCGGGATTGTTCCCGGCCAAATCATCCAGGCGTCGCGAGAACTGAGCCCCCGAGGATTGACCCTCTCGGGTTTTTTTGATACAAGTACATACAAGTATAAGGGTCAACAAATCTGGCGATCCACCGAGTTCCCGCCTTTCTCTTTCCAGCCGTGGCAGCCTTGTTGCAGGGGACTGACGCAGGCGCCCCTGTCGGACCCGGGGAGTTCGTGGGGTCGCAGGAGGTTGCCCAGAGGAGGCCCCCCCTTTTGAGGGCGGAGTGAGATGCTTCATCGTGCAGCATTACAGGATTTTGTAAAGACCAAGATGAGGGCCACCCGAGTGGTGGTCGTCTCCAACCGTCAGCCATATATGCATGTCTACGTCGGTGATCGTGTCATCTGGCGACGGCCTGCCGGTGGGCTCGTAGTGGCGCTCGATCCGGTGCTCCGCGTAGCCAAGGGGAGCTGGGTGGCTACCGGGCAGACTCCGGCGGACCGGATTGTTGTAGATGCCGAGAGCCGGGTGCGGGTCCCGCCAGAGGATCCTCAGTATACCCTCCGGCGGGTTTTTCTGAGCAAGGAGCAGGAAGAGGGATATTACCATGGCTTCGGCAACGAGGTCCTCTGGCCCCTCTGCCATACCGCCTTTGTTCGGCCGGACTTTCGCGCCTCAGACTGGCAGCATTATCAGGCGGTGAATCAGATCATGAGCGATGCCGCCTTAAAGGAAGCCGGGCAAGGGCGTGCCTTCATCTGGACCCAAGATTTTCATCTCGCGCTCTTGCCGCGGTTCCTGAAGCAGGCGCGACCGGATGTGAGCGTGGCGCATTTCTGGCACACGCCCTGGCCGACCCCCGAGGTCTTTCGGATCTGTCCCTGGAGACGAGAGCTGCTGGAGGGGATGCTGGGGAGTGATCTGCTCGGATTTCACATCCGCTACCATTGCGATAACTTCCTGGCCACGGTGGCCAATGAGCTAGAGGCCAAGATTATTACCGAGCAATCGGCGGTTCAGTACCGGGGGCGTACGACCATTGTCAAACCCTTCCCCATTAGCATCGATTATCATCGTATCGTCCAGGACCTCGAATCGTCCGAAGTCGAAGAAGAGACGCGCCGGATTGATCGCCTGCTGGGAAGGCGACCGGAGTTCCTGGCAGTTGGAGTGGACCGAATTGACTACACGAAAGGCCTCGTGGAGCGGCTCCATGCCATCGATCGGTTCCTCGAGCGGTATCCGCACTACGTGGGGCGGTTCGTTTACCTGGGGATTGGGGCCCCCAGCCGGATCCACATCCCCGCGTATAAGGAACTCCGGGGGGACATCGCCCAGCGAGTGGAAGAGATCAATTGGAAGTACGGGACGGAGACGTGGCAGCCGGTGATCCTCTTGGACCATCAGGTTAGTTACCCGAGGGTTCTCGCCTATCTCGCGATGGCGGATGTCTGCCTCGTGACGGCCCTGCATGATGGCATGAATTTGGTGGGCAAGGAATTTATCGCCGCGCAACAGGGGGAGAAGCCAGGCGTTCTGATCCTCAGTCGGTTTACCGGCGCGGCCCGCGAGCTCGCCGAGGCGCTGCCGATCAACCCGTATGACATCGAGGGGACTGCCGAGGCAATTCGGCAGGCGCTTGAGATGCCTCAGGAAGAGCGGGGCAGGCGCTGCCGGTGGCTCCAGGAGCAGATTCAGGATCACGATATCTACCGGTGGGCTCTGGATATGCTCAATGAAGTCAGGCGGATCCGTCGCGGGCGGTTATGATCCATCTCTTCCGCACCTGGAACCGCTGTGCCGCGCGGATCCGGCAGGCGGAACAGATTGCCCTCTTGTTCGATTTTGATGGGACTCTCAGCCCCATCGCGAGCCGCCCGGAGATTCCCCGCATCTCCCCATCTCACCGGAAGATGTTGCAGGCCCTCAGTCAGGACAGCCAGGTGGCCATCGGGATCATCAGCGGTCGTGGACTGCGGGATCTGCGGAGGCGCATCGGGATCCGGGGGCTCTACTACGCGGGGAACCATGGCCTGGAGCTGGAGGGGCCAAACCTTCGCTTTCTTCACCCGGCGGCGGCGGCGGCGCGCCCCGTGCTCGTCCGGATCGCCAGAGAGCTCCGGAAGCGACTTACGGGGATTTTCGGAGTCCTCGTCGAGGATAAGACCTTAAGCCTCAGCTTCCACTATCGGCGAGTCCCGCGGGCCCGACATTCCACCGTCCAAGACATCTTCATGCAGACGGTAAGCCCGTATCTGAAGCGGGGAGAGATTCGTGTCACCCGGGGAAAGATGGTCTTGGAAGTGCGCCCCGCGGTACAGTGGGATAAGGGGAGTGCCGTCAAGCTCATCCGGAGAGAGATCGAACGAAGCCGGTCGCCTCGCAAGATCTTGCTCTGCTATCTCGGGGACGATGAGACCGACGAGGCCGCCTTTGCCGCCCTGCGAGCGAACGACTTGGCGGTCTTCGTGGGAGGCCGAAAGCCAAGCAGTGCCGCCTCGTATTACCTTCGGGACCAGAAAGAGGTCAAGGAGTTTCTAAAACGATGCAGGCACCTTAGAACCGCGATGGCCGCCTGAGGAGCAATAGAACAGGGGAATCGAGGGAAGATCGACTGGTGGAGAGCAAGATGGAAAAGCCGTGGGAACCTATTGACCTTGACAAGATAAAGACCACCCCCCTCCGCGACCGGCCGAGCAAGGTTTCCGTCACGGCCCTGGCACGGGTCTGGCAAAAAGGAGGGGTTCTTCGGGACTTCCTCGCTACCCTCCCCGATATCTTGGGGGCCCGGGATTTCCGCGCCGTGGTGGCCGCCATGGTTACCGCCCGCCGGGCCGGAAAGCCAGTGATCTTGGGGCTGGGGGCCCACGTCATCAAGGTCGGGCTCTCGCCGGTGGTGATCGATCTGATGGAACGCGGGATTGTGAACGCCATCGCCATGAACGGGGCCGGCCCGATCCACGACTTCGAACTTGCGTACGCCGGCTTTACCTCCGAGGAAGTGGAAGCCGTCCTGGGAACCGGAGAGTTCGGGATGACCGAGGAAACCGGAAGAATCCTCAACGATGCGGTCCGGGAGGGAATCGCCAAAGGTTGGGGGTTCGGACAGGCCGTGGGGGAAAAACTTCGAGTCCTGAGCCCCCCGTATCTTCACTTGAGCCTCTGTGCCGCTGCGGTTCGTCTCCACCTTCCGGTGACTGTCCACGTGGCGGTCGGGACCGATGTCATTCACATGCACCCCTCGTGCGACGGAGCAGCCATTGGCGAGGCGAGCCATCTCGACTTTCGGCTATTGACGGCGGTGGTGGCAGAGCTCGGGGGTGGTGGGGTCTATCTCAATGTGGGCTCCGCGGTCCTCCTTCCCGAGGTCTTTATGAAAGCGATAGCGGTGGCCCGGAACGTGGGGCATGCCGTGACTGACTTCACCACCGTGAACATGGACTTTCTGCAACATTACCGCCCGACCCAGAACGTCGTCCGCCGCCCCGTGGCGGGAGGTGGCCAAGGCTACGCCCTAATCGGACATCACGAAATCCTGTTCCCGCTCTTGGCAGCAGCCGTGATCGAGCAGTGGGAAGAGGGGGAGTAAGTCGGGGCACGAGATGCCGCCAGGCTATGCGGAAAAACTCAAGACGCTGGAGGAGCTGGCAAGCATTACACAGGGCCTCCGCCGACAAGGAAAGCAGGTGGTCTTCACCAATGGGTGTTTCGACCTGCTCCATCGAGGTCACGTTCGGTACCTGGATCGAGCCAAGACCTTGGGAGATGTCCTCATCGTTGCCATCAATAGTGACGCCTCAGTCCGTGCCCTGAAGGGGCCGGGCCGGCCGGTGATGTCTGACGAGGAACGGGCTGAACTGGTCACCGCCCTGGCCGCGGTCGATTATGTCCTCGTTTTTGAGGAGCTGGATCCCGAGAAAGTCATCCGGGCGCTCGAGCCAGACGTGCTGGTCAAAGGGGGTGATTGGCCGGCGGATCAAGTCGTCGGGCGGCAGATCGTAGAGAGTCGCGGGGGACTGGTCTGTACCCTGCCGTACGTCGAGGGGGCATCGAGCAGTCAGCTCCTCCGACGCATCCGGGGAGGAAACGGATGATCGCCGGACGGTTTGCAGACCTTCAGGCCCTCAACCTTCACGAACGGCTGCCGGACCTTTCGGACGGCGGAGGGCTCCGGCTGTTCGGCCTCTGGGGGGGTGCGCGGGCGCTGGTGCTGGGGGAAATTGCCCGGGCGCTCAAACGGCCACTGGTGGTGGTGACGGCGACCCTCAGAGAGGCAGAGGAACTGACGGCAGATCTCCGCTTCTTCCTTGACCGAGACCGCGTGGAACTCTTTCCGGAGCCGGAAGGTCCCCCCTTTCAGCCGATCTCGCCGCCGCTTGAGGTGCGAGCGGAGCGGATGAAGCGTCTCCGTGAACTTCGGGACGAGGAGCTGTCAGCCCTGGTCCTGCCAGCCCACGCCCTCTTTCGTCGACTCCTCCCGCCCGAGGAGCTGGATGCGGCCACCATGCACCTCTACCCCCAGCGGATCGTGCCTCCCGAGCAGGTCGCAGAAATTCTCGACCTCGGTGGCTATCGGGCGGCCCCCCAGGTGGAGCAAGCAGGGGAATACAGCCGCCGTGGGGGGATTTTGGACATTGGCCTTCCCCACCTGCCCCATCCGGTTCGTATCGAGTTTTTCGGAGATGAGATCGATTCGATCCGGACCTTTGATCTGGGGACGCAATGTTCGCTTACGACCCCAGGCCAGGGGGGAGTGGTTATCCTTCCGCTCTCGGAGATTCTCCTGCGCCCGGAATCCCGGGAGTTAGCGCGGCAACGCTCAAAGGGAAAGGGATCTCCTCTGCTTCAAGACGCGGTCGAGGTGGGGAAGTTTGGGCCCGGCCTCGAGCGCTATCTTCCCTACTTCTATCGACGTACGGTCCCCCTGTGGGAATACCTCAGTCGGGAAACGATTCTCGTCTGGGACGACCCGGACCAAGTGACGGCCAAAAGCGAGACGGCGGAGGAACTCCTGGAGGAGCAGTACCAGCGGCATCAGGTTGAAGGGCTTCCCCCGCTCGGTGCGACACACCTTCAGTGGAAGGAGATCCGACAGGGGCTGGCGTCACGATCCAGGATCGACCTTTTGCCGTTTGCACCGGCACCAGGACAGGAAGCCGCACCTTTCGTTTTTGAGACCCGACCGATCGCTTCGTACCAGGGGCGCTTCACCCCCTTGGTGCGTGACCTCGGATTGTGGCGTCGAGAGGGACATGCCATCACCCTTGTGGCCAGGGGGGCGGCTCAGGCGCAGCGTCTGGGCGAGGTGCTTCGCGAGCACGACCTGGGTGCCAGTGTGAACGACGGGCCTGCCCTCCCCGGAAGCATCCACATCCTGGAGGGGGGACTCACCGCCGGCTTTCATTTTGCGCCGCTGAAACAGACTTATCTCACCGAGGCGGAAATCTTCGGCCCCCGCAGGGCTGTCTCCGTCCGACGGCCAAAAATCCGTGAGGCTCGCCCCTTTGTTGCGTTCGAGGATCTGAAATCTGGTGATGTTGTGGTTCACGTGGACCATGGCATCGGGCGGTTCCACGGACTACAGAAACTCACGGTGGGCGAGGCGGAGGGAGATTACCTGCTGCTGGAGTATGCAGCGGGCGATAAGCTCTACGTCCCGGTGGACAAGTTCCACCTCGTCCAGCGCTACGTGGGTGCCGATGCCACGACAAGTGGCCCCCTCCTGGATCGGTTGGGATCAACGTCGTGGGCGCGGGCAAAGGAGCGGGTGCGGGCCTCCATCCGGGAAATGGCGCAGGAGCTCTTGAAGCTCTATGCCGCCCGACAGGTGGCCGAGGGGCACGCCTTTGCTTCGGATACCCCCTGGCAGCGCGAGTTTGAGGCGGCTTTTCCCTATGACGAGACAGGCGATCAAATCACGGCCATCCAGCGTGTCAAGGCGGATATGAGTCGGCCTCAACCCATGGACCGGCTGGTCTGCGGGGATGTTGGGTACGGCAAGACTGAGGTAGCCATGCGGGCGGCGTTCAAGGCGGTCATGGACAGTAAGCAGGTCGCCGTCCTCGTCCCCACAACCGTATTGGCCCTCCAGCACTTCCAGTCGTTCTCGGACCGCTTCGCCCCCTTTCCCATTGTGGTGGAGATGCTGTCCCGATTCCGGACCCGCGGGGAGCAGCAAAAGGTCCTCCGCGGGCTGCGGGACGGGACCGTCGATATTGTCATCGGCACTCATCGGCTCTTGCAGAATGACGTCCGATTCCGGGATCTCGGACTCCTCGTGGTGGACGAGGAGCAACGGTTTGGCGTGGCGGCGAAGGAGCGGTTCAAGAGGCTCCGGACCGAGGTGGATGTCCTGACGTTGACGGCCACCCCCATCCCGCGGACCCTGCATATGGCGATGTTGGGGGTCCGGGATGTTTCCACCATCGAGACCCCTCCTGAGGATCGGCTGAGCATTCGCACCTACGTGACCCGTTTCGATTCCGAGGTGATCCAGCAGGCGATCGAAGAGGAAATCGGCCGAGGGGGCCAGGTCTTTTTTGTCCACAACCGAGTCGAGAGCATCCATGCCATGGCACGGTTCCTCCATCGCTTGGTCCCCCACGTCAAGATCGCCGTGGCCCACGGGCAGATGTCGGAAGACGAGCTGGAACGCGTCATGTGCGACTTTTACGCTAGGCGATACCAACTCCTCTGCTGTACGGCCATTATCGAGTCGGGCCTCGATATCCCGACGGCCAATACCATCATTATCAATCGCGCAGACCGGTTTGGGCTAGCGCAGCTGTATCAGCTTCGTGGTCGGGTCGGTCGAGATCGGTTTCGGGCTCACGCCTACCTCCTCATCCCGCGCGAGGATGCTCTCACCGAAGGTGCCCGCAAGCGTCTTCAAGTGCTTGCCGAGCTGACGGAACTGGGCTCGGGGTTCAAGATCGCATCCCGAGATTTGGAGATCCGGGGGGCGGGAAATCTCTTAGGGGTAGAGCAGCACGGGCACATCAACTCAGTGGGATTTGATCTGTACTGTCAGCTCATCCAAGAGACGGTCGCAGAACTCAAGGGGGAGGACCGCGAAATCGTGGTCGATCCGGTACTCCGTCTCCCTCTCGAGGCATCCATTCCCGAGGAGTACGTCTCGGATGCCACCGTCCGCCTCACATTGTACAGACGGCTCTCGGCCGCCGCCTCCTCGGCAGAGCGCGAGGAGCTAGCCGGCGAACTCCGAGACCGGTTTGGCCCGTTTCCCCCGCCAGTGGAGCATCTCTTGACGGTCCTCGATCTGAAGGCGACGGCCCGGTCGCTTCGGATCAGAGAAATCGACGCCCGTCGCGGGATTGTCCGGATTGCGTTCGGGCCAGCCCCGACCGTCCCGCCGGAGCGGATTATGACCCTTCTTGAGGCGATGGGAGGAGCACTCCGGTATCTGCCGGAGGATACCTTGGAGCTGAGCTGTGACAACACCTCAACCCTCGAGCGGATCGCAAGAATCAAAGCCCTGCTCCAAGAAATGCACGAGCCCTGCGGTCAGCCGCTCGGCGGTTCGGGAGGGTCATGATGCACCAGCACCGACTGATCCTGGGCCTTACGCTGCTGGTCTGGGGAGCGGCGGTGGTCGCCGGAGAGGGTGTCCTCATCGATAAGGTGGTTGCCATAGTCAACGACGAGGTAATTACCCTCAGCCAGCTCCAGCAGGATGGAAAGCCTCTTATCCAGCGCATGCGGGACGAGTTGCGGAAACAGAACCGCGCGGGGCAACTGCAGATTACCGAGCGACAGATTCTTGATGCCTTGATCCTTCGCCAATTGCAGCTGCAGGAGGCGGCAAAGGAAAACATCGTCGTGGATCAGGAACAAGTGACGGCAGCCATCGAACAGATCAAAAAGCAGAACGGCATCATAAGTGATGCCGAGTTCGCCGAGGCCCTCAAGGAGCAGAACCTGACCCTCAAAGAGTTTAAGACGAGGGTGTGGGAGCAGCTGGTTGTGGACGCGCTCCTAGTGCGCAACGTGCGGACGAGCGTCATCGTGTCCGACGAGGAGATTACCCAGTATTATCATGATCACGCCGACCAATTCCGGAAGCCTGACTCCGTCCGAATCCGGCATATTCTGATGCGTCTCCCGGAAGATCCCTCATCCGAGGATCTCGCGCAGGCTCGGGCCCGTGCGGCAAAGGTGCTCGGGCAGCTTAAAGATGGGGCCGATTTTGCCATGATCGCGGCTGAGCACTCTGACAGCGCAGCGGCCAAGGACGGGGGTGACTTGGGCGTGATTCAAAAGGGGGACCTGCACCCGGCCCTGGAGTCTGCCGCTTTTTCTCTAGAGCCGGGGGGCATCAGCGACATCATCACAACTGACGCGGGGCTCAATATCATCAAGGTCGAGGAGCGCACGGGGGGTGATGCGATGAGTGGCCAGGTCCGGGAACAAATTCGTCAGCTGCTCTTCAACCAGAAGCTGGTGAAACAGATGAATGCGTATTTTGAGGAGCTGAAAAAGAAGGCGTACATCGAGGTGCGACTTGACGAGTAGATCAGTTCAGGGTTCATAGTTCATGGTTCAGAGTTCATGGTAGTGAAGGAGAGGAACAACTTTGCATTTCAGGTGATGAATTCCCAGTCCTTCACCCTGAACCCTACGCTAACAGAGGGGGAGGTCG